>Ga0180433_10010373_pt1 | contig 11224 bp, 8 predicted proteins | sample SS_ome_8_FD_132980 | JGI IMG/M metagenome (GOLD analysis project Ga0180433, IMG submission 132980) | Hypersaline lake sediment archaeal communities from the Salton Sea, California, USA - SS_1_D_1 metaG | ecosystem: Environmental > Aquatic > Non-marine Saline and Alkaline > Hypersaline > Sediment... | reverse complement strand
AGTGTTGAACGAAGACCACTATGCGCTGGAGAAGCCGAAAGAGCGGATACTGGAATTCCTGGCTGTCAGGCAGCTGGTTAAGAAACAGAAAGGTTCTATCCTCTGCTTTGTCGGAGCACCGGGAGTGGGCAAAACCTCCCTTGCCAGCTCGATTGCACGGGCTACCGGTAGAAAATTTGTACGCCTGTCCCTGGGTGGTGTGCGCGATGAGGCGGAGATAAGAGGACACCGGCGGACGTACATCGGTGCTTTTCCGGGCAGGATTATACAGATGATAAGAAGAGCCGGCACAAAGAATCCGGTTTTCCTGCTCGACGAGGTTGATAAGATGAGCACCGATTTCAGGGGAGACCCGGCATCCGCGCTGCTCGAGGTTCTTGATCCGGAGCAAAACAGCACATTCCTGGATCATTATCTTGATGTGGAGTTCGACCTGTCAGAAGTGATGTTCATAACCACGGCGAACGTACTTCATCCGATTCCGAGAGCGCTTCTCGACCGGATGGAGGTGATCCAGCTGGCAGGATACACGGAACTGGAGAAGATCGAAATCGCAAAGCAGTTTCTGATAAGAAAGCAGTTGAAAGAACACGGTCTTCAAAAAAGGAAAATCAGTTTCACTACCGATGCACTGAAATATATAATCGAAAAGTACACACGTGAAGCCGGCGTCCGTAATCTGGAGAGAAACATATCATCGATCTGCAGAAAACTGGCAAGACGGTATGTTGCTAAGAAGATTACTAAGGGAATACGGATTACTGAGAAGAGTGTGGAAGAATATCTCGGCGTTCCGAGATTCAGAAAAGCGGAGAAGGAGCACAAAGAGGAAGTCGGGCTGGCTATGGGCGTCGCCTGGACGGAGATGGGTGGTCAATTAATGTCTACAGAATGCACCCTGATGCGAGGAAAAGGTAAACTGAAGCTTACAGGTAAGCTGGGAGAGGTTATGCAGGAGTCCGCACAGGCTGCACTCAGCTATATCAGGTCTAACGCATATGAGTTCGGAATACCGACGGAGGTATTCAGGAGAAATGATATCCATGTCCACGTGCCTGAGGGGGCAATACCAAAGGACGGACCTTCCGCCGGGATCACCATAGCAACGGCGATGGTTTCTTCGTTGACTAAAATACCGGTACATAATGATGTCGCTATGACCGGCGAGATAACGCTGCGCGGTAAGGTTCTGCCGATCGGCGGATTAAAAGAGAAAATTCTGGCAGCACATAGAGCCGGAATCACGGATGTGATAATCCCGGCTGAGAATGAAAAGAATCTCGAGGACATACCGAAAGAGGTAAAAGACGAGCTTAAAATACATTTCGCGGAGGCAATTCGTGAAGTTCTGGATGTTGCCCTGGTAAAAAAACCGACTCCACTCCAGGTCGATAAAGTGGATAAGAAGGCAGGTGTTGAAGCCGGATTAACGCATTAAAATATTTTTCATAGCTCATTTGCTTTATCCATAGCGGACCAAAACGTTTATAATAAAAGCTTGCATTTAATCTAATTTAGAAGTAATCTATATGCTTAATTTAAGTAACTATCAGTTTTATTGCAGTGCTCGTGGGCAAAGTGAGTGGCCTGAGGACGGTCGAGCGGAAGTGGCGGTAGTCGGTCGCTCAAATGTTGGAAAATCAAGCCTTATTAATACGCTGCTTGGGTCGCGCAAAGCGGCGAAGATTAGCAAAAACCCCGGGAGAACAAGAGCGTTAAATTTTTATCTTATTGATAATAAGTTTTACCTGGTCGATTTTCCCGGATATGGCTATGCAAAGGTATCGAATGAGGAAAAAGAAAACTGGAAACGTCTCATAGAGGATTATCTGGCGAATAGTGAGAATTTGAAACTGGCGCTTTTAATTGTCGATGCAAGGCATTTTACTTTTAAATCGGATTTGAAAATGTATGAGTGGTTTGATTACTATGACATACCGGTTTGTTTGATTGCCACCAAATCGGACAAGCTTTCAAAACAGAAGCTGCCCAAAATATGGGAAAAAAACGCAAAGGATTTTAACCCGGAAGAAAAGGAACTACCTATTTTTTTCTCTGCCGTTACGGGACAGGGAAAAGAGGAGATTATTAATAATATCATTAAAAGAATATAGTAAAGGAGAAGTTACATGAACATATCTGAACTGAAGGAAAAATCCGTACCGGATTTGATCGAAATAGCACACAGTCTGGATGTTGACGGCGCAGCTGGAATGAAAGTATCGGAGTTGATCTTCAGTATAATTCAGGCACAGACGGAGAAAAACGGTCTTATATTTGCCGAGGGTGTGTTGGAAGTGTTGCAGGACGGTTTCGGTTTCTTGAGAGCGCCGGACTATAATTACCTTCCCAGTCCGGACGATATATACGTATCACCCTCGCAGATTCGCAGGTTCGAGCTGCGCACCGGCGATACGGTCTCCGGACAGGTCAGACCACCGAAGGAAGGCGAGCGTTATTTCGCCCTGATTAAACTGGAGGCGGTAAATTTCGGCCCGATAGAGGAGGTTAAGAACAGGATCTTCTTTGATAATCTTACTCCGCTCTATCCGGACGAACGATTGACCATGGAAGATGACAACCCGAAGAACGTATCTGCGCGTATCTTAGACCTGCTCACTCCTATCGGCAAGGGTCAAAGAGGTATGATAGTTGCACAGCCTTATACCGGGAAGACCACACTTCTGCAGTGCATTGCAAACAGCATAACCAAAAATAATTCCGAGATGTACCTAATAGTACTTCTCATTGATGAACGTCCGGAGGAGGTGACGGATATGCTGCGCTCTGTGAAGGGCGAGGTCATTAGCTCCACCTTCGATGAGCCTGCCTCTCGGCATGTGCAGGTGTCCGAAATAGTACTTGAGAAAGCGAAGAGGCTGGTAGAACACAAAAAGGACGTTGTTATTCTACTGGATTCAATCACCAGGCTCGCAAGAGCTTATAACGCGGTCACTCCGCCCAGCGGCAAAGTTCTGTCCGGCGGGTTGGATGCGAACGCGCTGCAAAGACCGAAGAGATTCTTCGGATCGGCACGAAATATAGAAGAGGGCGGAAGCCTCACAATTATTGCCACAGCTCTTGTGGATACCGGAAGCCGAATGGATGACGTAATCTTCGAGGAGTTTAAAGGCACCGGCAATATGGAGATCACACTTACCAGGAAGCTGATGGAGAAGAGGATATTCCCGGCTATAGACATTGCACCATCCGCAACCAGGAAAGAGGAGCTGCTGGTTCCGCAGAAAGAGCTTAATAGAATCAGAATCCTCAGAAAGGTTCTACATCCGCTTTCAAGTGTGGAGGCGATGGAGCTGTTGATAGATAAGCTGTCGCAGACAAAGACCAACGCGGAATTCCTGGAGTCGATGAGCAAATCGCGCTGACAACTTGTTTAACGAGGCAAATTGTATTATATTAATATCTTGTTGAAGGAAAATACAGATAACGGAGATTGATGAAATGAAAGACAAAATTCATCCGGAATACCATGAAGTGGAGGTAGCCTGCGCCTGCGGAGAGAAGTGGAAGACTCGATCTACCAAAAAAGGCCTTAGATTGGAGATATGCTCCAGCTGCCACCCTTTCTTTACCGGCAAACAAAAATTGGTTGACTCCGCCGGCAGGGTGGAAAGATTCCGCAGAAAATACGGACAAAAAGCGGATCAGTAGCATTTTTTCATATAAATCCCCAACAAATAGAGATGAGGGAGATTTGTCTTTATTTGGACACAGGTTTTTAGCAGGTGTTTAATGAAAAATAAGGATAGCAAAGGCTGCAAGCTCGAGGGCGTGGATACGGTCGGCGGGCAGGCGATTGTGGAAGGAGTGATGATAAGATCGCCCCACGCGGTCGCAATGGCGGTGCGAAGGAGCAACGGAAATATCGTGGTAAAAAGCGAACGGATAAAATCCAGCCCGGAAACCTCGATATGGAAAAAGCCGTTCTTCAGGGGAATTGCCACCCTCGGCTCGACGCTCGTGCTGGGGATGAAAGCTATTAATTTCTCCGCATCTATTATGGAGGAAGACCTGCGTGCGGAAGAGGAGAAAAAGAAAGAAAAGAAGCTGCAGAAAAAACGTCTCTTCGGAGGAAAGCGAAAAACAAAAAGTAAGACAGAAAAAAAGAAAAAGGGGCTCTCGCTGGGCGAACTGGTTTTTTCCGTTACCGTAGCAATCGGGATGGCAATTGTCCTGTACAAGGTAATTCCGCTCTGGATTGCGGGGCTTGCCAAAAAGGCTTCCCCGGTATTCGCCAATACGGTAACTTTTAACCTGGTAGATGCAATCGTAAAATCATTGATACTGGTTTTCATAATGTGGAGCTTTTCGCTGTTTAAAGACGTCCGGCGGATGTACCAGTACCACGGGGCGGAGCATATGTCCGTCTTTACGTACGAGGCGGATAAGAAATTAAATGTCGATAACGCGGTAAAATACGGCACTCTGCATCCCCGCTGCGGTACGAACTTCCTGATACTGGTGTTTATAGTCAGCCTGTTCTTTTTTCTCGCCATTGATCCGGACCTGCCGTTTGTCTGGAAACTTGTTCCTCGCCTTCTGCTTCTGCCGATTATAGCCGGTGTTACCTATGAAATCATACGGTTCGGCTCCAGGCACATGGAGAATCCGCTGGTAAAAAAGTTAATGCTTCCCGGTCTGTGGCTGCAGAAGATAACCACCAGGAAGCCGGATAAAGACCAGCTCCGCGTAGCACTGGAGGCAGTGAAGGAAGTACTGAATAGAGAGAAGGGGAAAGCGAAAAAGGCAAAGATATTTGAAATCGAGGCTGCATAATGCTGCGTTTTCCTTCTCAGGATTATTTGTATATCTGCAAAATGATTAAGTTTCATATAATATTTTAAGATAATATGTTCGATAAATTAGAAAAATTAAAGAATAGGTACGATGAGCTCACGGCGTTGTTTGCCGATCCGGAGGTAATCGCAGACCAGGAACGGTACAGGAAGCTGCTGAGCGAATACAATGATATTTCACCGGCTGTAAAGCTTTATAAGAAGTACAGGGAGTTAGACCGGAAGATCGAAGATACCGAAACGGTGGTCAAAGAATCACAGGACGAGCCGGAGATGAAAGCGCTGGCGGAGGAGGAGCTGGAAAGCCTGCATGGGAAAAAGGAAAAGACGCTCGGCGAGCTCAGGATGTCCCTTGTGCCGAAGGACACCAAAGATAAGGGAAACGCAATTTTAGAGATTCGCGCCGGCACAGGCGGCGATGAGGCGACGCTCTTCGCAGCGGATATATATAGAATGTACACCCTATATTCGGAGCGGATGGGATGGAAGATCGAAGCGATGAACTCCAATCTCACCGGTGTGGGTGGAATAAAGGAGATAATCGCTTCCATATCCGGAAAAAACGTTTATGGAAATTTAAAGTACGAAAGCGGCGTCCACCGGGTGCAGCGCGTGCCGAAGACGGAAGCCAGCGGACGCATCCACACCTCCGCCGTAACAGTGGCGGTACTGCCGGAGGTGGAGGAGGTAGAGGTAAAAATCGATGAAAACGATCTCCGCATAGACCGTTTCTGCTCCTCCGGACCGGGAGGACAGAGCGTCAACACTACATATTCCGCCGTCCGTATCACCCATAAGCCCACCGGTCTGGTGGTAAGCTGCCAGGATGAGAAATCCCAGATTAAGAACAAGGAACGAGCGCTGAAAGTTCTCCGCTCCCGCCTTTATGAACTGAAAATAGAGGAGCAGCAGAAGGAGATCGCGAGCGACCGGCGCAGCAAGGTCGGCTCCGGCGATAGAAGCGAAAAGATACGAACCTATAACTTCCCGCAGGGCAGGGTGACGGATCATCGGATCGGACTCACGCTTTACCAGCTGGATGAAGTGCTGGACGGTAACCTGAGCGAATTTTCCGAGAATCTGCAAAGGCATTACACAGAAGAAAAACTGAAGGAAGAGATCGAAAAATTGTAAATTCTGAAGATCGCTTAAACTCTTCCGTTCCGCAGGAAATTCTAAATATGCAAAAGGTAAGCATTAAGGAAGCGCTGGCGAATGCAACTCGCAGATTAAATGATTCGGCAGACACCGATCCCCGGCGGACGGCTTCACTGCTTCTTTCGCACCTTACCCAAAAGCCAATCGAAAAAATAATAATACAGAGCGATGAAACACTCTCCGAGTCTTTGCTGAAAAGTTATTATAAGCTGATAGAGAGGCGCACACGGGGTGAGCCGCTGCAGTATATCCTTGGCGAGTGGGAATTCTACAAAAGGAAATTTTTCTTAAATCCGGATGTATTCATCCCCCGTCCGGAGACCGAATTCATTATCGACGCTGCCAAAAAGTATATAGATAAAGAGGAAAGCTTAAAAGTATTAGATATCGGCGCAGGCAGCGGGGCAATAGCAATAACGCTGGCGGCGGAGTTTGCATATTCTTCCGTAACCGCCGTCGAGATGAGCGAACCTGCTTTGAAAATCGCCCTCAAAAATGCTCTGAGCATAGGCGTGGCAGACAGGGTAAAATTCATCGCATCGGATTCAATATCCGCTCTCAATCCCGGCTGTAAATTTGATCTGGTGGTGACGAATCCACCTTATGTGCCGGAAGCGGAATACGGCGGGCTGCAGAAGGAGATAGTATGCTGGGAACCGATTATTGCCTTTCTGGGTGGTTCGGACGGGTTGAATTTCTTACGCTTACTCACCGAGGGAGGATCGCTGAAAAATATTCTTCATCCCCCCATAGATAAATTCCTCGGCGACAAAGGACTTTTTATAACCGAGATAGGATGGAATCAGAGGGATGCGGTATTAAAACTCATGAACAGAAACAACCGCCTTAAAAATATCGATGTAATAGAGGACTACAACGGCATTCCGCGAACCCTTGTTTTTCGAAAAAAATAGAATATATATTACGCAGGAGTAGGAGCGCCTGCCAGGCGCGATAAAGATCTCTGCGGGAGAAACCTTTCGGGCTGCATGAGACTTACAGCCCAATAATAGTAAGGACTGTATAAAAAAAGAGCGGCTTGTTAGACCGCTCTAATAATTTACAAATTCCGTTTATTGTTATTTCTTAAATGGTTTTAATCCCTTAAAGCGTGAGATCGTCTTCGCCTGCAGGAACAGCAGCAGGTAATCCTTACCGCCGGCTTTGGAGTCCGTACCGCTCATGTTGAATCCGCCGAACGGATGTACGCCAACCAGTGCCGCCGTGCATTTACGGTTGATGTAGAGATTCCCTACGAAGAAGCGTTCCTCTACTTTCTCTATATTTTTCAGATCGGAGCCGTAATATGCGCCGGTCAGGCCGTATTCGGTGTCGTTTGCTATTTCGATTGCATCGTCCAGGTCATCTGCCTTAATTATCGAAAGTACCGGACCGAATATCTCCTCCTGTGCGATAACCGCCTTCGGATCGACATCGGCGATGATCGTGGGCGGGATGAACCATCCGTCTTTTCCTTCCTCTACCTCGCCGCCTAATACTACACGACCTTCATTCCTTCCGATCCCTATATATTTCTTTATCTTTTCAAAAGCATTAAGTGAACATACAGGTCCCATATAGTTATTTACATCCGCTGTCGGACCGACACTTATCTCCTTTGCTCTCTCCACGATTTTCTCTACCAACTCGTCGTAAACTTTCTTATGGATAATAGCCCGCGAACATGCGGAACATTTCTGCCCCTGAAAGCCGAATGCGCTGGCTACCACTCCTTCGGCAGCAGCTTTTAAATCCGCGTCTTTATCCACGATGATGGCGTCTTTACCGCCCATTTCGGCGATTACTCGCTTGATCCAGATTTGTCCGGGCTGCATCTTAGCTGCTTTCTCAACGATGCCCAGGCCCACTTCTTTCGATCCTGTGAATGCGATGAATCGGGTTTTGGGATGCTCCACCAGCAAATCCCCTATCTCAGAGCCTGAGCCGGGGCAGTAGTTGAACACACCTTTGGGCAAACCTAACTCCTCAAATATCTCGTAGAGCATGTAGGCTATCAGGGGAGAATCGCTCGCCGGTTTTAGCACTGCTGTGTTTCCGGTTACTATGGTCGCCACGGTCATGCCGGTCATGATAGCGCACGGGAAGTTCCACGGCGGGATGACCACACCTACACCCAGCGGGATATATACCAGTCGGCTGTCCTCCGTCGGTATCTGGTCTACCTCCTGATCCTTTCCGTAGCGGAGCATCTCCCTTCCGTAAAAGTCCATAAAGTCGATAGCTTCTGCTGTGTCTGCATCAGCCTCTACCCAGTTCTTGCCGACTTCCAGTACCATACAGGCGGAAAATTCGTGCTTCTTCCTGCGCATGATATCTGCCGCTTTTAATAGGAACTCCGCACGTTCTTTATAATCTGAATACCTCCAGGTTTCGAACGTTTCCGCTGCCGTCTCTATTGCTTTTTCAGCCTCTTCCGGGCCGGCTTTTGAGACTTTTGCTAAAACCTCCCTGTGGTTTGCCGGATTAACCGACATTATCTTATCTTTTGTTTTTATCTTCTTGCCGCCTATTACCAGAGGAACCTCCCTGCCCATCCGGGATTTTATTTTATTGAGAGCTCCCTCAAAAGCTTTCTTATTCTCAGGTTTACTAAAGTCCGTTAAAGGTTCGTTTTTAAATGGCTTCACGTCCATCATCTCCTCCTTAATTTCATTTAGATGTTTATAATACCAGCATCTGTAATTATATCAACTAAGTATCCCTTTTGCATGTTTGCGTAATAATTAAACTATTAAAATGTAAATTTATGCGTATTATAATAGAGATCGTTGTGAACTATCTATGGCTGTGATTCGTATTTAGAAGTATCGACCGGTTTTGCGGTCGAGGTGTAGAATAAAAATTAAATAAAAGGAGGTAAAGTTGAACAAGATAACTATCTTTTTCTTTATAACTATTTTTTGTGTGTCAGGCATTCTTGTGGCTGATCTGCCGGAGTTGATATCGAGGGAGGTTCTGTTCGGGAATCCTGCGAAATCATCTCCGAAGGTTTCGCATGACGGTAAGATGCTGGCTTACCTGGCGCCGGATGACGGGGTGCTGAACGTATGGGTGCGCACCACAGGCAAGAAGGACGACCGGGTAGTAACCCATGACAAAAACCGTGGTATCAGGTCTTATAACTGGGCATATGACAACAAGCATATTCTCTACATCCAGGACAAGGACGGCAACGAAAACTGGCATCTGTACTCTGTTGATATAACAAAAAACGGAGCTGAAGCCAGGGATCTGACTCCCTTCGAGGGTGTGCAGGCGCTGCCGATTCATCATTCAGCTGATAAACCCGGAGAGATGGTAGTGAAAATCAACAAGGACAATCCGAGACTGCATGACGCATATCACCTTACGCTAAAAACAGGTAAGATTGAGAAAGTAGCAGAGAATCCCGGAAATGTGAATGTATGGTATGCGAACGATAATCTCGATGTTATCGGAGCGCAGGCTATCTTACCGAACGGCGGCGGTATGCTGCTTACCAGGCTCAGTCCGGATGGTGAATGGAAGAAATTTCTGGAGTGGGGACCGAGCGATATCGTCCAGGGGCTTATGTTCAGCAAGGACGGCAAGTACTGGTACATCAAGCACAACCTGCGCAGTGACAAACAGTGCCTGTACAGTAAAGACCTGAAGACCGGTAAAGAGAAGCTGCTGTTCAAACCCGAGAAAGCCGATGTGGGGACGGTGTTTAAAAACATCAAAGACAACACCCCCGAGGCGGTACGGGTGAACTATCTGCGTGCTAACTGGCACCTCCTGGGTGATACGTATAAAGAAGATTTTGCACAGCTTGAGGAAGTACATGACGGGGATATGTATGTAGTGAGCCGCGATAAAGCGGATAGAATCTGGCTTGCGCAGTATGTAACGGATGACGGACCGGTCTATTATTATACATATGACAGGAAGAGTAAGAAAGCGGAGAAGATGTTCTCTCACAATCCGGAGCTGGAGGAGCTGAAGCTGGCAGAGATGAAGCCGGTGGTGATAGAAGCAAGGGACGGTCTGAAACTGGTCAGCTATCTCACATTGCCGGCAGGCGTGGAACACAAAAATCTCCCCATGGTTCTCTTTGTTCATGGCGGTCCGTGGGCGCGTGATTCCTGGGGCTTCAATCCATATGCCCAGTGGCTTGCGAACCGCGGCTACGCAGTGCTGCAGGTTAATTTCCGCGGTTCTGATGGATTCGGAAAAGATTTCTTGAACGCCGGCAACCGCCAGTGGGGCAAGAAGATGCATACCGATCTGATCGATGCGGTGAACTGGGCAATAGAAAAAGGCTATGCCAATCCCGAGAAGATAGCCATCATGGGCGGTTCATACGGCGGCTATGCAGCGCTTGCGGGGGCGGCTTTTACGCCTGAGGTCTTTACCGCTGCTGTGGATATAGTGGGCCCCAGTAATGTCATGACGCTTATCAAATCAGTTCCACCGTACTGGAAACCGCTGCTAAATGTATTTAGACATAGGATTGGAGACTGGGAGAAGGAACCGGAGCTTATGAAACAGATGTCCCCGCTTTTCAGCGCGGATAATATCGAGATACCGCTTCTTATCGGTCAGGGCAAAAACGACCCCAGAGTCAACGTACAGGAATCTCTGCAGATAGTCGATGCTATCAAGAAGAACAAAACGCCTGTAACTTACATTGAATACCCGGACGAAGGTCACGGGTTTGCACGTCCGGAGAACCGTATGTCATTCAACGCTGCAGCGGAGAAGTTCCTGGCTGAGCACCTGGGCGGACGCTACGAACCGCCGACAAAGGAAGAGGCAAAGCTGCTTAAGAAAGTTACAAAGGTGGATTATAAATAGTTACAACGGGAATCCGTCAATATTAGAAAGGCTGTTTAACAGCCTTTCTTTTTTTTCTATAAAAACAGACTATTGCCCAAATCAGATGTCGTTAATATGACGGTTGTGCATGACGGAAAAAACTGAGCAAATGTGTGATACGAGACCTTTGAAAAACTATAATACTACAGTGATTGTAACTATCACCATTTGTTGCTGTTGCTATAACTTTCTGGTAATCAATAAAATGGAAAACGAAGATACCGCAATAAATCCCGCCGGAGCCGGTGTTCTTCACCGGCTCCGGAACGTTTAATTAATGCCTTCTGCGGGTGCAGGTGTGTCGGAGATTCCGCCGGAGACGATGTTCTTCATCGTCTCCGGAACGTTTTATTAATACCCGCGTGGTATATGTTAGACTGCGATTACAGATT
>Ga0180433_10010372_pt1 | contig 11224 bp, 9 predicted proteins | sample SS_ome_8_FD_132980 | JGI IMG/M metagenome (GOLD analysis project Ga0180433, IMG submission 132980) | Hypersaline lake sediment archaeal communities from the Salton Sea, California, USA - SS_1_D_1 metaG | ecosystem: Environmental > Aquatic > Non-marine Saline and Alkaline > Hypersaline > Sediment... | reverse complement strand
CGGCACTTGTGAAGTGTTAGCAACCGAAACATTGAAATCATTTTGCCCATTGAACAAAGCGCTACAAAAACCTTCAGATGAAAAATCTCGCTCATTACTCAAACACTCTTCGCTGGTGTTATAGAAACTCCCACTTTCGAGTGCAGGAGAAGAAAAAACTTGTTGATTACTCATGACTTGCCAAGCAACTGCCCAGAATAACAATGCGGCTGAAAAGGGATTTTTACCTGCAAAAGAAAAATTGATGCTTGGAAAAATTGGATCAATACGTAACGGCTCTAACCTTGGCCTCGGCTGCAAGAAAAACTTATTAAAACATAACTCGTTTTTTCTAAGCTCTGTTCTTTTTTGTTTTTTACGTCTTCTTTGAGAAACGCAACATAATGATTTTCTTCCTCCAAAACCTTTTCGCCTATGCATTTCTTTCATATTCCTCCCATGCCTATGCATAGCGTTAACATATGCAACCTGCGATAAAAGTATTAACGAAATGAGTAAAGCTATTTTTTTCATGAGAATCCCTTTCGTTATTACGGATTAAACTATTGAAAACGTGTTATCTGCTTTTAAGAGTCCAGACTTTTTAGCCAGTTGTCAGCCTCTTTGTGCGATTTAAGTCTAACAAAGTTTATATGCTTGTACATAGGATCATGCATTAAACGTTCATATTTTTTGTTTCTTTTTCTGTACGTCGTAATGCACCACCACAGTATAGAGTTTTTAGAGAATAATAAACGACGAAACGTCTCTTGATTGCCGTTACAACATGTTTTTTGGTTGATAATATTTTTTATAGATCTTTTAAAAGCCTGCCAAAAGCAACGTAAAAAGGGATAATCTAACCAAACAACGGTGTCAACCTTTGCCCAAATGATCGGCCTTAAAACAGAAAAATTTCCACAGACAACCCATGTCTCCTTTTGGGCCACCTGAACAGCAAGCTTTTTTAATTCCTGCACCGGTCGAACCTTCCACCCGGGAAGCCAATACAAACTATCAAGCTCGATATGTTCAATGTGCAATTTTTCTGATAAACGTTTTGCAAGCGAAGATTTACCGGCCCCGATTGAGCCACCAATAACAATTCTTTTCATGAAAATTTTACGATTTAAAAATTATACAACTTTTTGAAGCAGCCTGTTCCAGCGAACTTTCTTAAAAAAATTGATCGGATTTTTTATAATATCCCAGATCAGCCACACTTCATCAGTATCAACAGAAAGTATTCTAAATAGAATTCTGCCATGAATACGGCTGCCATCTATTGGACCAAACACGCGTGAATCCGAACTACCAAGCCTATTGTCACCCATCATCCAGTATTGATCTTTACCAAGCTCAACATAAAATTCGTCACCACTACCCCAGTAATTTTTACCATCCACTCTTTTTTTACCCATGCTCGCAATTGGAGTCCCGGGATAAAACAACTTCGGCTTACCGGTTAAAGGATCTGCAAAAATACGTTCTTTGTTGATATTTTGAAATGGCTGCTTATCAAATGGTTTGCTCGGATCAACCGTTTTGAGTCCCAAAAATTGCCCAAGATTTATATTTGGATTTTGTTGGACAAGCTTTTCTAACTCAGCTGGATCTTTTCTCCACACCTCTATCAGTGGATACTTGTTCACATACGGCTCATCCAATTTTTTGCCATTGACATAGACCACAGGCTTTCCATCTTTTATAACACCTTTGACTATATCTCCCGGCTTACCGATCACACGCTTTGTCCAATTATCTGGGCCCCACACATATTTTTGGAATAAGCGTACTGCCAGATTCTTTGAAAATTTAAATGTCGGCGAATTCATAGAAACAATGTCACCCCGTTTTATTTTTGTAAAATGAATTGTCAGTTTATCGGCAAAAAATCTTTCACCATCAAGCATAGTTGTTGCCATAGAACCTGATGGTGGCAATTGGTACAATCCAAAACCAAACGTCCGAATCGTAAAGACAACCAACAGCACAATGATAACGCCTTTAAAGTCTGAAAAAAAAACTGATTCTTCTTTTTTTACATTATTCATCGAAAAAATCTCCTATGTAGCTCAATATGACCTATGCTTTTAATAACCTCACAAAAGACACTTTATATCATTAGTGTACTACAAAGTCGGTCTAAAATCGAGAAAATAGTGTACTAGGGCTTTTTAGCACCAAAAAACCCCCGTTATTCTCCCTAGATGAACTTACTAGTTTTCATTTGTCCAAAACAAGATCAGACAAGGATGTAAGACTATATACACCTTCAAACATATTTTCCGGATTTTCTCGTAAAAGCATCGCAATGAGTTTCCACCTCTTTGTGATGTATGCAATTTTTTTCTTTTCTTTTATAGCCTCAATAATATGCTTAGCCGCTTTATCAACCGAAGCAACCCAATATGTTCCTGGAATATCACTTAGCGTTGCACTTTCAACATCAACCCACCCGGGGACAATATCTGTAACATAAATTGGAATACCGTAATGTATCATTTTATTTCTGACCCCCTCCAAATATGTGGAGATAAAAGCTTTTGCTCCGCAATAAACTGGATTGTGCCCCAGCCCCCTGATTCCAGCAATAGACGAAATGCCAACCAGATGACCATGCTTTTGTTTTTCAAAATATGCAACTGCGGTATGGGCAAGCGCCCAAAAACCGACAAGATCGACATCAATTGTTTTCTTTTCTTTGATCCATGAGTTTTGTTCGTTTTCGATATCAGTAAAAGCACTGATACTAATCACAATAAGATCTAGGCCACCCATTTGGCCAAATAATTCTTGCAAATCTTGTGCTGCCTTTTCATGACAAGATGCATCTATTTGCTTTATGTAAGAATCACTTTTGATTTCTTTTTGTAGAGATTCTAAAAGGGGCACTCGTCTGCCTGCAAGCCCAAGGGTGTACCCATCTTGCGCCAAAAGTTTCGCAACAGCCCGCCCTATGCCAGAAGTTGCACCAACAACAATGGCGCGCTTGTTTTTTTCAGCAAAAGTTTGAAGTGTGAAACAGAAAAAAATGATTACAAAGATACAATATGTTTTCATGTTTATCTTTTTAGATTTTACTGTTTTCACACAAAAACTCCTATTGAAAAAAATATTAGAGGCTTACTTTAAAATTATGCTTTTTCCTTTTGATATAACATCTCCAGAACTATCAAATATTTTCGCATAGCCTGAAAGAGTTTTTGCTATAATTTTTCCAGTGGCTTGAGGGGCTCGATAAATGGTTATATTTCCTGCATGAGCAGAAGCATTAACTTCACAACACACATTTTTTAACGTTATGTTACCACTTTTTGCATGAGCTTCTATTGCTTTTTCTATGCCATTCATATGAATGTTTCCACTCATCACATCAACTTTTGCTGTCCCACTTGCGTGAATGATTTTTACGTTACCGCTTTTGTTCTTTATGAGTACATCCCCCGAGATATGTTCCAGAACAGTATTACCAGACGTTACATTTAGGTTAAGATTCCCAGTTACAGATATCATATGTATATTGCCTGAGAGTGTCTGTACGTTTACATTACTTTGCAGATTTTCTATTTTTACGTTTCCAGACCTTGTTTCTATGGAAATAGACAATAATCTTTTAGGCACTTTAACTTCATAATTCACTTGGCCCTTAATTCGCTTGTCCGACTCAAATGAAGCAGAATCATTTATCGTAATGGAATTATCATTTTCTTTTTTTACAACTACCTTTATGTTTTCCAATTCTTGTTTCGTCCTTGCTTTTTTTTCTGCGTTTACTCGAACAATCTCTTTATCCCATGAGCTTATTTTTATGTTTCCTGAACGAGACAAAATAGTAAGAAAACATTCAGGAGAAGCCTCGACGTTAAAAGATTCGTTTTTTACATACTTGAATCTACCAGATACAAAGCTTTGTAAAAAATTATAGGCAGAGCTTGTATCTGCGACAAAACCTACCTTGTAAAGATAAAAGGCTTCTCTACAAAGAAATCCAAATACTACCAATATGGCAACCCATTTTAAAACTTTACGACTTAGCAATCCAAGCAACCCCATTAATAAAATAACAAGAAGCATTATAGAAATTATTTTACTCATACAAAAATCTCCAGCAATTAGATAACGTTTTTACAAAAACAAAAAAGCCGACTTTATAACAAGCCGGCTCTCTTTACTAAAATAGATTAGCAAACATATTCGTTATCAGCAATAGATTTTTTGTGTTTCGTGGACAGGTAGAATGCAACAAAGAACCAAATGCCGACCAAGGCAATTGATATCGATGAGCTTACATTTAAGAACAATGCAGCACCAATAGCACCGTGTTTGCTTGTATATATTTTTCTGAGCAGGTTAACCGCAGAACCGATTGATTTTGAACTCCTGCCCCCAAAGGCTTCTATCCAGCCCATTGTTTTGTACCGTGTTTCCTTTTTGACCGGTATGTAAAGATTTTTAAGCGTTGGCTGATTAAGCGCATAGTTGACTGCTTTTGAAAATACCATGATCCAGAATGCGACCCCTAAAACAGGATAATTCCACAGTAAAAACACAGCTCCCAAAACTAATACTGGGGTAATCAAAAGAGAAACAAAGACGCCAAGTTTACGCTGAATACTGTTTATACCAAGCAGCACACACAAGAACGCAACAATGCCAGTAGTATAGGCATACTGTGCCAAGTAGGCAGAACTATCAATTTCGAGAGGAAATGCCGTTTTTGCCATAACCTTAAATTGAAAATCAAATATTGTGACAATAACCTCAAAAACCATAACGATAAAAAGTATCCCCATCAGGTAACCATTTGAAAATATGGTTTTTATCCCTTCAACAAAACCAACCTTTTTCTTTCCTTTCTTTGCAACCTGTTGGGTTGGTTTTCCCTCGTATCTTTTGAGCTGATCTTTTGGCGTGTACTTCATGAAAAGCCACAACATAAATGCAATTAAAATCATGATGAATGCACAAATAATTGGAATTGGCGCACTGGTTGTAAAACCTAAGTTCTTTGCGGTAATAAAATAAGGCCCCACAATATTACCAAGCTGTCCAAATATATAAATCAGAGGAAACCCTCGTTTTGCAGATTCTGGCAAGGTTATATCTGTGACAATCACCCAGAACGAAGCAATAATTATAGAACCATAACTTTCTATAAACCAGTACCAAAGCCAACCAATTATTCTCGTTGATGATACCGTTTTATTGGCAAGACCAATGGTTGGGTGCATAAAGAAGAATGCAAATACTAACGCTGCAACTGCATAGATTGTCATCATCGTATAGAAAACTTTCTCTCTTTGGAACTTTTCAACAATCTTCATGTAAAACATGACGATCGGAAGTATAAACAGAGCCGAGAATATTTTTGCCCACGGAATATTTTGAGCACCGACCGTGACAAAAAACACACTATCTTTGATCGGCCTGAGCGTCCAGTAGACAAGAATCACAAAAAAGAAAATTGCCGCAAGAGAAAGAAATTTACAAACCTCTGCCTTGCTTTCGAATTTGCCCCAGATGGACTGGGCAATTTTTTTGAAGAAAAGTTTTATTGAATCGAACATATCGACCTCCTTGAAAAATTATAAACACACAACAAAAGAACAACACGCTTTTATTTTAGTGCTTTTTTGTTAATAAACTCTACAAAAATTTGTACGGTACCCCATATGCCCTTTAGATAACACTTTCGTCAACAGGCACAAAGGAAAAGGAGATCTCCCGTCCCGCAGCTATATATAGCCCAGGACAACATTTTATTATACCATGAAATAAAAAGAATGTCACGAAACTTTTTGCAAAAAATTATTGATTTACGAAAAAAATGATTTAAGAAGTTTTTTTGGGAAACAGAAGCATCTAATCCTGCTGCTCCATGAGCATTTCCCATTCTTGGTTCTTTTGCGCAAGGTCACTTTGCAATTTTTGTAGCCTTGCACTTGCGTCGCTATATTCGTCCGTACCGTATGCAATAGTTTCAAACTGTTTCATTAGGTCTGCGATTTTTTTCTCTAGCTTTCCAATCGAAGATTCAACTTTTTTTAGCTGTTTACGCTGCAAATGGCCCTCTTTTCCTGATGTTTTTTCATCTTTGCTTTTAGGCTTTTTCTTTTTTGTTTTTTTAGAAAGCCCTTCCTCTTGCTCCATTTGTTTTTTGTAATACAGATAATCGTCGTAGTTACCTTCGTAGCTAAATGTTCCATCTAGGGTTAAATCTAAAATATCGGTAGCTAAGCTGTTTAAAAAACTTCTATCGTGAGAAACAAAAAGAATGGTCCCGTCATATTTCGAAAGTACATCGAGTAAAATATTTTTCGACTGAATGTCCAAATGATTTGTCGGTTCATCAAGAATAAGAAGATTAGCATCTTGAAGCAACACTTTCACCATTGCAACACGATTTTTTTCACCGCCACTGAGCACCGAGATTCTTTTATTGATATCATCACCACTGAATAAAAAAGCTCCTAAAAGATTTCGCACCCGCAAACGGGCCTCTTGCGTTTTACATGCCTCTTCAACTTCTTCGATTATGGTATTAAGATGATTTAATGATTTGTTTTGATCTTGCTCAAAAATAACTGGCTTTACGTTATGGCCAAACGAAAATTCACCATTCTTTGGTGCGTACTTACCCATGACCACATTTAACAGGGTTGTCTTACCTGTTCCGTTAGGAGCAATAATAGCAACTTTATGTTTCTTTTTAATTTGAAACGACGCATTTTGGAAAATATCACTATCGTCAAAGGAGAAACCAAGATTTTTTGCAGTCAATACAATTTTTCCGGTCGGTTTTGTTGGCGGCAAATTTAATCGAATATCTTTTTGTTTGTGCTCAAGTTCAATTTTGTCCATCTTTTCAAGCGATCTCATCATACTTTGTGCCATCTTTGCTTTAGATGCCTTGTAGCGGAACCGGTCTATGGTTGCCATTTTTTTCTTTATCAGTTTTTGCTGCTCTTCGTACTTTTTCTCAAGCATCGCTGTATTAGCCTCTTTTTGTACAAGGTACTTATCATAGTTGCCCGTATACATGGTAAGCTTACCCAACGAAATGTCACAGATATAATCACACACAGTATTGAGAAAATATTTATCGTGAGCAACCAAAATAAAACCAAAGGATGCGTTACGTAAAAAATCAGCAAACCAATCTTTTGCTATTAAATCAAGGTGATTTGTTGGCTCATCAAAAAAATAAAAGTCTGCTTTTTTGAGCAAAAGCTTTGCAAGCACAAGTCGCATTTTCCAGCCAACACTTAATTCTGACACCGGTTTGCCAAACTGTTTTTCAAAAAAACCAAGGCCCATGAGCATCTTTTTTGCTTCTGCAATTTTAGACTCATATGCAATGTCATGTAACTCTTGATGCACATGTGCATAACTTGCAAGCGCGTCATGATCCTTGTCATTTATGCGGAGTTGTTTTTCAATTTCTTCTTTCTGCTCAAGCAACTGCTCTAGATTTTCAAACGCACCAAGGGCTTCATGCAAAATTGTTTTTTTAGAAACCAGTACAACATCTTGCGGCATAAATGCACAATTAAATGATTTTGGAATATAAATTTTTCCAGAATCTATATGCTGTTGCCCTGCAATTGCTTTGAGTAATGTTGATTTACCCGAACCATTTCTACCCACAAGGCCAATTTTTTGATGCGGCGCAAAGTTACAAGAGACATCGTCAAAAACAACTTGCTGCCCAAAAGAAAGACTAATATTTTCTAATTTAATCATATTTGCCTAAACCAACTTTAAAAAAAAAGCTTAATACCTTTTGAAAATTCGCCAGACGCCATTGTTTCAACCCCATAGGCCGTTATATTTTCTGCGAGAGGAAAAATTTCATCGCCCGGATACAGAACAGCAAGATGGTCAAGTTTAAGATCAGCAATCGAAATACGCATAGACTTAGTAACCTTTGGCGCATCAGCGTATTTAAACTCAAACCCAAGTCGCTTGCCTTCTTTGTGTATAAACAAATCCAATTCAGCATTTGCTTGCGTCGCCCAGAAATAACACATTTCTGATGAAGCTTTTAGCGTACGAATTACTTCTTCTAGAGCAAAGCCTTCCCAAAAGGCGCCAAGTTTTGGATGAGTAAGCAGTTGTTTTTTGTCAGTAATTCCTAACAATGCGTACAACACTCCGCTATCTCTAAAATAAATCTTGGGTGATTTCACTTGCCGCTTTTTTAAATTTTCAAACCACGGATATAAAATTCGCACCATAAACGTTCCGGCCAAAATATCAAGATACTTTCGAACGGTATGATCTGACACACCTAAAGATCTGCCAATCTCACTTGCATTAAATATTTGACCATGATAATGAGCAAGCATAAGCCAAAAACGTCGCATCTGCTGAGCGGGAATATCAAAACCAAGCGCAGGAATATCTCTTTCTAAAAAAGTTGAAATGTAATTTTGCCTCCAAAGATAACTCCCAGAATCGTTGGAAGCCAAATATGAGCGAGGAAACCCTCCTCGCAACCAAAGTTTTTCTGTTTTTTTTGTCTCGACAAGCGAAAACGGAGGAAGCTCAATATACCCTATTCTTCCGGCTAATGTTTCGGAAGACTGACGAATAAGATCTCGTGAAGCACTTCCTAAAATTAAAAATATACGATCTTTTTTCTCCTGATCAACAAGTACTCTTAGAATTTCAAAAAGTTCAGGCTTTCTTTGGATCTCATCAATAACAATTAAAGGCTGGGTAACACTTTCTAAAGCAAGCATTGGATTTTCTAATCGAGCTAAATCTAGCGGATTTTCCAGATCAAAAAAATAAGCACCTTCAGGAGCATATTTTTCAACATACATTTTTGCAAGCGTTGTTTTACCAACCTGCCTTGGACCAAGAATCGCACACACAGGGTGCACTCGAAAATGCGTATCTATGTCTTTTAAATAATTAGTTCTTTTCATCTTTCTCCTTGAAAATTCGAAGTTCAAGTTCGATTTTACAAGGAAAAATCAATTTTTGCAAGAAAAATCACATCTTTTTTTAAAACTCCAAAAATCAAAAGCCCTTCCTAGAGCGATTATCAAAAAATCTTCCTTGTAAATTCGAAGTCAGGGTTCGAATTTACAAGGACAAAAAATCAAAACACCCTCTAGCAAGGCCTCTCTTTCAAATCAACCTGCTCAGCCGTGGATTTTTTTTTGCCTTCACCTCAAAAAAACTACACAAAATCTAGTCGTTTTTTCAATCTTGAAACCGCATGCACACAGCCAAGGACACTAAACACTAACACCATTACAATGCAAAGCCAAAAGTTAAGCGTCGATTGATCACCCAAAATGGCGGCTCTATGCCCTTCTGAAATATACGTAATTGGATTTACAAGATCTATGTATGCCAAGGCAGGTGACCAGCTGTACAGCGCATGCCAAGAAAATTGAAAACAGCCAAGTATCCACAACGGATAGACAAAGCGCATCCAAACACTACCCAAGCGGGTTGAGCTTGGAACAAAACTGGCTGTCCATAATCCAAGCACTCCATAAAAAATACTTGAGGCAAAGAAAATTGCCGTATATTTTATAAAATCAACTTGGGATAATGAAAAACTATTCCATAGCAACAATTTTCCGATTGGCAACACCAAAACACCCAACAAGCATGCGAGTATTGCGTAATAGATTACTTTACGCACAAACACCGTCCAAGCAGGATAGGGTAACGTCAAGTAATACCCGGTTCTATAATCACCTTCAAAATCGGCAACTAAGTTAACCACACAAGGGAATGTTTCAAACTGACCGACACTTGCACAGACACCGGCTAGCATAAACGCCCCGTATTCTGCTGAAACACCAAAGCTGGGCAAAATGTATGCAGCAATCAAAATCGTTGTTGAAACCCAGATAAAGGTGTCAATCCATTCATTCCAAAAGTCTTTTTTTATGATTTTGATATCGGTCTTAAAAGACTCTTTTAAAATATACAAAGTCGAAAATATATTTGTTACTTTACTTTTCATTCGCTTCCTTAACCAATTGTATGAAAACATCTTCAAGATTTTTCTTTTCAAATTTATCTTTCAGATTTTCAGGCGTATCGAATATGCTCACATCACCATGATCTAACACGCATACATAATCTGAAAGAATTTCTGCCTCTTCCAAATAATGCGTTGTTAAAATAATCGTCATACCATCATTTCTCATTTTTTTGAGTATTTCCCATAAATTCCTACGAATTTGAGGATCAAGACCAACGGTCGGCTCGTCCAAAATAAGAATTTTTGGTCGATGCATAATACTTCTGGCAATCAACACCCGTTGCTTATACCCACCAGAAAGAGTACTTGGGATTTTATCCAGATACTCAGTAATCTCAAGATCTGTAGCCAACTGCTCTATGCGTTGCGCAATATCAGCTTTGGACATCTGCATATACCTTCCAGATGAATCAAGATTTTCCCTAACGGTAATCATGTTATGCAGATTTGGCCGCTGGGGACAAAACCCTATGTTTTTGCGATATTCATTCACGTTCAAATAAATTGAATCTCCCTTGAAAAAAACATCTCCTGATGTGGGCGACTTTAATGTCGCAATGATTGATGAAAGTGTCGTTTTGCCAGCACCGTTGACGCCAAGCAAACTGATTATCTTGCCCTGCTCAAAACCGATCGTAACACCCTTGAGTGCGCTAAAATCACCATATTTTTTTTCTATATTCACAACTTCAAGTAACTTCATACTCATTTTTGTTCCTTAGTAACGGAAAAATATATATCCATAAAATAATGCAATTTTACGGCAGTATATTTGTGATAAAAAATTGAATAATAAGACTCAGATGCACATAATGCATCTAAAAAGAAAACCGCTTTTAGACGTATCTTTTAGAAAGTACGTCTAAAGACAATTTGGAAAATGGTTATCGTAATTGACATATCCCGTCTCCTTGAGCAATTGGGATTAATAACTTTATTATAGTTTTAATATAAACTATAATCACAAAAAGTCAATTAAAAATCGCAATTTTATGCGGGATTTTTCAATTTTACCCACTCATCCTGGGTAATCTCATAAATCTGGCAGGGGGTCCCGAAAAATTCACCATTTTTGCAGTATTTCATACCGTTTTTTTCAGCAACCCGTATTGATGCAACATTGTCTGGATGCATACAAGAAACGAGATATGGTAGATTAAGAACTTTAAAGCCATAATCACGTATTGCTCGCGCAACTTCCGTCCCAAGCCCTTTCCCCCAATATTTTTT
>Ga0180433_10010371_pt1 | contig 11225 bp, 7 predicted proteins | sample SS_ome_8_FD_132980 | JGI IMG/M metagenome (GOLD analysis project Ga0180433, IMG submission 132980) | Hypersaline lake sediment archaeal communities from the Salton Sea, California, USA - SS_1_D_1 metaG | ecosystem: Environmental > Aquatic > Non-marine Saline and Alkaline > Hypersaline > Sediment... | reverse complement strand
CAGAAGGAAGTCCGATAGAGGTCGATCTAATTTTAGCGGCATAGACCCTGATAACTAAACGGACCCGCTGATCTGGCCCGTACCCTCGACTATTTCATATCACAAAAGGATATTGGACGCACGGTAAAAAGACCTGTACTCGGTTCGCCGGTGCATGGAACTCCAGACAGCTATGGACCTCCTTCTGTTTTTTATCATCAGATAAGGAGGATTAAAAGTATGGAACCAGTGGTTAAAGTAAGCGCTGGACTGGACGTTCATAGAAAAAACGTCATGGCTACAATTTTATCAGAGCAGGATGATGGAAGCCTGCAGGAAAAGACATGTGAATTTGGTACGTTTCTAAAAAATCGGAAACAGTTAAGAAGATGGCTCCTGAAGCATAATGTGGAACTAATCGTAATGGAAAGTACAGGCATTTATTGGAAGGCTATTTATTCTATATTAGAACGTGCGGGACGAAATGTCTATGTAGTCAATGCAAGACATGCCAAAAATCTTCCAGGACGTAAGACAGATGTTCAAGACAGTAAATGGCTGGCCACTTTAGCGAGATTTGGTCTGTTAAGTCCAAGCTTCATTCCCCCTAAAGATCTCAGAGAACTGCGATTGATGACTCGTCGCCGCATGAAGATGCAGGGTATTTTATCAGGAGAAAAAAATCGTCTTCACAAGATATTAGATGATGCAGGCATTCGCCTTGGAGCTGTGGTGAGCGATATAAATGGTATTTCTGCACAGGCCATTATTGACGGTCTTATCCGCGGAGAATCGCCTGTCAAGCTCATGCAATATGTCCGTGGTCGCTTAAAGGTCAAGATTCCCGAATTGCTGGAATCTCTTGAAGGGACAATAAGTGAGAGACACATTTTTCTTCTTCGTCAAATTCGAGAGCATATTCGTTATCTTGAACAGGACTTGATGGAACTTGATCAATATATCATTGCAGCAATGAGCCCGTATCAGCAACAGTGGGAAATTCTGCAAACAATACCTGGTATTGATCAGATCAGTGCTGCCGGTCTTTTGGTGGAGATTGGGATAGACATGAAACGTTTTGGCAGTATGGGACGGCTTGCTTCATGGGCTGGGATGTGTCCTGGCAACAATGAAAGTGCTGGGAAGAAAAAGAGCAGCCGGACACGTAAAGGAAACCGTACTATACGCCAGATTCTCTGTGAAATTTCAAACGCTGCACGCAGAACTAAAACTCAGTTTCAGGGCAAGTATAAAGGGCTTGTGATACGTCGAGGGCACAAGCGGGCCATAATGGCTATTGGACATAAGATTCTTCGAATAATCTATACGTTATTGCTGAAAAAGGAACCTTATCAGGACTCAACGGTAGATTATGAATCGTTGATCGTGCAACGTAATGCGCCGAGATGGATGAGGGCGCTTCAAAAATTTGGTTTTTTGCCGAAAGTTCAACAGGCTTGCTCTGCCTGCTGATACACGGCTAAAGCAAACAAAAACTTGAACTAATTGCGCCGGCAATGTCCGGAAAGGAGTAGTTCGTCTACAACGGCCGAGTATTTTCACGGTAAACCAGAAGGATAATACAAGGATAATACCGAATAATTACACCAACGGGCGATTTTCAAGTTGACCATTACAAATGCAGAAACCAAAGACGCACGAAAAGAAGATGATTACGCTTTGGTATTCAATATTCAGAAAGAGTGAACGAATAAGGCGTCGTACTCTGAAGCAGCGGTTGTAAAGGAGTCATTATTTGATAAATTTACAACAGATGTCCAAGATCTCTGCCGAAGCCAAGAACTCTGCGGACTGCTGTGTGAATCTCTTTTACCAAACGATCTTATCACTGGACCTGTATCTCTACCGCATCGAGCCAGGTCCCATCGGGTATACCATCCGTATTGTCATCTACGGCAAAATATAGGGCATAATATCCCCTGGGTAGAGGTATATTAAGGATCTCAAAGGGAGACAGGTCAAAGAGCGGGGCCTGACCACACAAGTTGATTCCACACGACCAGCCGGTCGGAAATATGAATGAATACCAGCTGGATTCCACATAAGCGATGATCCACCAGTCCACCTCCGGGCCGTCATAACTTCCTGGATGAAGGCTGACCGTAATGGAGATCGGGGTATCCCGGGATATGATCAAAGGACCGTCCTGGCCATTTGCCTTTATGTCTATTGAGACACCCCCATCAGGGACCCAGCCTGCTATTCTGGCCATCATCCACCAGAAGGCCTTTCCTTTCAGCTGACAGTTCAGACAGCGTGAATGGGCACAAGAGCACTGAGCACACTCACCCGGATGGGCCGAACACCACTCATCTGCCCAATTACCGCCATCATAACCACACCCGTCATTGGCACCCCGATTCAGGAAATAGCTGCCTGACGGATCGTAGCTCTCAATATCCGCGAAATCAAAGAGTATCTTGCCGTTACGGATACAGTAATTGCGAATCTGGTTATTTCGCAAATGCAGATTTCCTCCCTCTGATGTCCCGTCCAGATGGCCTGTCATATAAACAAAGGTTACTTTAGGATATTCCTGTTCGAGCTGGTTCATCAGGCCAAGATAGGTATTGATATCCTCTTCGCTGGCACTGGATACCTGGCCGCACCATGACCACATTATCATATTTCGATCATTGCCTGGGGCGTCAAGCAGCTCTCTGGTTCTAGACGCCCAGGTAACGCGGTCAGGATTACCCAGATCACCGGAAGGCTTGCAGTCATGAAAAGAAAGCCCGCTATCAGTACCATTACGATCAAACCAGTACAGAGAACCTGCTTGACCTTTCAAGAGATGCATTCCGGTCTCGATTTGGCTTCCATGTGATGTGTGGCCATAAGAGGTTCTGAACATGGCCTTTGCCTGATTTATCCAGTATTCTGGAACCTTTGTAAGATCCGTACAGGTATGATCGATGATAATTGGCTGCGAGAAAGATAACGCATGGGTATACAATAAAAAACACAAATTTATCATCACTCCCGACATTATATGGGCGAATATTCGCCGGTTTCTCGTCATTTTACTACTCCTTTTAAAAAGTGGTCTTAAACTGTGACCAATATAAACCATGAACAGAGATTGTATTTAATATTATTTCTATGATATTCCTTATAAAAAGACAAGAGGAAAAAAGATCCATGTTTATAGCTATTTAACTTTTTTTGAGATTGCGACATAATGGCTTTCAGTGCCTCTTCAAAAAATAAAACACTGAACAATTATATATTTTCAAAAACAAATCAAAAGATTATACTAGGTTTTCTGCTGACAATAGAGAAAACAATGCAAGGCAGTTCCGCCTGATTTAAGATGCCTGTTATTTCTCGTCGCAATAAGGTGCGGAAGTAAAGACGACTGTTCGAATAGCTGTCATGTCAGAATATATATGTTACCAGTTAATCAGATGGCTATGGGCAGTATAATAAAATCAAACTTGAAATTAATTATCGATGTCAAGCCAGCTTTAGCAACTTCAAGGAGACGTAATGAAACTGACTGATTTATTACCCCTGGAATCCTGGAAAGCCCTCGAAGAAGAAATCTTTGCCCGCTCTGGTCTTCAGTCCAGTGTATTCGACATTGACGGATTCCGTATTACGGATACCAAACACTGGGCCAACCGGCTCTGCCCTGTGATCAAGGCCGATGACCGCGGCCAGACCTATATATGTGCAGTAGCCCATATGAACCTGGCCGCCATAGCCAGGCGCACCAAAGAGCCGGAAATCGGCGAGTGCGATGCAGGCCTGTCCAAGATGGTAGTCCCTATCTTTTATGGCGATGAATTTCTCGGTGCCGCTGGTGGCTGCGGCCTGCGTTTGGACGAGGGTGAGGTAGACACTTTCATGCTCAACAAGTTACTCGATTTGCCAGAAGAACGTACCAGGGCCCTCTCTGATGACATAGCAAGCATGAGCACGGCTCAGATGGAGGCGCTGGCTGACTTTATCAAGGATTGGCTTGATCAGCACATCCCTGAAGCCACGTGAGTTTTTGAGGTTTGTCTATTCAAATGACTGTTGCACATAAACCTGTACGCTAAAACCACATAAAATAACAGGATACCGAGAATATGTTGCATAGGGCTTGATACAATAAGGCGCTTTCCCTGTAAAATTCAGATATTCACAGGCATTACAAGACTATGGTAAAAAAAGAGTTTGTTACAGCCAAATGGCTCGGTAACATGGCTTTTGAAGCAGAGGTCAACGGGCATACAATAGTACTGGATGCGGAACCTCACGTGGGAGGAGAAAATCGCGGGCCACGCCCAAAGCCTTTTATGCTGGTAGCGCTCGGGGGTTGTACGGCAATGGACGTTATCTCAATCCTGAAAAAGATGCGGGTGGAGGTAGAAAGATTTAATGTCCGCGTTGAGGGCGACCTCACTGAAGAACATCCTAAACAGTTTTATAATATGCACGTGATTTTCGAATTTACGGGGAAAAACCTGCCTGTGGAAAAGCTGGAAAAGGCAGTGAAATTATCCGAAGAGCGGTATTGCGGCGTTAGCGCGGTCTATAAAAAAATAATAAAATTAACATCTGAAATAAGGATCTTTGAATCATGATTTTTTAAAATAGGCCGAATGCCATATACATTAAACATAAAGAACAGACTTTACACCTCACCCAACAGCTTCGATACCGCAGCCAGGAACAACAAAAAATTCGACAGACAAATGAACCCCTGGCAGACCAGAGATCACCGGCGGGCTTTTTGCAAATTGGTCAGTGTCAGTCGTTACCGATGTCGAAATTCAAGGTTTCACCTGGACTGAGTTCATATTCCTTTCCCTGGAATCCCACCCTTGTAGCCTCCAGCTCGCATTTATCACAGGCAATGGAAAGGGAATTCGGTGTGGCGGTAATATCAAACCATTTGCCCCTGTATTTAATCTTCATACGGAGTTTCTCCAGTCCCTGAGGGATCTCTGGATTGAAAAAGAGAATGTCGTCATGAAACTCCAGCCCTGTATAGCAGCGTTGCAAAATGTCTACTGTTCCCGCCATGGCACCCAGATGGATGCCTTCATGCGTCGTGCCGCCCTGGATGTCCGCGACATCGCTTTCCAGTGCCCTTTGAAAAAGCCTCCACGACCTTGGGCGGTCGGACCTGGTCAGGACCCAGGAATGGACGATATTGCTCAAGGTTGACCCGTGCGAGCTCCTCTTCCTATAATATTTTATGTTTTTCGGTATATATTCCGGATCGAAATCGTATCCCATCTTTTTAAAGAGTCCCTGCAGTTCTTCAGAAGAAAAGAGGTAAAAAAGCATGAGTACGTCCGCCTGTTTAGAGGCCTTGTAGCGGTTGGTGGTGTCCCCTTCCGCTTCGAGAATGCGGTCCAATCGCTGGATATCACCATATTTTTTCCGGTAGCCTTCCCAGTCAAACTCCAGCAGCTCGTTGTAGCCTTCGAACTGGCTGATAATTCCGTCTTCATGAAATATCAGGCGCATTTTTCCGGTAATTTCCTCCCAGTGATCGATCTCCGATTGTTTCAGTGACATCATTTCCTGCAGATCATGCCTTCTTTCCGGCGGGAGGAGACCGAACGCCTTGATAGCCGTACGCAGTACATAGACAGTCATCACATTTGTGTAGGCATTGTTGTTGAGTCCTGGTTTTTCAGACTCCGGATACATGTCGTGATATTCATCGGGTCCCATGACGCCGAGGATTTCATAGCGATCAAGCCCTTTGTTGTACGTGGTTATACCTGCCAGGAATCTGGCGATCTCCAGGATCATTTCCGCTCCATAGGTACAAAAGAACTCCATGTCCCCGGTCGTCTTGAAATATTGCCAGACATTATAGGCAATGGCGGCATTGACGTGTCGCTGAAGGTGGGTGTTGTCCGGCAGCCAGCGGCCTGATTTCGGGTTCAGATGCAGCTGCTGGGTCTCCTCCCTTCCATTGCTTCCACTCTGCCATGGATAGAGCGCACCCTTAACCCCCTCCTTCTGCGCAGCAAGTCGCGCCCGGTCTAATCGCCTGTATCTGTATAAGAGCAAGGATCTTGTGAGCATAGGAATTCTCAAATTAAGATAGGGAAAGATAAAGAGCTCGTCCCAGAAGACATGTCCTCTGTATGCCTCTCCGTGCCAGCCCCGGGCAGGTACACCGATGTCCAGATCGATGGAATTCCTTGAAACGGTCTGGAGTATATGGAAAACGTGCAACCTCAGTATTATCTGATCACGGTTACTGTCCGGAACCTGAATATCGCATCTGTTCCAAAGGTGGGTCCATTGAAGAATGTGGCTGTGAAGCAGTTCGTCAAAACTGCCGGCATGTCTGACGGCCTCCGCTGCCTCCAATCCAGGCTCGGCGACAGCTAAGTCCTTAGAAGTATAAAAGGAACAGATCTTTTCGATCCTTATAGACTTATCCTGTACCCCCTCCACAAAACACTCCTGTGCAATATAACCGGGTTCTTCGATAAGCTCTCTTTCGACTTCTATCCTTTTACCTTCTGCATAAAATCTCGTCCTGGCGGCCTCGGCGACATAAAAGGGAAAATAATTGGTCTTCACCAGGAGATACATGATTTCTCCATTCTCCGCCCCGGTCCTGATTGGTTCAAGATGCTTGCTGTTAAGCTGTTTATAGCGTTCAACCCCCGCATTGATGACGGTCCCGTCCAGGGCGGAATGGATCTGAAAGCGTCCCGACCAGTTTTTGGGTGTGACTGTCATTTCAAGACCGGCCAGATGCATGTCTGCCATATGAATGAAACGGCGTTCGACTAATGTTGTCTCACGATCCTGTTTATCCCTGAATCTCACTGTCCTTGAGAGAACACCCTCTTTCATGTTGAGTTCCTGTTGGTAGGATAAGATTCCAACGGACATCAGATTGAACCAATCGCCTCCTTCAGGCCTGAACTTCGTCAGCAGCCAGTTAGGCATGTTCACCAGGTCTTCATTTTCTACCACGCGTCCTGCTATGTCTGTTTTCAGCCGGTTATAACCTCCTGCGCGATATGTACCGGGGTAATGGATCTCGTCCGCCTCGGATTCCGATGCTGCCCCACGGGTGGCGAAATATCCGTTTCCAAGGGTACAGAGGGCCTCCCTCAGGCCTTCCCTGGATGGTTCAAATCCTTCATAGTCAAGTGTCCAGTTATTCACGCCGACCTCCTGCAAAAAGTGATCAGTTTAAGCAGAAATTCACGGACTTCATCAGGGTGCTTCAGGCTGTAATCAGCCGCGGTCTCATAGGTCTTATCCCGGACTACAATCCCGATCCCCCATCCGCTGATTTCTCTGAATGCGTCTTCGTCGGTCACATCGTCCCCGATGTAAAAAGGCAGAACACCTTCTTTGTCCAGTTTTAATTTGCTGAGCAGGGAGAGCAGTGCCTTCCCCTTGTGCCAGTCTATATCAGGCTGGAGCTCAAATATCTTTTTACCGTAAGCCTTCCTGAGGTCCGAATGCCTTGCCGTAACTTCGTCAACAACCCTTTCAATCGGTTCCACCAGCTCTGCATCCGCACGACGGTAATGTATGGCTATGGCAAACCTTTTCCGCTCTACGAAAACGCCCTGAATCGAAACGAGTTCTTGAGAAAGCTCCTTTTCCGCCCTGTCAAGCACAGGGGAAAATTCCATTCCGATCTGATTTTCGCTGCCCAGCCCGCTTGGTCCGGCAATATCAAAACCATGGCTTCCGGCATAGACGATGGAGTCAATTTTCACTTTGTCCATGACATCCCTGAGATCGCGGCCGCTGATGATCCCAATCGGGCAATGACGGGAAAGCTCGATCACCACGGCACGCATATCTTCATGCATGACCGCCTGGTCAGGATTTTCAACAATAGGGGTAAGGGTACCGTCATAGTCGAGAAAGACCGCCATGCGTTTTCCTTCGGCCTGACGGGAAATTCTTTCAAATGCGTCCAGGGCAGAAGGAAGCGGTTCCGGAGTTTCAAAATCACCTGTGATACAGATCTCAGACAGGTCTTCAACGGCCACATCGGCTCCATTGGCCAGAAGAGATGCCCTGTCACCGGTTCGGGCGATTCCTATCACAAGCCCGAAGTTTCCTGCCCGACCGGCCTGGACCCCGGAAATGGCGTCTTCAATCACCACCGCCCGCTCCGGTTTCACCTTTAATTGCCGGGCCGCCTCAATAAAAATATCCGGGGCAGGCTTCCCTTGAATGCCCATGATCTCGGAATCGACCCCGTCCACCCTTACGTCAAAAAGATTCGGCAGCTTCACGGCATCCAGAATCATGGCACAGCTTTTACTGGATGAAATGATGACCGTTTTCAGCCCGTGCCTTTTAACGCTGTGGATAAAGTCTACGGTTGACTCGTATACCTCCGCACCCTGCTCTCGAACCTGCTTCAGAAAATCTGCGTTCTTCTTATTGCCCAGGCCGTGAATGGTTTCCGCTTCCGGCGGATCCTCAGGGTCTCCCTCGGGCAATGTGATACCCCGTGACTCGAGAAAACTCCTCACCCCGTCGAGGCGGGGCTTTCCATCCACATAGATACGGTAATCATCGCCTCTGTCAAAAGGCTGGAAAGCAATCTCTTTGCCCGCGGCATACGAGTAGAGAAAGTCATCAAACGCCCTTTTCCATGCCGCTGCATGAACGGATGCCGTATCCGTAACCACGCCGTCAAGATCAAAAATAACGGCCTCGAAATCATTTGCCGGTATATAATAGGCTGTTTCTCCGTGAGCCATTTTTCCCTCCAGGAAATTATAAATCGGTATTTCCTGCTCCTCTTTTCTATTCCCTCTTTCCCGCGTCAGAACATGTCAAGTCATCTCTAAAACGCTGACAGGGTCTGTAAATATCTATTGTCAGCTCACCTATTGCGCCGTGTAACCGCCATCAATAACCAGCTCACTCCCGGTTACGAATTTGGACTCCGCGGAGGCCAGATACAGAGCCCCGTAAGCAATATCCATGGGTTCGCCCACATGACCTATCGGGTGCAGGGCATCCAGCTTCCTGCGGAATTCTTCTAAGCCTTCCGGAGACTTCCTGGCCAGGTCCTCCACCAGAGGTGTCCATATGTAACCAGGGTGAATGGAATTCACCCTGATTTTATCCGCCGCATAGAGCAAAGCATCCGTCTTGCTCATCAGGCGCACCGCCCCTTTCGAGGCGTGGTAGGCCGGGAGGTCCGGTGCGCTGATAATTCCATAGATGGATGAGAGATTAATGATGCTTCCACCTTTTCCCTGCTTCATGTAAGGAATCACATGTTTGGTGCACAGGAAGACACCATTCAGATTGATATCAATCAGCCGCTGCCACTCCTCCAGCTCTATTTCATGAGTACGCTTGTTGGGACCCGATATCCCTGCGTTGTTGACAAGGACCTGGATACCTCCAAATTTATCGTTGACCTGAGACATGACCTCCTTAACCTGCTTTTCCCGACTCGTATCGAGATGGAAGAATTCCGCCTCCCCTCCCCTGTCTTTTATTTCCAGGGTTAGTTTCCGGCCTTCCTCATCCAGGATATCAGTAACCGCAGTTTTTGCCCCGTGCTCGGCAAAGAGTTCGCAGACGGCCTTGCCGATTCCCCTGGCTCCGCCTGTAACCACTGTCACATAACCTTCCAGTCTCTTCATGCAGTCCTCCTTTGCCTGATTAGCGATCTATTTGTTTATAAATGTTGAAATGCCCTGTATTGATTTATTTGAATTCCAAGACCAACGAATGACCATGCAGATGATTAAAAGCTGTAGCAACTACTCAATGCCGGTATTGAGGAGTCAAGATGTTTTTTTAGACTGCTATCTTTTGTAAACTAATTATTTACTGAGCAAAAGCAACCCTCAGATGACAGGCCAAACGGTCTGATTCCACCATTAAAATTATGAATTGGGGATCACCTTTCCGAACCACATTTTGTTGAAATTTCAATCCCGAGTAATTACCAAAATTTATTTTTTACCCAGAAATACCGATATAAAAAGCAGGAAATGCCGGGCACATATTCCCGGCACGCAAAAATTATTAAGTCTTACATGACTATATTATGGGAAAATTCTTCTCCTGGATACCACTATGGCAGATCGCCAGGCTTGCTGCCTTTTTGCTCCTTGCTGTCATAGTGTTTAAACCCATCACGGAACTGTTGGCCATTAAAAGCATGGTGGTCTTTTACTGCGGGGATCAGGCAACCCTTGAGTGGGACCCTCCGTCTTCAGGGATTGCAGATCATTACATAATTGAAGTTACAACAGTAAAGGCCCTGGATAGTTCTAACAGCTCAGTCTCCTGGGTAAATTATTACGAATCAAACACAACCAGTCTCAAGATAGACCTGCAGGATGGTTACAATTATTCCTTCAGGGTCAAGGCAGTTGCCCCGACAGGCCAGGAATCCCCATATTCTGAAGAACAGCTCACCGTAATATGCGACCGCAGTGCCCCCTCCATAAAGGTGGAACCATTTGGAACGGACGGAAGTATTAGGCAGGAGATCCTGCACCTCACCGGCTCATTTTCTGATAAAAACATAGCATCCATCAAAGTAAACGGAAATACAGCCGACATGGACTTTGGAACCGATACCTGGCAGATCGACATACCACTTGCAGAAGGGAGCAACAGTATTACCATTAAGGCCACAGACTACGCGGGCAACGAATACAATCATGAATTCTTTGTGGAACAGCATCCCATAGTCATCGCCAGTGATCCTCCTGAAGCCTCTTTATATCTGATGGGCACCAGTGCATATCCAGGGATCTTTCTTGTTAATCTGCCGCTCAAGATATATCAGTTCATAGACCCGTCGCTCCAGATTCCCATTTCGCTGAGGATGAATAAAATGATGGGAATAAACCGTGTGATCTCTTTCCCTGAAGACCAGAATGAAATAACGCTTTCCATGTTACCCTTGATACAACCTGACGAGTTCACAGTTCAACAACTGCCCGATATAGATACCTCCCTGACTCTTGGCCAAACTGTTCATCCCTTTTTACTGGATTACGACTATGACAGTTCGCCTAAAATTTTGGCAGGCACGGCATCCGGCAGCCTGCTTCTGTTTGACCACCAGATAAATGGAGAAAATGAAGAATGGAGCACCTCAAAGCTTGATCTCAAAGCCCGGGACGGGTCTCTTTTCAGTGAGCCCAATCCATATATCCCGTTTATAATAGATTATGATAATGACTTCCAGTATGAACTTGCCCTGGCGAATATGGATTCCCCTGATATCCATATCTTTGAAT
>Ga0180433_10010369_pt1 | contig 11226 bp, 5 predicted proteins | sample SS_ome_8_FD_132980 | JGI IMG/M metagenome (GOLD analysis project Ga0180433, IMG submission 132980) | Hypersaline lake sediment archaeal communities from the Salton Sea, California, USA - SS_1_D_1 metaG | ecosystem: Environmental > Aquatic > Non-marine Saline and Alkaline > Hypersaline > Sediment... | reverse complement strand
TGATTTACATCCGGTTGAGGTTTAATCAAAAAAATGAAATATATCGCACCCTCCATACTGTCTGCCGATTTTTTAAAACTGGGAAATGAAATAAAATCGGTTGAAGCGGCCGGAGCAGACTGGATCCATGTGGACGTTATGGACGGCCATTTTGTGCCGAATATCACCATAGGCCCTTTGGTGGTTGAGGCTGTCAGGCGGATGACATCACTTCCTCTTGACGTGCACCTGATGATTGAACATCCGGACCGTTACATTCACGATTTTGCGAAAGCAGGCGCCGACTTGATTTCCGTTCAGGTAGAAGCCTGTGTTCACTTGAACCGAACGATCCGGATGATAAAGGAGTACGACCGGCGTGCCGGTGTGGTGCTGAATCCTTCGACCCCTTTATCCGCACTGGAGTGGATAATGGAAGATGTTGACTTCGTAATGATCATGAGCGTTAATCCGGGATTCGGAGGTCAAGATTTTATACCCAACAGTTTAGACAGGGTCAGGACTCTTCGCGGAATGATCCGGGACCGGGGACTCGAAACCCTTATCGAGATTGACGGAGGGGTAAACGAAAAAACCATTAAAAATATTTCGGATGCCGGTGTTGATGTTTTTGTTGCCGGTTCGGCCATCTTCAAAAGTCCGGACTATAAAAAAACCATCGCTAAATTTCGGGAATTGATCAACGGGTAAAGAGTCCTGGTTCAAAAAACCAGGCTTTGGTTATACCCAAATGGAAATTGTTTTGTTGCAAGTTCATTGACATTTTGAAATCCCAAATAACAAAATACAAATATCAAATAAATTCCAATGACCGAAATTCAAAATCCCAAACATTGTCGCGTCATGGGAGGTTTTGGTCATTGGATATTGGAATTTGAGATTTGTTTGTAATTTGGTGCTTGGAATTTGTGATTTTAGGCATAAAACTCAAAGGCAGAGCCGAATAACTCTGAACTGGTCCACAGGAACAGGTTTTTAAGATAACATATAATAATGGCAGGCAATAAAATGGAGCAGAGCAAAAGCAAAAATAACGTCCTGGTCATCCACGGCCCAAACCTGAATATGCTGGGGAGAAGAGAGCCCGAAATATACGGCATTACAACACTGGATGAAATTAATTCCGACCTCGAGAAACTCGGGGAAAAACTGGGTCTTGCCGTGGAAATCTTTCAATCCAATCATGAAGGAGCCATTGTTGACAAAATACAGGAAGCCGTGAATCTGCAAAAAGGGATTATTATAAATCCCGCTGCCTATACTCACACAAGTATTGCTATCCGGGACGCACTGCTTTTACTCGATATTCCCATCATCGAAATACACATTTCAAATATTTATAAAAGGAAATCGTTCAGACAAACGTCCATGATATCAGATGTTGCAACCGCCCAGATTGCAGGATTCGGGGTTAAGGGGTATGGTATGGCTTTAGAGGCGCTGGCCGGAATGATTCAAGGGCGTTGGTAAACTTTGATCCTTGTCTATTGACAAACCATGGCTCCGAAGCCCTTTTCTTAGGTGTCACTTTAATAATAGCTTTTCCGCAAGTGGCACCAACGCTTTTTCTTTTACCGCGTCATCTCCGCCGGTTTCGATGGTGACATCATGGGTAATAAGCTTTCCCTCCCCGTTAACCACCGTATTATTATCCAGAATAATAAGACCGGATTTTTCGATTACTTTTTGTCTGTATTCCCACTGCTGTTGAATTTGATATTTATGGAGTTTAAACTTCCAATACAAGCAGAACAGAAGATAAATTAATGCGCCGACCACACACACACACAAAACTATTAGAAGATAAAATGCTGTTTTTTCACCAATATGTCCTAAAACCTGCAAAATAACATCAAATTTGTATAAAACAACAGATCCCAAAGCCAAAATAATCATACCCATAAGAATCGGCACCTGATGGATCACCGAGAGTATGAAGTTGAAACTATGTCCGAATCTTTTTATTTTTGTACCGACAAAGGCGTCTTTTTCATTGAAAAGTGTCGCGTCCCGACTTCCATATACATAATAGTTAAATGCAATGACAATAAGTCCAATTACGAATATGAGTACGATCGGAGCAATAAAAGAAATAAAAAAGTACTGTTTCCAGAGAAATGGCTCTTTGTCAGGACCGATTGCGCCGATAAAATGCGCTACGAATATTACAAATTCAACTCCGCCGATGAGTATTAGAAAGGTATTAAAATAATCTTTGATCTCCGTTCGTTCAAGCAAAGAAGCTATGCCGATTCTATTATTGGTGTTACTGCTATTCATGAATTCATCCTTGACGGCTTTGTAAAAAGTTCAATTTCTGCGTTGCGCTTCATTTCTTGTTCACTGCGGCGTACATAAGTACGCCTCATTCCACGAAATTCTCGACGCCTTGAACTTGAACTTTTTACTTTGCCGTCCCAATGTTGACTTTTTAAAAGTTCAATATCCTTGCTACAAAAATTTTTTAACAAAATAAAATCTTTTTTTTACATCAAGAAAGTCTTTTTGTCGATAATTTTTTACACCGTATTCCCTATCCGTAATAAAAAAAATATGCACTATTATAATGGCGGTCTCTTGAAAAGTCAAAACCTGTTATTTTATTGACACACGTGTGCACTTTGTATAAATCTCACCATTATGCAGTCATTTGTTAATAACAAAACATTATCTGCCTGGTGGACACAGGGCGATACAGAGCCTGAGCCTGGAGATCAAGCAGTTAGATCAGCATTAATCCGGGTGACTCAACCGATATATCTGTTGAACCTTGACGGTCAGCTTGCCATAGGCCGAGGAGGCACCGTAACCATCGGCAAAAAGTCTCCGTCACACTCTGAAGTTTTTCCGTTATATGCCTATGTTCCGCCACTGTCTCCTGAAAATTTAGGTGATCCGCAGTTTAAAAAAAACCATCATCTTGATTATGCCTATATTGCCGGCGCCATGGCCAACGGGATTACATCCGTTGAAATGGTGGAAAATGTCGGGCGTGCGGGAATGGTTGGTTTTTTTGGCGCTGCCGGTCTTTCTCTTGATCAAATAGAAGCAGCAATCGACCGTTTGGAGAAAAGTTTAAAAAAAATCCCTTTTGGGTTTAATCTGATCAACAGCCCCAACGACCCTGAATTAGAAGCGGCTGTGGTTCAGCTCTATTTAAGGCGCGGGATACGGCTTGTCAGCAGCTCGGCCTATCTGGATCTGACACTTCCCCTGGTATACTACCGGGTAAAGGGAATCCGTCGGGATAAAAACGGTACTGTTGTTTGTCCGAACAAGGTTATCGCCAAAGTTTCACGGGTTGAAGTTGCCAGAAAATATTTTTCACCGCCCCCGGAAAAGCTTCTGGCACAACTGGTGGAAAGAAAAATGTTGACCAGAGAAGAGGCTGACCTGGCAAAATACATCCCCATGGCCGAGGATCTGACTGCGGAAGCGGATTCCGGCGGACACACGGATAATCGTCCGGCAATTACGCTATTGCCCACCATGATTGCCCTGCGTGACGAATTGGCCGAAAAATACGGGTACACCAGACCCCCTTGCGTAGGACTTGGCGGAGGAATTGCCACGCCGGATTCAGCCGCCGCTGCATTTGCCATGGGCGCTTCCTATATCCTTACCGGTTCCATCAACCAGTCCTGCATAGAAGCGGGCACGTCTCACACTGTCCGCCAAATGCTGGCTGACGCCGGACAGGCGGATGTGACCATGGCTCCTGCTGCCGATATGTTTGAAATGGGAGTTAAAGTCCAGGTATTAAAACGCGGAACCATGTTTCCGCTTCGCGCCGCAAAATTGTATGATCTGTATTGTACCTATGACCGTTTTGAAAATATTCCGGAGAAACAAAAGGCGGTGCTGGAACGTGATTTTTTTAGAAAAAGTTTCCAGGATGAATGGGAACAGACAAAGAAGTATTTTGCCGCCCATGATCCCAAACAGATCGAACGGGCACGTAAAGATCCCAAACACAAAATGTCTCTGGTTTTTCGATCCTATCTCGGCCAATCCTCAAACTGGGCCAATTCAGGCGACCCTTCAAGAAAAATCGATTACCAAATATGGTGCGGTCCGGCAATCGGAGCGTTTAATCAATGGGTTAGAGGTTCATTTCTTGAAAAACCTGAGAACCGGACCACGGTTTGTGTCGGCATGAACCTCCTGTTCGGCGCTTCAGTGGCAACACGGATAAACTGGCTGAGAAATCAGGGTGTTGTATTGCCTGCAGGCATAGGAAATTTTTCTCCGATGCCCCTTCAGGACCTATTGGAATTGATAGACCAAAGTGCCGAATAACGGGAGCGATTTAAGTTTAAACGAACGATAAAGGTATTGAGAAGGTCGCTAATATACAATACCTTAACGATATTCATATCAATTGTTGACTTCTTTTTCGGTGGCAAACCGATTGAGGTTTCCATATAAAGTTCTTTCATAATTTCAACGCCGTTGTAAATAACCGGTTCATTGGAAATTACTCCTCTAATCGTGTACAAAAAACGGACAGTATTGCCCGGATCTTTTTCACGCTCAATAAATATGATATATTTTTTAATCAGCGGGTTCACACCTTGAGCCTCCGTCACGCGGTTCCCGGAATCAAAATAAAACCCTTTTTCTGCAAACCATTCATGCAAATCTTTTATAATTTGTTTTGCTTCAGGAATCGTAAACTTTAAATCAGCTACCAGATGTCCTGCAAAATAAACCGTAAACGCGCCATCCGGACTGTACTGTCTTGCAAAGCCGGATTGCATTCCGCCCAGAGGGTCAGGCGGAAGAAATTCCCTGGACCACCGTTTCCATTTGGAAAGATTTATATCCAGCCTTTTTGAGACTTCCCGGTTTGTGAAGAATTTTATCATAATTTTACCTTGGCAAGTTGTTGTATGAATATGTTAACTATCACAGTTCTGAATCTCTAAATTCTGTCCATCAATTATCACTGATGAACTGAAAAAAGTAGAATTTATCACGTATTAGGTTTTAAGATTTAGGTTTTAGGTAATTAAAATTAATTATTTTTTTAACAGATACTTAAAACTTAATACCTAAAACTTAAAACGTCCGTAAAAAATCGTATTTTAACTTTTTATGAAACTGTCAAATATCATACCATAATCCTTGCAAAAACTCATAAAATTTCTGCGGTCTTAATTATGAAGTTGTTATATCAATATGTCAATAAAATTTACAATCAATCTTCTTGCAAATAATTTTTACTTGCATTATGATTAATAAACTTGTAGGAATCCGGATTTTTTAAAATCTCATAAACATAAAAAGTCAGAAAATCCTAAAAATCAATAGATAATCATTGAAGCCCATAGATAAAAGAATACCCCAGAGTTTGCCCGTTGCCGTTATTGGGATGGGTTGTGTATTTCCTAAATCTCCCGGTTTAAAAGAATACTGGCGACTTCTGTTTCATGGTGAAGATGCCATAACCGATGTGCCGGAAACACACTGGTTATCCGAAGATTACTACGATAAGGACCCTAAGAAACCTGATCATGTTTACTGTAAACGGGGAGGGTTTATTTCTCCGGTTCCTTTTGATCCCACTGAATTCGGAATTCCCCCCTCTTGTCTTGAAGCCACGGATACCTCTCAACTCCTGGCCCTCATTGTTGCACAAAAAGCCCTGGAAAATTCCGGTTATGTCACGGGGACTAAGTTTAACCGCGACAGAACCAGTGTAATCCTCGGTGTAACCGGAACACAGGAACTTGTTATCCCGCTTGGCGCCAGACTTGGCCATCCCATATGGCGTAGAGCCTTACAGGATTCAGGAATTACCCCGAAAAAAACCGAAGAGGTCATCCAAAAAATATCCGATTCATATGTATCCTGGCAGGAAAACTCGTTCCCGGGACTTTTGGGAAACGTTGTGGCGGGCAGGATCTGCAATCGTCTGGATCTTGGAGGCACGAACTGTGTCATTGACGCTGCCTGTGCAAGCTCTATGAGCGCCATCCATCTTGCGGTTATGGAACTTATTTCAGGGCGCAGTGACATGGTGATTACCGGCGGCGTTGACATGCTCAACGACATCTTCATGCATATGTGCTTTTCCAAAACCATGGTGCTTTCCCCCACCGGGGATGCAAGACCTTTTTCAAAAAATGCCGACGGCACGGTGCTTGGCGAAGGCATCGGAATATTTGTTCTCAAACGGCTTGATGATGCGGAAAAAGACGGCAACAAGATTTATGCGATAATTAAAGGGGTGGGGACTTCGAGCGACGGAAAATCACAAAGCATTTACGCCCCCAGAGCCGAGGGACAGGTAAAAGCGCTCCAAACCGCATACACTCAATCCGGTATAGACCCGACCACGGTAGAGCTTATCGAGGCTCACGGCACCGGCACCATCGTCGGTGATGAGGTCGAGTTCCAGGCTTTAAATCGTTTTTTCGGAACACCGGACACCATTAATAAACGCTGTGCTCTGGGTTCCGTGAAATCCATGATCGGTCATACCAAAGCTGCTGCAGGCGCCGCAGGCTTGATGAAGGCGGTATTATCCATTTACAATAAAGTCCTGCCGCCCACTTTAAAAGTCGATGAACCGGATCCCAAACTGAATATTCATCAAAGCCCGTTTTATCTGAACACAAATACAAGACCCTGGTTTTCAAATAACGAACATCCACGCAGAGCGGGAATCAGCTCATTCGGGTTTGGCGGAAGCAATTTTCATGTGGTGGTCGAAGAATACCGGAAAGACAAGCAGGAAATTACATGGCACGGATCTGTTGACATTTTTGCACTGTCCGCTTCGAGTCAAGAGCAGCTGAAAGAACGTCTCGGCGACTTCAAAACCCATGTTGACGAGGGCCGTTCCTATGAAGAACTTTCAAAAATAACGGCAAAAACAAGAACCGATTTTTCAGTATCGGATCCATACCGGCTCCTGATTGTCCTCGAGCCATCAACGGATCTCACCGGCCTTTTTGACCGCGCGTCACATGCCCTTGACTCCAACCGTTCCCGACAACCATGGCAGCTTGATAATATTTTTTACGGCAGCCATGAACCTGCCGGTAAAATAGCATTTATTTTCCCGGGTCAGGGAAGCCAATACCCGGGAATGGGCCGTGACCTGGTATGCAATTTTCCGGATGCATTTAAAATCCTGGAACATGCAAATGACCGATATAAAAACTATGGCCGGCTTACCGATATGATTTACCCGATTCCGGATCACAGTGAAAAACAAAAGACTCTCCCGGAACAGGTTTTACGGAAAACAGACATTGCTCAGCCGGCTATCGGGGCGGTAAGCATGGCGATGCTGAACATACTTCACGGATTCGGCATCACTGCGGACTTCACCTGCGGCCACAGCTTTGGCGAACTTTCGGCCCTTTGCGCCGCGGGCCGAATGGATGTGGATACCTTGCTTGACCTGGCCATTACCCGGGGCCGGTTAATGGCCGCGGCGGGCCAAAATACCGGGGGCATGCTGGCGGTCATCGGGCCGCTGGACAAACTCGAACATCTGATTGAGGAAACCAAACCAGGTGTTGTTCTTGCAAATCGAAACAGTCCCGATCAGGGAGTGTTATCCGGCCATCTGGATGGCATTCAACGGGCTGAGACACTATGCAGGCAGAATGGATTCAAAACCGTTCGGCTTCCGGTTTCAGCGGCATTTCACAGCAGTTTGGTCAAAGAGGCCCAAAAGCCTTTTTCACAGGCCATAGAAAAAATCGACATGGTTCCTTCGGACATACCGGTATTTTCCAATACTACCGGCGCTCCTTACCCTGCCGATTCTGAAAAGGCAAAAGAATTGCTGCACGGGCATCTGTTATCTCCTGTAGATTTTATCAGCGAAATTAAAAACTTATTCGAATCAGGGACACGTACGTTTGTTGAGGTGGGCCCGAAATCGGTTTTGACCGGCCTGGCAGGATCCATATTAAACGGTCAAAATTTTCAGGCACTTGCCCTTGACGCTTCTCAAGGGAAACGGTCCGGAATCGCGGATCTTGCCGGAACGCTCTGTTCCCTGGCATCCCTGGGACATTTCGTGGATTTAACCCGCTGGGAAGAACCCTGCACGGAAACCAGAAAACAGCGGATGAGCATACCCATTTCAGGGGTGAATTACAGAGCACAAAAGACAGAAGTCGGAAGTCGGAAGTCAGAGGTCGGAGGTCGGAAGACAGAAGTCGGAAGTCGGAAGTCAGAGATCGGAAGTCAGAAGCCGGAAGTCAAAGCACAGGGAAGAGAGAATAGACCACAGAACATGGAGCACGGCGAAGAGGACACAGCTGTTCATGAACTGCCCGCCGTTGAACCCAGAAACATACAGCTCAATACATCTAATCAGCCCGGTGATACCTTGAAAATCCCCGGACATCAGATCGAAAAATTAGATAAAAATCAAGATGCCATGAAAAACAGACCGTACTCAAAAAACTTCATCCCCGATGCATTAAATATGGTTCAGGAAGGACTGAGATCCATGCAGGCCATTCAAATGCAAACCGCCCAAACCCATCAAAAATTTTTAGAAACCCAGGCCCAGGCGGCAAGAACCCTGCAGAGTATGATGGAAAATACTCAGCGGTTGGCCGCGGCATCCATGGGGATTGAAACAGATATAAAACGATCGGAGCTTAGCTTTGACCCCTTAAAACAACAACCGCCCGAGTCGGTCGAGCCTCTGATCGGTTTTGACCAGACCGATTCTAATCCGAACATCTCGGATACGCGACCTGCTCCCCACTTTGCGCCGGGGCCCATTGCATCCTCAGCGCCTTCTGATCCGCAACCACCGGAGGTTTCTGTTCAAGAACCTGAGTTGCCACGTGCGGACAAAGATCCGAAACCTTCAGACACCGATCAAAAACAAATAGAAACCCGCATACTGGAAACCGTGAGCCGGTTAACCGGCTATCCCAGCGAAATGCTGAGTATGGACATGGATATCGAGTCCGACCTGGGTATCGATTCCATCAAACGGGTGGAAATACTCTCCACCGTCGAAGAACAGATTCCCAACCTCCCGGCCGTTTCCCCCGAAATCATGGGAAGCCTGAAAACACTGGGTCAGATTGCGGAATACCTTTCCGCAACTCCGGATAGTGATCTCCCCCGGGTTCCGAAACCAAAAAACGCGGAAGCTTCAACGAACGATCATCAAGAAATAGCAAACCGCATACTGGAAACCGTGAGCCGGTTAACCGGCTATCCCAGCGAAATGCTGGGTATGGACATGGATATCGAGTCCGACCTGGGTATCGATTCCATCAAACGGGTGGAAATACTCTCCACCGTCGAAGAACAGATTCCCAACCTCCCGGCCGTTTCCCCCGAAATCATGGGAAGTCTGAAAACACTCGGTCAGATCGCGGAATACCTTTCCGGTGCTGAAACCACCGCAATACCCGAATCCGAAGAATCACCGGCGTCTTCAGCGTCTCACACGGATACGGTTCAAGACTCAACGGAACCGTCGCTATCCCCGGAAGAATCTGACCTTTCCCCCCAACACGTAGCCGCCCAAATCAATAGAAAAGTCGTATCTGTTGTTGAACAGCCCTTTATTCAAAATATCCCTTTGGAACTGCCGACCGACCGCATCGTATATATCACCGATGATGAAACCGGACTTTCGGAAGCCATTGTTCAAGAATTTTCATCGCGGAACATCCATGCGGTGCTTTTATCAAAGCATTTGATTTCAGACATGGTCACCGGCCAAACATCCGTGAAGAACGCTGCCGGACTGATTATCGTGGCTGAAAACCGGCTGAATGATGAACGGTTCTTAAAACATTCCTTTGTACTGGCCAAGCGGCTCGGCCCGGACCTTCTGGATTCAGGTGAAACGCATGGCGCTCTGTTTGCCGCCATCACCCGCCTGGACGGCGCTTTCGGATTTAAAGGCCGGGGCATGGACGCTCCGATTCAAGGCGGTCTGGCCGGTCTTGTCAAAACCGCATCCCTTGAATGGCAAAACGTCTGCTGCCGTGTCATGGATGTGGCGCCGGATTGGAAAGAAAACACCCGGATCGCAACAGCGGTTGTGACCGAACTGTTAAATTCCGATCGTAACAGCCCGGTTGAAGTGGGTCTGGATTCGGACACGCGATGGGTATTATCGCTAAACGCTTCACCGTACCCCCAGGGGCAGATAAACCTGGACCCGGGGGATGTGGTTGTGATTACCGGCGGCGCCCGGGGCGTGACCGCCTCCGCAGCCTGTGCCCTTGCAAAACATGCAAAGCCCACTCTGGTGCTTATGGGGCGATCTTCGGAGCCAGCTCCCGAGCCCGAGTGGCTTTGGGCACTCCACGATGAAGCGGTCATTAAAAAGGCAATCCTGGAAAATGAATTGGGAAACAGTAATATCACACCGGTTGAACTTGAAAAAGCGTATAAAAAACATATGGCTAATCGGGAAATTATAAAAACTCTGGATACCATCAAAAATCTCGGCGCCCGGGTGCGCTATTTTTCGACGGATGTTCGTGATGGTGATGCGGTGATCTCGATTCTAAATGACGTTCGATCCGAATATGGTCCGGTCAAGGGAATTATTCATGGCGCCGGCACACGGGAAGATCGAACCATTATCGACAAGACTTTGGATCAGTTTGAAACGGTTTTCGACACCAAAGTCACGGGGCTTAACGTGCTCCTTGAGGCCACCCGTCAGGATCCTCTCAAATACCTGGTGCTTTTTTCATCCGTAACCGCCCGAATCGGAAACACCGGTCAGGCGGATTATGCCATGGCCAATGAGGTGTTAAACAAGATCGCACAGCAGGAATCCGTCACACGACCGGATTGCAAGGTCACCGCCATCAACTGGGGCCCCTGGAACGGCGGGATGGTATGCTCGGCCTTGAAACGAAAATTTGAAAAAAACGGCGTTGAACTGATTCCTTTGGATGCCGGAGCCTTGTGCATGATCTATGAGATGATGGGTCACACCGGCGCCCCGGTGGAAGTGGTTATCGGCGCCAACATCATTGCCGCAACAGAGAACCATGCCGCCGAAACCGTGTGTTCGACCTTAAATCAACCCGTGGATATAAATAAAAACGAGAAACTCTCTTTGACCGTTAAACGGGAAATCGACGTCCACACATACCCGATCCTGGATGCCCATATCCTGGACGGGAAACCCGTGGTCCCCTTCGCCCTGATCGCCGAATGGCTCGGCCACGGCGCTCTGCATGAAAATCCGGGTCTTTTGCTTCA
>Ga0180433_10010368_pt1 | contig 11229 bp, 9 predicted proteins | sample SS_ome_8_FD_132980 | JGI IMG/M metagenome (GOLD analysis project Ga0180433, IMG submission 132980) | Hypersaline lake sediment archaeal communities from the Salton Sea, California, USA - SS_1_D_1 metaG | ecosystem: Environmental > Aquatic > Non-marine Saline and Alkaline > Hypersaline > Sediment... | reverse complement strand
CCTACGTGCACGCCTACACCGTCACGGTGGCGCCCTATGTGGCGGGTTATATCAAAACCATTCATGTGCAGCCCAATGAGTATGTGAAAGAAGGCCAGCTGATTTATGAGATTGAGCCTCGGCCTTTGCAGCTCATTGTTGATACCAAGCGGAATCAGCTTGATGCCAGCCAGGCGCGTTTGGCCAGCATGGAACAGGAGCTCAGCAAAGCTCGCGATGAACTGAAGAACAACGAGGCCGCGCGCTGGATCGTCAGCCTCAACCAAAAGCGTTATGCCTACCTGCTCAGCAAGCAGGTGGTGGCACTGGAAAAGGAGCAGGAACTACAAGCCTCCACCCTGGAAGCCGATGCCCAAGTGGCACGGGCCCAAGCGGAGATCACACGCCTGGAAAAACGCATCGAGGAACAGCAAGCGCGCATCAAAGCTCACCGCAGCGAACTGGGCTCAGCCACGACCGACCTCAACTACACGCGTTACTACGCGCCGATGAATAGCTACATCAGCAACAGCTTCAGCATTCGCGTTGGCCAGTACGTCAAACCAGGCCAGGCGTTATTTCAACTGGTTGATAACGGCCAGTGGTGGGTGGATGCCAATTTCAAAGAAGACCAAATCCGCCGCATCCGCCCCGGCATGAACGCCGGCATCAAGCTCGACATGTACCCGGGTCACCGTTTCACGGGGAAAGTGATCAACATCTCAGCCGGTAGTGGCGCTTACTACTCGCTGTTGCCACCACAAAACGCCACGGGCAACTGGGTGAAGGTGCCGCAGCGTTTTCCGGTGCGCATTCAGCTGGAGCAAAACGACAAGCGCCCGCTCAGGGCTGGTGCCACCGCCTACGCGACGGTGAACACCTTCTGAGCCAACTCAGGCCAGGCCGGTGAAATCGGTGAGTGCAAAGGCACCATCACCACCGATCACTTGATCGAATCCCGGGGCGCGATCAGCCACCTGCTGCGCTGTGGCTTGGCCCATCAGCACATCACTCGCCGCGCCAATCAAGCTCTGATCACCACTGGCGTCATTGGAGAGGGCCCAGAACATCATTCCGCCAAGCCCGGCCTCTTCCACATAACTGGCCTTGCCAGCGATGGTGGCGGTGGTTTCCATCGAACTCCAGATCAAGGCATCGGCGTTGTAGGCATAGGCCGCTTTGGCATCGTCATCCCAGAGCAAGGTGTAGCTGCCGTCTTGAACGCCCGTGAGGATGTCTTTGTAGTCGTAGTTGCCGGCTTCAAAGGATCCACTGGCGCTGCTGGCGGCCCCTGATTCGCCGTAGCCGTAGTCATCACCAGCGGTCACATCACCCCAAGCGCGGGTGTAGGCCGGAGCGCCCAACACCACCTTGCTGCGATCAATGCCGGCTTGATCAAATTGATCGATCGCCGTCAGCACGTCATAGCCGCCGGCATCGCCAGTCATCGCGGCCTGATGCCCGGTGCTCGACTCCCAGCCGCCGTGGAAGTCGTAGGCCATCACGTTGTAGAAATCGACGTAGGGGTCGATCCCCTCCAGGTTGAGGTTGGCCAGCTTATCGGCGCCGCCAGCGGTGGCGATGGAGATCTCGTAGTTCTGGCCGCTGCTCTGCTCGAGTCCATCGAGCTTCTGACGCAACAGCTGCAGGGTGGCCTCAAAGTTGGCACCGTCATCGAGACTGACGGCATTGCCAGCTGCTCCGCCACCACCTGGGTATTCCCAGTCGAAATCAACGGTGGTGATGAAGCTGTACTGCTCCAGCGTGTCGATCACGTTGCTGGTGAAGGCCTCCCGACCAGCGGCATCGTCGAGCGCCAGGCTGAATTCATCGGAGAGCGTCCAACCACCAAGCGCGATGCCCAGGTTCAACTCGGGGTTGAGCTCTTTGAGCAACTCCAGTTGGCGCAAGTTGCCGGCCAAGGCACCAGGGGTGTTCCAGTCCATCGGCACCGCCTGCACGCTGACCGCACCATCAGCTGCTGTGGTGACCGTGAAATCACCACTGGAGCCATAGGCCTCACGGCGTGAATCCTCCAACCCAGCCCACTCAGCTGCTGAGAAGCTGCGGCTCACCTGCTCATCGCTGCTGAATCGCTTCTCGGTGGCGGCATAGGAGTCAAACAGGGTCACATCCCCATTGGCTTTGACATCAAAGAAGCTGTAGTTGAGGTGGGTGAGATCGGCGGCCTGCACATCGGCAACGGTGAAGTCGCGTGAATAGATGCCCCACTCCTCGAAGTAGCCGACGACGCGCATGCCATCGCTCGGGGCGGGTTGATCGGGCTCAAGCGTGGGCATCTGCTCAAGCGGCGCATCCAAGGGCGCGTCCGGCACGAGTGTCTGGGCTGGCTCCTCGATGACTTCTGCACTGGGCTCTGCAGCTGGCTCCGTTGCAGGCTCAGGTGCGGACTCTGCGATGGGCTCATTAATTGGCTCAGGTGCAGCCTCAACAGCAGGCGCTTCTACCAACTCAGAACTCAGCAAAGAGCCACTTGAAAACAGCTCGTCAGTGCTGCGGCCCGCCAAATCACCACTGGCTTGGAAGTAGGAGCTCACCGATGCGCCAGCGGCCAAGGGTTGATCAGCCGCCCAGCTCGCCGCTGAAACAGTGACCGCATAGCGCCCATCAGCCAAGAGCTCCTGCTCGAGGCTGAGATTGCTGGTTTGTTTGAGCGGATCAGCGCTGATGAAAGTGGCGCTCCAACCGGCAGGCCAAGCAACGCTGCTGGTGTTGCTCAGCTCAAGTGTTCCGCTGTAGGTGCCGCTCCAGCTGTCGCCCAGGCTCACCTGCAAGGAGACATCTTGATCGGGGTTCATTGGAGTGCTGGCCACAGGCTCGCTGGTGACCTCCTCCACGACTTCAGGGGGGGCTTGATCCACAACGGCTTCAATGGGCTCGATCGGCTCAGCGGGCTGAGGCGAGGCCACAGGCTCCACCACCTCGAGTGAATCGCCAGCAGGCTCTGAGGCTGCGGCAGCCATCGCGGTATTGGGATCTGCCGCAAAAAAGAGCTCACTGGTGAGCGCACCGGCATTCGGCAGCCCAACGCTGGTGGCATTGAAATCAATGCTGAGGCTGCCCCCCGCCGCAATGCTGTTGTTCCAGCTGGCCGGGGTGAGGCTCACCTCATACAGGCCTGGCTCCAGCTCAACGACAGCAACATCCCCAGCCCAGCTTTGGAAATCCTGATGCCGGGTCAGAAAGCTGAGCGACCAATCTTCAACAGCCTGGTCACCGACATTGGCAACGGTGAGCGTGCCGCCCATGCCGCCCCAATACAACGACCCACTCACCGAGAGCATCAACGCCTCAGTGGGCTGAGCCATGGCCTCCATCACACCGTGATCTCCCATGACATGGTCATGACCATGGCTGGAGTGATCCACCTCGGTGATCACCACCTCTGGTGCAGCTTGTACAGACTCACCACTGCGCACTTGCAGTCCATCGGTGCTGTCCCCCTCAGGAGCTGGTGGTGTGAAGAGCTCCTGGCGGCTGACCAAACTCACCGCGTCTTGCGAGAAGCCAAAGGGCTCCTCGAGGTTGTCTTCCATCACCTGGTCGTGATGGAACTCGAGATTGGCCGCCACCAAATCGGTGCGCAGCACACCCACCAACAACAGGCTCTGGCCACTGGGCTCCGTGCTAATCAGCAGGCCTTCGCTCGTGTCTTCAACGCTGAGCCGCTCGCGGGTGCCCAGATAAAGGAAGTTGAGTTTCTGGGTTTGCGGGTCAAAGTTCTCCACCCGCTCCTGAACGCCGTACTCATGGGAACGCAGATAGACGGTGTCTGAATCGCGGGGGCCGAGATCTTGCTCCCAGGAGAGCACCGCCCCAATGTCTTGGCGCAGGTGCTCATTGCCCACAGGAACAAAATTGGCTGCCGTCAGATCAGTCCAACGAACCCCCTCGAGAACGATGTAGTTACTGGTGCTCCAGGGGCTGGTGATGATCGCCGTGCCATCAGCTAATTGGCCCAGGATCAGGCCATGAACAGAGATATCGCCAAAATCGAGTTGATCGCCGCGGAGGGGATCGAAATCAGACATCGTGACAACCCCACCGGTGAGATTGACGTCAAAAACTTGTGATTGGCTATCGGCCATAAGAGGAGCCTTCAAGGCGCTTACCCCGCACAGCTTGCGGCGATCGAGCACCGCTCAGAACCCTCCAAATGAAGGGTTTTCAGATGGCTTTGGTCATATCAAAGCCATCACACAGACCGCTCTCAGCTAACCCTCAGATTGGCCGGATCAATCCACCAAATGGCGGCGAACACCTTCAGCTGCAGCAGCCGTGCGATCACGCACATGCAGCTTGCCGATAATCGCCTGCACATGGCCGCGCGCGGTTGATTCAGCAATGTGCAAGTGCTGGCCAATCTCGCGGTTGGTGAAGCCTTCGCACACCAATTCCAAAACGCTGTGCTCCCGGCTGCTGAGATCTTGAGCAGAACGCTCAGGGCCATCGCGCAGGACGTGGCTGGCTACCGGGCCCGCGTAGCGCAATCCCTGCATCAACGCCTCCAAAGCGGAGACAAGCACCGACACCTGCAGGCCGCGCTGCGTCAACAAGGCATCGGTTGGGCCTTGCCATGCCCGGCGCACCGTCGCGGCATCCAGCGATTCCAAGGTGAGCACGGTGGCCATGGCACCAGCTGCAGGGGCATGGGCTTTGAGCTGGCTGACTAGCTCCAAACCCGAACCGTCATCGAGATGCTCACTGACAAACGCCAACACCGGCTGGGCTTCATCAGGCAGCAACGCCAACGCCTCAGCCGGTTTGGTGCAAATACCCAGGAGTTGGCCGGGATGGCTGGCACTGGCCCAGGCAAAGCTGGTGGCCATCGCAATCGCATAAGGGCGATTGTTGGTGCACACCACAATGCGGTGATCCATGGCCAGGGCTTGCAGATCCCGGGTTAACGCTTGAATCTCAGCATCGACGCGGAACTGCATGGTTTGCCTGATCAGCCGGCGGCCATGGCATCAATGCGCTCAGCCATCTGTTGATCAAGGCTGGAGATACCGCCCAAGTCATGGGTGACCAAATCAATGCTGACCCGGTTCCAAACGTTGCTCCATTCCGGGTGATGGCCCATGGCTTCGGCCAGCAGCGCCACCCGCGCCATGAAGCCAAAAGCCTCAGAAAAATCAGCAAATTGCAGATCCCGGTGCAACTTGCCCTGCTGCACAGACCAGTGGGGCCGTTGAGCCAGCAGGGCGTCGCACTCGGTCGTGCTGAGCAAATGGGCGGCCATCAAGCCAATGCAGCTTTAGGCCGGTTCTAGCCAGCCATTAATAACCAAGCCCACCAAAGGGTCCCTGGCCCTGGGCCACCGGACATCCCACCTGGGAGCCCAATAGGGCACCCAACGGAATCGCCCAAGCGCGGCCGTCTTGGCGTGAGGCGGCATAGCCCAAGCCACCGCCAGCCAGCCCGCCGATCAAGCGGCCGATGTTGCAGCGCCGTTGAGCCGCCTGAGGATCAAGCAGCTGACCGCTGCGGGCAACGCTCCGCAATGGAGCTCGGCGCACCGGCAGTTCGGCAGCGGTGCCATAGCCATCGGGGTAGTCGCGCACCACAGGCATCTCTTGCAGGGCGGCGCGGCGGTTCTGCCAATGGTGATTGGGGTGAGCCTCAGCAGCGGCAAACAGCGAGCTGCTGGCCAGCAAGCTCAGGGTTCCCGCCAAGGGGACAGCAAAGCGAAGCAAGCGCATAGCTGTGATGAAACGCAGGACTACTCTTCGCCAAACGTGCGTCTGAGCTGCATCCCCTAGAGGCTTGATTTGCGGGGGAATGCGTCTGCTGTCACATCACTGTCACATCTCGCCCCATGGCCCGCATTGCACTGCTTGGAACTGGCCTGCTGGGCGCTGCCATCGGCCGCAGGCTGCTGGAGCAAGGCCACAGCTTGAAGGTGTGGAATCGCACCCCAGAGAAATGCCAAGCACTGCTGGAGGCCGGCGGCCAAGCCATCAGCTCACTGCCTGATGGGGCCTCTGATTGCGACACGGTGATCAGCGTGTTGCGCGATGGCCCGGCCAGCGCGGCGGTGCTGCAACAGCTCGGCGAGCTTGAAGGCAGCTGCGTGATGGGCATGGGCACCATGGCCATTGCCGAAAGCCAGGCACTTGAGCAGCAGATCAAGGCTCAACACGGCACCTACCTGGAGGCCCCGGTTCTGGGCAGCCGGCCAGAGGCCCTGAAAGGCAGCTTGCTGGTGATGGCAGGCGGGAGCGCTGAACTGTTTGAGCGCCAACGCCCGATCTTGGAAACGCTGTCAGCCGAACCTCGGCTGATGGGTCCTGTGGGCAGTGGCATGGCCAGCAAGTTGGCCCTCAATCAATTGATCGCCAGCCTCACCCATGGGTTTTCGCTGGCCCTGCGCTTGGTGCAGGCGCAAGGGGTGGCGGTTGAGGACTTTATGGAGGTGCTGCGGCCATCCGCGGTCTATGCCCCCACCTACGACAAAAAACTGGAGCGGATGCTGGATCAGCACTACGACAACCCCAACTTCAGTACGGCACTGCTGCGCAAAGACCTCGGCCTGTTCCTGCAAGCCAGCCAGCAGGCCGGGCTGGATGCTTCAGGACTGCAAGGAATCCTGGAGCTGCTGCAGCAAGCCCAGGGCGATGCGATTGATGGGCTGGATTACTGCGCCCTGCATGAGCTCACGCAGGCTCAACGCTGAGCAAACGCTCGACTTTCTCCTCGAGGTAACGCAGGAAGGGAGCAGCACTGAGCGGCTCTCCGCTGACCTGCTGCACCAATTGCTCCCCATTCACCGAGCGGCCCAGGGGCCAGACCCGTGCTGCTAGCCACTGGCGCAGCTGCTGCTCTTGGCCGCTGGCAATGAGCTCGGGCAGGGATCCCAGATCTCGCTCCATGGCTTCGCTGAGCTGGGCGCTGATCAGATGCCCCAGGGCATAGGAGGGGAAATAACCAAAGAGGCCTTCGGCCCAATGGATGTCTTGCAGGCAGCCATTGCTATCGCTGTTGGGGCGTTGACCCAGCAGCTCGGCAAAGCGCTGATTCCAACGCTCCGGCAGCTCAGCCACCGGCAGCCCCTGCTCCAATAACGCCAGCTCCAGCTCGTAGCGCAGCACGATGTGCAGCCCGTAGCTGAGTTCATCAGCTTCCACACGGATCAAGCCGGGCTGCAAGGGATTGAGCGCCTTCCAGAAACGCTCAGGAGCGCCCCAAGGGTCGGAGCCCAGACCGAGGCAGAAACGCGGATGCCAGCGGCGGGCGAAGGCTTCACTGCGCGCCACGCGGCACTCCCAGAACAGAGATTGGGATTCATGCACCCCCATGGAGGTGGCATCACCCAACGGCCAAGGGAACGCATGGGGCTGGTCGTGGGGCAGGCCCTGCTCATAGAGCGAATGGCCCCATTCATGGGCTGTGGCCAAAAAGCAGGAGAAGGGTTGACCGGCCACCACGCGTGTGGTGATGCGGTAGTCCTGCGGGCCCAAGGTGCAGGAGAAAGGATGGGCTGAGCGGGAGCGGTGGCAGCGCTGGTCGTCGTAACCCCAGCTCTCAAGCAGATCAGCGCTGAGCTGCTCCTGCAGCGATTCCGGCAACTCCGCAGAAAGCCCGTTAGCCGCAGGAACTCGCGCCAGCAACGCCGGCAAGCGCTGCCGCAATGGATCAAACAGCACCTCAAGCCGCTGCTTGCTGATATCGGGTTCAAACGGTTGGGCCAGGATTTCCCAAGGGCTGCGCTCAACCGGTTCAGCCTCCTTGAGCTGGGTGGCCTGCTCGAGCCGCAATTGAATGATGTGCTCGAGGGCCGGAGCAAACAGGCTGAAGTCGTTCAGCCGCCTGGCCTCCTGCCAAACGGCATTGCCATGGGATTGGGCGCGCACCAAGGCAGCGACAAGCTCCTTGTCTTGGCAGCGGTTGCGCTCCAACTGCAGGCGCAGCAACGCCAGGTTGCGCTGATGAGCGATATCAGCACTGGACTGACTGGCGCCAGTGGCTTCAGCTTCAGCAGCCTCCAATAGATCGCCGTAGTCCTGACAGCTCTGACGCTGGTGCGCTTGAGCTGCCAGCAGGGCCAATTGATCACCGCGCCAGCTGGCTGCAGCCGCTGGCATCACAGTGTTTTGATCGAAATACAGCGCGCTGCTGATCGAATTCAGCAGACGGGTTTGATGCAAGTAGCTCCTGAGCTGCTCGGCTGCAGGACCGCTTGTCATGCCATCAGGCCTCAGGGCGGGCTTCAGCAAAGATCTTGGCGAGGATCTCGCCAGCACCTTGGCTGCGCAGCAACTCAGCTAAGCGATTGCCCAGGTCCTCAGCCTGATCTTGAGGCGCGCGGAGCTCGTCGCGGATGAGTTGTTTGCCATCAAGGCTGGCCACCATGCCGGTGAGCACCAGCTCATCTCCTTCAAAACGGGTGTTCACGCCGATCGGCACCTGACAGCCACCTTCCAAGGTGCGCAGGAACGCGCGTTCGGCCAAACAACGCAGGGAGGTGGGGCGGTGCTCCAGCACCTTGATTTGCTCGAGAACAGCCGCATCACCATCGCGGCATTCGATGCCCAAGGCGCCTTGGCCCACGGCATGCAGGGAGATCGAAGGATCAATCAGCTCATGGATGCGATCACCCAGGCCAAGGCGGCCCAAACCAGCTGCCGCCAAGATCAAGCAATCGAACTGACCGGAATCCAGCTTCTCGAGGCGGGTGATCACATTGCCGCGCACATCTTTGAAGGTGAGGTGCGGGTAGTGGTACCTGAGCTGGGCCAAACGGCGCAGGGAGCTGGTGCCCACCACGGCACCCTCAGGCAGGGTGGCCAGGGTGAGGTCTTTGTTTTTGGCATGCATCACCAGGGCATCGGCAGGATCTTCCCGCTCGGTGATGCAGCCGAGCATCAGCCCTTCTGGAAGGTTGGTGGGCAGATCTTTGAGGCTATGAACAGCGATATCAGCCCGGTTCACCAGCATTTGAGCTTCTAGCTCTTTGGTGAACAGTCCCTTGTCGCCAATCTTGGCCAGGGCCACATCGAGAATCTTGTCGCCCTGGGTGGCCATCGCCTCGATGCTGATCTCCAGACCGGGGTGAGCGTTGGCGAGCTCATCACGCACCCACTCGGTCTGAACCATCGCCAATTGGCTGCGGCGAGAGGCAATACGCAAAGAAGAGGCCGTCATGCAGGGGGAACAGGGCGCTGCAGCAGCCCTCGAGCGCTCTCCACCCTACGCAGCAGGCCCTTGGATCCAGGCACAAAACAGCTCCAGCGTCGATACGCTTTGCAACAGTTGTTGCATCCGCCATGCCTGGCCCGGTGGTTCAAGGGGTTCAGTCCACCCCGGCTCGGGCTGCAGCGCAGGCGCCTACGCCACTGCAAGCACCCATCCCTTTACTGGCGGAAGGCACGATCAAGTTGGTGCTGATGAGCAGTGGCACCGTGCTGATCGCGCGGCTGCGGCACACCAGCGACCGCGACGGGCAGCCGGCATTTCAACTGCTGCGCCCGCGTGTGGTGCAAGAACACGAAGGCGGTTGGACGCTGCAACCGTTCTTGGATCAGCTCACCCCGCAGCAGGATCTGGTGGTGTTTAAAAGCGCCGTGGCCTCATTGCTGGAACCGGCCGCAGCGTTGCTGTCGCAATACGGCGAAGAAAGCAAACAAGAGGTGCCCCAGGCAGCGTCTCCTCTGGAGCGCCTGAAGCAGGCCTTCCAAGATTTCACCGACAGCTTTGAAGGCGGCTAGCCACCGATTGCTTCAGCGGCAAAGAAATCCAGCGGCAACGGGCCCCAGGTGTCTTCGGCATCCGGGTTGCTGGGGGCTTGACCACTAATCAAGATTCCCAAGCCCAAGCCGGCTTCGGCGCGCACCATGGCCGTGCCGTTGCGTTGGTTTCCTTTGAGGAACACACCGCCTTCGGGCAAGGGGTCGCCGCCGAGGCTCAGCGCATCCCAACCCAAGGCGGCCTCGAGCTGACGCAAAGCGGCAATGGCCTCGTCTGCGCTGGCAGCCATCACGCCAACGGTGAACCACTCACAGGCGCTGAGGCGATCACGCAACTGGGCCTGCAGCGATTGGCGCTGCTCTGCACTGAGTTCTGGAGCTGTGCGCAGCCCGCGGAAGTCGTCGAGGTTCATGAATCGAGCCTATTGGTCAGAGCATCCGGAGACACCTGAGGCAAGGCGGTGCGCACCGCAATCGGCAGCACCAACAGCGATAGCCCTGCCAGCACCAGCAGATGGGCGATGGTGCCGAGCTCCAAGGGCTGCCCGGTGCTGAAGAGCTCCAGATCAAGCAGCAACACACCCAAATACAGGGCCCACCAAGCCCCCGATCGCATCTCAATCGTTGCCCCGCGCCGCCAGCAATAGAGGGCATAGATCAAGCTCGGCGCCCCAATGGCCAGCACGGCCCCCTGCAACGCCACACGGCCGCACCACATCGCCGCCCAGCTGGCTGCAATAAAGGCCAATGCGGATGTCGCCGTTCCCCACGGCACCGCGAAGTGGCCCGTTTCGTTGGGGAGCTGCCGGCGCAAGGCCAACAGGCTTGGGGGCCCCATGGCCAGGGCAATCATCTGCGCTGCCGTCAAAAACGAAACCACCTGTTGCCATCCAGCCCCAATCAGCAACATCGCCGAGCCAACCAACAAGCTGGCGATGATCGAGACATCGGGAACACCGCGGCGATTGGTGTGCCCGAAGGATTTTGGCAGGAGCCGGCAGCGGCCCATCATCCAGCTGACCCGAGCGGAGACCCCCAGATAGGCCATGGCAGTGGCGCTGGGGGAAAGCGCGGCATCAATCAACAGGATCACCACCATCCAGCCCAAGCCAAGACCGATGGCGAGCGCCGCCAACGGCCCGCCGTGCTGCGTGAGGCTGAGGTTGGCCCAGCCACCAGTGAGCAGATCAGGCGGCACGCTCACCAGAAAGGAAAGCTGCAGCACCAGATAGATCAGCAGGCTGATGCCCAAACCGAGTGCCATTGCCAGCGGCACATTGCGCTGCGGGTTGCGCACCTCACCAGCTAAATCAACGGCGGTGCGAAAGCCCAGCAAACAGAACAAGATTCCGCCACTACCCACGGCAGCCAGCAAACCGGTGCTGGTGTCACCTGCGGTTGGCGTGCCCACAGCAATGGTGAGATTGCCCCAATGGCGGCTGAGCGCCATCAAGACCATGGCCACCACCAACGGCACGATCAATTTCCAGATCGTGATCGAATCAATCCAGCGCGCCAGGCTGGCCACACCTCGGAGGTTGAT
>Ga0180433_10010367_pt1 | contig 11229 bp, 12 predicted proteins | sample SS_ome_8_FD_132980 | JGI IMG/M metagenome (GOLD analysis project Ga0180433, IMG submission 132980) | Hypersaline lake sediment archaeal communities from the Salton Sea, California, USA - SS_1_D_1 metaG | ecosystem: Environmental > Aquatic > Non-marine Saline and Alkaline > Hypersaline >... | reverse complement strand
GCGGAGTTCCTGGGCGAGCACCCGGCGGTGGCCGGCGTGCTCTACCCCGGCCTTCCCGGACATCCGGGGCATCGGGTCGCCGCCCGGCAGATGAGCGGTTTCGGCGGCATGGTCTCCATCCGGATGCGCGGCGGGGTGGCCGCCGCGCGCAAGCTGTGCGCGGCCACCGAGATCTTCATCCTGGCCGAGTCGCTCGGCGGGGTCGAGTCGCTGATCGAACACCCCGGCGCGATGACGCACGCCTCCACAGCGGGTTCCCAACTCGAGGTTCCCGAGGACTTGGTCCGGCTCTCCGTGGGCATCGAAGACTGCGCGGACCTGCTCGCCGACCTCGAGCAGGCGCTAGCCTAGGGCCGGAAGCACCGCCGCCGCGGTCACCGCGAGGTTGAGCTCGGCGGTTCCACCCCCGCCGTCGGTCGCGCCGAAGGTGATGTCCCGGGCGCGCTGGTCGGCGCGCTGCGCGGCATCGGCATCCAGATCCAGCAGCGGCCCGAGACCGCCGATGGTGCCCAACAGTGCGACGACGGCCGCGGTGACCGCGTCCGGCTTCCCTTGGCCGGGTCCGGCGATCGCGGCCCGGGTGCGGTCCACCTGTGTTCGGTCGCGGACCGGCCAGGCGTAGGTGTTGCGCAACAGCCGGTGTGAGGACAGCTGGACCTGGCGGATCTGACCGGTCCGCAGCAACTGGTCGAGGACGTCGTCGGTGGCCCGCCGGCGCAGCCTGGCGATCGCACCCGCCGGGGTGGCCGGCTCGCGGTGGAGCACCTCCAGCGCCGGGCGAACAGCGGGATCCATCGGAACCGGCCCGGCCAGCGCCACCAGCCGGCCCGCGGGAAAGGGTTCCCCGGGCAGCGCCGGCCGGACCCGGCAGTCATAGGCCAGATCGAGAAGCAACGCGGCGGCGAGCAGACGACCGAGTCGGCCGCGCTGGACGCGGGGCTGGGCCGACTCGTTGTCGAGCAGCAACAGCAGCAGGTTCTCGGCGATTCGCGCCATGTGGCGGCCCGCGACCAGGAAGGGGACCCAGGAAGGGGACTAGGTGTGGTACGGCTCGGCGCTGACCAGGGTGACCTTCACCGTGCTGCCGTTGGGCACCGTGTAGGACCGGGTCTGGCCGACCTTGGCGTTGAGCAGCGCGGCGCCCAGCGGGGAGTTGGGGGAGTACACCTCCAGCTTGCCGTCGCCGACGACCTCCTGGCGGGTGGCGATCAGGAAGGTCTCGGTGTCCGACTCGTCGCCGTCGTAGAAGACCTTGACCACCGAGCCGGGCAGCGCCACGCCGGACTGCTCGGGCGCCTCGCCGACCTTGGCGGTGTTGAGCAGTTCCTGCAGCTGACGGATTCGGGCCTCTTCCTGACCCTGCTGTTCGCGGGCCGCGTGATAGCCGCCGTTCTCGCGCAGATCGCCTTCCTCACGGCGGTCGTTGATCTCCGCTGCGATCACCGGGCGATGCGCGATCAGCTGGTCGAGTTCGGCCTTGAGCCGGTCGTAGGACTCCGGGGTCAGCCAGACAACTTGGCTGTCGGTCATCGTGTCCGCTCCTCAATGGTCGTTCCGCGATCGTGCGGGCCCGCCGCGGTGTCCGTGCCGGGAGGGTTCGGCCTTGTTTGCCGCCGCGTGTATCGCCTGCCTGAAAGTCGCGTCGTTTCAGGGCGCTGATGAAGCAATACACGGCTCCCAGCCGGAACCGTGTATTCACCGAGTGTAGCACCGGTGTTCCCACGGAATTTCCGGTTTCCCGCGTCGTTGTTGGTCCCGTCTCAGCCGGCGACGAGATACCCGGGGACCTCGGTCCCGCAGCCGTAGACGTCGCCGACGAAAGCCCGCTTGTACGACTTGACAGTGGTGCTGACCTGCACTGTCGTCTCCGGTGACGGTCCCACCAGGATCTCCCGCCGGCCGGTTTCAGCGCCGTCCTTGGAGCGCGCCCGCACGATGCACACCACGGGCTGTGAGGGGTCCTTGCGGGTCACGCTGATGGTGACCGACACCGTCCGGTCGTCGAGAACCTCGAAGGCCGCCGCCTCGCCCTGCACATCGACGCCCTCGAACCGTTGATAGGCGACTGCGGCGAGGACGACGCCCGCTGCCGCGACCAGGACCCCCAGTGCCACGGCGATGCGACGCCGGGTGGCCGCGGGCAGCGGACCGCGACCGTAGCGGGACTCCGGGCGGGCCCGGCCGGGCCCGGTCAGGTCGGGGGGCGTCTGGTCGGGCGCGATGGCGGCCTCCATCGGAGTGGGGGGTTATGTGGGGTCGGCGACGGTCGGGGAAGATACTTGGGGAAGTCTGGAAACTATAGGTCCCACCGGATGAGCACATCGAGGAACACGTGACCGAACTGCGCTTGATGGCGGTTCATGCCCACCCCGACGACGAGTCCAGCAAGGGTGCTGCCACCCTGGCCCGCTATGTCGACCAGGGACACCGGGTCATGGTCGTGACCCTGACCGGTGGCGAACGCGGGGACATCCTCAATCCGGCGATGGACCTTCCCGAGGTCCGCCGGCGTATCGCCGAGGTCCGTCGGGACGAGATGGCGCGGGCCGCAGAGATTCTCGGCGTCGAACACTGCTGGCTGGGCTTCGTCGACTCCGGTCTGCCCGAGGGTGATCCTCTTCCGCCGCTCCCGGAGGACTGTTTCGCGGCGATCCCGCTCAGCGAACCGGTCGCCAGACTGGTGAAGCTCATCCGTGAATTCCGGCCCCACGTCATGACCACCTACGACGAGAACGGCGGGTACCCGCACCCGGACCACATCCGCTGCCATCAGGTGTCGGTGGCCGCCTACGAGGCGGCCGCCGACCACCGCCTGCACTCCGGCGCCGGCCGGCCATGGTCGGTCAGCAAGCTCTATTACAACCACGGTTTCCTGCGCAAGCGGATGCAGACGCTGCAGGACGAGTTCGCCCGCAACGGCCAGGAAGGCCCCTTCGCCCAATGGCTGGAGAACTGGGATCCCCGGCACGATCCGCACGTCAACCGGGTCACCACCCGGGTGCACTGCGCCGACTACTTCCACCTTCGCGACGAGGCTCTGCGCGCGCACGCCACCCAGATCGATCCCGACGGCTTCTTCTTCGCCACCCCCCTAGAGTGGCAGCAGCGTCTCTGGCCGACCGAGGAGTTCGAACTGGCCCGGTCGCGAGTGCCGGCCGCCCTGCCGGAAGACGACCTGTTCGCCGGAATCGAGGTCTTTGAATGACATACCTGATGGCCGGGATGCTGTTGGCCGAGGAGGTGAACCGGGGTCCGGACTACGGAAAGGCGAGCCCGGTCGGCCTGCTCGTCGTGGTGCTGCTGCTGCTCGGCCTGTTCGCGCTGGTCCGGTCGATGAACCGGCATCTCAAGAAGGTGCCGGCGTCGTTCGACAAGCAGGAGACCGCGCCCGGCGCGGCGCCCGACGATGACACCGGGGGGCCACCGCGTGACCCCAGTGGGTAACACGCTGGCCGGGGCCACCAGCCCTTACCTGAGACAGCACGCCGGCAATCCGGTGCATTGGCAGCAGTGGACTGCCGAGGCACTCGCGCAGGCACGCGACCGGGACGTCCCGATCCTGCTGTCGGTCGGTTACGCGGCCTGCCACTGGTGCCATGTCATGGCCCACGAGTCCTTCGAGGACCACCAGGTGGCGGCGGCGATGAACGAGTTCGTCTGTATCAAGGTCGACCGTGAGGAGCGGCCCGACCTCGACGCGATCTACATGAACGCCACCGTGGCGATGACCGGCCAGGGCGGCTGGCCGATGACCTGCTTCCTCACCCCCGACGGGCGGCCGTTCTTCTGCGGCACCTACTACCCCAAGGCTCAGTTCCTCCAACTCCTCGCCGCCGTGGCCGAAACGTGGCGGGAACGCCGGGTTGAGGTCGAACGGGCCTCCGACCAGATCGCGGCCGACCTCACGAGGATGACCGCCGGGCTGCCTGGTGGCGGGCCGGATGTCGCCCCCGGCCTGTGCGACGCCGCGGTCGCCGCGGTGCTCAGGGACGAGGACGCCGTGCGGGGCGGCTTCGGCGGGGCCCCGAAGTTCCCGCCGTCTGCCCTGTTGGAGGCATTGCTGCGGACCCACGAACGGACGTCCTCGCCCGTTCCGCTGTCGGCCGTGCGGCGCACCTGCACGGCGATGGCCAGGGGCGGTATCTACGACCAGCTCGCCGGCGGTTTCGCGCGCTACAGCGTGGACGCCGATTGGGTCGTGCCGCACTTCGAGAAGATGCTCTACGACAACGCGCTGCTGCTGCGGGCCTATGCGCACTGGGCCCGGCGCACCGGCGACCCGCTGGCCCGCAGGGTGGCCGCCGAAACCGCCGCCTTCCTGATCAACGACCTCACCGACGGCGGCATGTTCACCTCCGCGCTGGACGCCGACGCCGCCGGCAGCGAGGGCTCGACATACGTCTGGACGCCGGCGCAGCTACGGGCCGTCCTCGGCGAGGACGATGGGGCATGGGCGGCCGAACTGTTCGCGGTCACCGACGAGGGCACCTTTGAGCACGGATCGTCGGTCCTGCAGCTACCGCGCGACCCGGAGGACGCCGGACGGTACGAGCGGGTTCGCGAAGCGCTGCTGGAGGCCCGGCGGGGCCGGCCCCAGCCACCCCGCGACGACAAGATCGTCACCGCGTGGAACGGCCTTGCCGTCACCGCTCTGGCGGAGGCGGCAGTGGCACTGGACGATCCCGCCCTGCTGCGGGCCGCGGAGCGGTGCGCCGACGCCGTACTGGCGCTGCACCTGGTCGACGGCCGGCTGCGGCGGGCCAGCCTCGGCGGCCGGGTCGGCGCCAGCGCCGCGGTGCTCGAGGATCACGCGATGCTGGCCACCGGCCTGCTGGCTCTCTACCAGCAGACCGCCCGGCGCGACCGGCTCGACAGCGCGACCGGGATCATCGACCTGGCGCTCGCTCATTTCGCGGACCCCGATCGCCCGGGGCGCTGGTTCGACGCCGCCGACGACGCCGAGCGCCTGCTGGTGCGGCCGGCCGACCCGGCCGACGGGGCGACGCCGTCGGGGGCCTCCTCGATGGCCGAGGCGCTGCTTACCGCGGCCCATCTGGTCGACGACGATCGGGCCTCCCGGTACGCGGAGGCCGCCGCGGACACCCTGCTGGCGCACTCCGCTCTGCTGGCCCGGGCGGCCCGCGCGGCGGGGCACTGGCTGGCCGTCGCCGAGGCCGCGGTGCGCGGTCCGCTGCAGGTCGCCGTCGCGACCGGCGACCCGGCTGACTCCGCCCTGCTGGCCGAGGCGCGGCGCATCGCTCCCGGCGGCACCGTCGTCGTCGGCGGTCCGGTGGACTCGATGCCGCTGCTGGCCGGGCGGGACCGGGTCGGCGGGGCCGACGCCGCCTACATCTGCCGGGGACGGGTGTGCGACCTGCCGGTGACCGGCGCCGCCGAACTCGCCGGGGCGCTGGGGGTTCCCGGGTAGCGTGGCGCCCATGCCCACCGCCGAGCACATCGAGTCCACGGTCAAGCGCTATCTCGATCTGGTCGCCACCGGGACCGCCGAACAGATCGCCGACCTCTACGCCGATGACGCGACCGTCGAGGATCCGGTGGGCGGCGGCGAGGTCCACATCGGCCGCCAGGCCATCACCGGTTTCTACCGGAACATCGAAAACGTCGAGCGGACAACGGAGTTGATCGCGCTGCGGGTGGCCGGACACGAAGCGGCCTTCATGTTCGCGATCACCGTCGGGTCCGGCGAGCACCGGATGCGCATTCAGCCCATCGACGTGATGGTGTTCAACGGTGACGGCACCATCGCGTCGATGAAGGCCTACTGGTCGAGCGCCGATGCCGGGCCGGCCTGACCCGGCCCCGCCGGGCGTGGGCTAGAAGACCGCGAACCACATGGCGATGTAGTGACAGGTCGCCGCTACTGCCGTGCAGGCATGGAAGAACTCGTGGTGGCCGAAGGTCTCCGGCCAAGGATTTGGCCATTTGAGCGCATAGAGCACGCCGCCCACGCTGTAGAGCACGCCGCCGACGATCAGCAGCACCAGCGCCGCGATCCCCGCCCCGTGCATGATCGGCCCGACGAACCACGCCGCCACCCAGCCGAGCAGCAGATACAGCGGCACCCCTACCCAACGGGGCGCCGACGGCCAGCACATCTTGAGCAGCACCCCGGCCAGCGCCCCGCCCCAGACGATCCAGAACAGCACCCATCCATCGCGTTCGGGCAGGGCCAGCAGTGCGAACGGGGTGTAACTGCCGGCGATGAACACGAAGATCATCGAATGGTCGAGGCGCTTCATCCATTTACGCGCGGTGGGCGAGGTCCAGTGCACCCTGTGGTAGGTGCCGCTGACGGCGAACATCGCCACGATCGTCAGCGTGTAGATCAGGGTGGCGATCCCGGCGCGGGTGGAGTCCACCGCCCACGAGACCGCCACCAGTGCGGCGCCGGCGACGGTGGCGACGAAAGCCGCGTAGACGTGGATCCAGCCGCGTGCCCGCGGCTTGTGCAGGAACTGCGCAACCCCGTCGACAACCGCCTCGGGGAAGTCCTCGGCATGGCTGGCGGGCGGGCCCTGCGGGCGTGGTCGTGTGGTGTCGATCGACACGGCACCACAGTAGTCTGATTCCCCGTGGAGGTCATTCCGCAACGCCTCAAAGAGCCGGCCTACCGGCTCTATGAGATGCGGCTGCGGCAGGAACTCGCCCACTCCAGATCCGAGCTGCCCCGCCACATCGCGGTGCTGTGCGACGGCAACCGGCGGTGGGCCCGCGACGCCGGCCACGACGACGTCAGCTACGGCTACCGGGTCGGCGCGGACAAGATCGCCGAGATGCTGCGCTGGTGCGCCGACGCGGGTATCGAGATGGCCACCGTCTACCTGCTGTCCACCGAGAACCTGCGCCGGGAGCAGGGCGAGTTGAGCTGCCTGATCGACATCATCACCGAGGTCGTCGAGGAGATCTGCGCACCGGTCAACCGGTGGAGCGTGCGCACCGTGGGCGACCTGGAACTGCTCGGCGACGACACCGCGCGACGGTTGCGGGACGCCGTTGACTCGACGTCGTCGTCGCCGGCCGCCTTCCACGTCAACGTCGCCGTCGCCTACGGGGGCCGGCAGGAGATCGTCGATGCCGTGCGCACCTTGCTGGGCAAGGAACTGGCCGAGGGCGCCACGGCCGAGCAGTTGGTCGAGGCCGTCACCAGCGAGGGCATCTCGGAGAACCTCTACACCTCCGGCCAGCCTGACCCGGACCTGGTGATCCGGACCTCGGGGGAGCAGCGCCTGTCGGGTTTCCTGCTCTGGCAGAGCGCCTACTCGGAGATGTGGTTCACCGAGGCGCACTGGCCGGCGTTCCGGCGGGTGGACTTCCTGCGGGCGCTGCGCGACTACACCCGCCGCCATCGCCGCTACGGCGTTTGACCCCGGCGCCGGGCGCTACAGCTTGCGCAACCGCAGCCGGTTGATCGAGTGGTCGGCGTCCTTGCGCAGCACCAGCGTCGCCCGGGGGCGGGTGGGCAGGATGTTCTCGATCAGGTTGGGCAGGTTGATCGAATGCCAGATCTCCCGGGCCGCCCTCTCCGCCCGGGCGTCGGTCAGTCCGGAGTAGTGGTGAAAGTGCGACGCCGGGTCGGCGAAGGCCCCGGCGCGCAGTGCCAGGAACCGGTCGACGTACCACCGCTCGATGTCCTCGATGCGGGCGTCGACGTAGACCGAGAAGTCGAACAGGTCGGAGACCATCAGCCGCGGCCCGGTCTGCAGCACGTTGAGGCCCTCCAGGATCAGGATGTCCGGGTGGGTGGTGACGTGCTTCTCGCCGGGAATGATGTCGTAGATCAGGTGGGAGTAGACCGGCGCGCAGACGTGATCGGATCCGGACTTCACCGCCGTGACGAACCGCATCAACGCGCGCCTGTCGTAGCTCTCCGGAAATCCCTTGCGGTGCATCAGGTCGCGCCTGTCGAGCTCCGCGTTCGGGTAGAGAAAGCCGTCGGTGGTCACCAGGTCGACACGGGGATGGTCGTCCCAGCGCGACAACAGCGCCTGCAGCACGCGCGCGGTCGTCGACTTGCCGACCGCCACGCTGCCGGCGACCCCGATGATGAACGGCACCGGTCGGTCCGGGTTCTGGCGCGGTTCGCCGAGGAACTCCGCGGTGGCGGCGAACAGGCCCTGGCGGGCGGCGACCTGAAGGTTGATCAACCGCGCCAGCGGAAGGTAGACCTCCTCGACCTCCAGCAGGTCGATCTGCTCACCCAGGCCGCGCAGGCCGACGAGTTCCTCCTCGGTGAGTTTCAGCGGAGTCGACATCCGCAGGTCGCGCCAGCCACCGCGGTCGAACTCCACGTACGGGCTCGTCTCGTTCAGCCGCGCCATGGCCACAAGTCTTGCAGCTAGCGTTGACCGGGTGACGGCCGACCGATTGATTCGCGAATACCTGATGCTCGGTCTCCGGTTCGACCGGATCGAGGAGGGCTACGTCGACTCGTTCACCGGGGATCCGGCGTTGCGCCGCGCGGTGGCCGACGAGCCCGCCCCCGATCCGGCCCGGCTGGCAGCCGAGGCCGACCGGCTGCTCGGTGAGCTGCCGGCCGGCCTGCCCGCTCAGCGGGCCGAGTTCATCGGGGCCCACCTGCGCGCGCTGCGCTGCGCGGCGCGCAAGTTCGCCGGAGCCGACGTGGGTTTCATCGAGGAGGTCGCCGCCTACTTCGACGTAGAGATCGGCCGGGGCGATCCGGAGCGATACCGGCTGGCCCACGCCCGCATGGACGAGGCGCTCGGCGGGGACGGACCGCTGGCCCGCCGGATCGAGGCCCATCGTCGTGCCGAGGAGATACCGCCGGATCGGTTGGCGGACTGCATCCACGCGTTCTCCAGCGCCCTGCGCGACATCGTGCGCGCCACCTATCCGCTGCCGGAGGACGAGACCGTCGTCTACGAGGTGGTCACCGACAAGCCGTGGTCGGGCTTCAACTACTACGAAGGCGGCTACCGCTCGCGGGTGGCGGTCAACGCCGACCTCCGCCAGCAGATGGCCAACCTGCCGCGGCTGGTCGCCCACGAGTCCTATCCCGGCCATCACACCGAGCACTGCCGCAAGGAGGCCGGTCTCGTCGATGCACTCGGACAGGCCGAACAGACGATATTTCTGGTCAACACCCCCCAATGCCTGATGGCCGAGGGGCTGGCCGACCTGGCTCTGCACGCGGCGGTGGGTCCGGGCTGGGGCCCCTGGGCGGCTGAGATCTACGCCGATCTGGGCCTGCGTTTCGACGGAGAGCGCGCCGAGGCGCTGGCCGAGGCGGCCGCCGGGCTGGCCGGGGTACGCCAGGACGCCGCGCTGATGCTGCACGACGAGCACCGCGACGCCGATGAAGTGGCGGCCTATCTGCGGCAGTGGTTGCTGGTCGACGACACCAGGGCCCGGCAGATGCTGCGGTTCCTGTCCTCGCCGCTGTGGCGGGCCTACACCAGCACCTATGTCGAGGGCTACCGCCTGCTGCGGGCCTGGCTGGACGACCGGCCCGCCGGTGTGGGGCTGACCGAGCGGTTCGGCCGGCTGCTCGACGAACCGCTGATCCCGTCCGCGCTGCGCTGAGCCCCGCGGCGGTGCGGTGTCATCCGCGAAACACCGCGGCGGCCGGATAGCAGCGCACACCCGAGGAGCCGGGAGCGCCCGGCGAGGCCGCCGACTAGGCTTTGCCCCATGACCACTGACTCCACCCTGTCCGCCGCCGCCCCTGGCGCCGACTACGCGGAGACCGCCAGTGCGGCCTACCGGGCCGCGCTGAGCGTCATCGAGACCGTCGAGCCGCGGATCGCCGCGGCGACGACGAGGGAGCTTGCCGACCAGCGGGCCTCGCTGAAGCTGATCGCCAGCGAGAACTACGCGTCCCCGGCCGTCCTGCTGACGATGGGCACCTGGCTGTCGGACAAGTACGCCGAGGGCACCGTGGGCCACCGCTTCTACGCCGGCTGCCAGAACGTCGACGACATCGAGTCCATCGCGGCCGAACACGCCCGCGAGCTGTTCGGCGCCCCGTACGCCTACGTGCAGCCGCACTCCGGGATCGACGCCAACCTGGTGGCGTTCTGGGCGATCCTGGCCACCCGCGTCGAGGCCCCCGCCCTCGGCGAGGCCGGCGTCCGCAACGTCAACGACCTTTCCGAGGCCGAGTGGGAGCGGCTGCGCGCCAAGCTCGGCAGCCAGCGGCTGATGGGGATGTCGCTGGACGCCGGCGGTCACCTGACCCACGGATTCCGGCCCAACATCTCCGGAAAGATGTTCCACCAGCGCAGCTACGGCACCGATCCGCAGACCGGCCTGCTGGACTACGACGCCGTCGCCGCGGCCGCGCGGGAGTTCAAACCGCTGATCCTGGTCGCCGGCTACTCGGCCTATCCCCGCCGGGTGAACTTCGCCCGGATGCGCGAGATCGCCGACGAGGTCGGCGCCACCTTCATGGTCGACATGGCCCATTTCTCCGGCCTGGTCGCCGGCAAGGTCCTCACCGGCGACGAGGATCCGGTGCCGCACGCCCACGTCGTCACCACCACCACGCACAAGTCGCTGCGCGGTCCCCGTGGCGGGCTGGTGCTGGCCACCGCCGAGTACTCCGACGCCGTGGACAAGGGCTGCCCGATGGTGCTCGGCGGGCCACTGGCGCATGTGATGGCCGCCAAGGCGGTCGCCTTCGCCGAGGCCCGCCAGCCGTCGTTCCGGGCCTATGCCCAGCGGGTGGCCGACAACGCCCAGGCCTTCGCTGAGGGGCTGATGCGGCGCGGCGCCCGTCTGGTCACCGGCGGCACCGACAACCACATCGTCCTGCTCGACGTCCAGTCCTTCGGCCTGACCGGCCGCCAGGCCGAATCGGCGCTGCTGGACTCCGGGATCGTGACCAACCGCAACTCCATCCCCGCCGACCCCAACGGCGCCTGGTACACCAGCGGTATCCGGTTCGGGACCCCGGCGCTGACGACACGGGGGTTCGGCTCCGCGGAGTTCGATCGGGTCGCCGAACTCGTGGTCGAGGTGCTGTCCAACACCTCCCCGGAGGGCACCTCCAAAGCCAAGTACCGGCTCGCCGACAACACCGCGGACTGGGCGCGGGCGGCCGCCGCCGAGATGCTCGACGCCAACCCGCTCTATCCCGGACTGACCCTCTAGGCCCGCCCCGCTCACGGGCGTGGGAGATTTCGGGACACCCGTTAACCTCGGTTACAGTTACCGCATGGCACAGAAACCTGCTGCGAACGCGCTGACCCT
>Ga0180433_10010366_pt1 | contig 11230 bp, 10 predicted proteins | sample SS_ome_8_FD_132980 | JGI IMG/M metagenome (GOLD analysis project Ga0180433, IMG submission 132980) | Hypersaline lake sediment archaeal communities from the Salton Sea, California, USA - SS_1_D_1 metaG | ecosystem: Environmental > Aquatic > Non-marine Saline and Alkaline > Hypersaline >... | reverse complement strand
GAATTTAGAGTAATTAATAAAATAGGGTGGTGATTGGACTCTCCGAATGTCAGAACGGAGAGTCCATTTTACATGATATTTATTGTATGGTACTGGAAAACTTAGTCATACGAGTAGGTAATGATCACATCCTGATTATCGCCATTCTCATCCTGCACATTGGAAATACCTTCATAGCGAACCAGTTTGCGGAGTTCTTTATCGTATACCAGCTCTAGTTCCGGAGCGAAGATCCGAAAAAACCAGTTATCCAGTTTTAGAACCGCGTTCACCAAATTCCCATCAGATCCGACTTGTTCAACCTCGAATCCATATGCTTTCAGCTCGGATGGGAGGATGAGATTAATATCTACATTCCCTTCGGCAAGCCGATCAAGATTGTCGACCAGGAAGTAATGCCACCCCTGGCATGAGAACACGTTATCCGTATCTTTCAATGGTTTTGTCTTTTCGTTCTCGCCACGTTCATGAGTGAAAATTATATACTTATCACCATCGAGACGGAGCCCTTCTCGGTATCCGGTTCGCTTGTCTTCATATGAGTATGTCGGCATCGCGACGCTTTTAGAATAATCTGATTCCATGGTAGCGATGAGTTCACCATCCGGTGACATATATTCGGTCAATGAGTTGAGTACGCGATCTCCAACGAATTTTACCGTATGTTTTTCACGATATACCAGATTGTCATCTTCATCCCGCGCTTCTCCACGATAAATTATGTCGGTTGTGAATTCCGGGATGGCATAAGATGAACTGAATAATCCTGTAATCATCATAAAGGCGATTAGGTATTTCATTTTTTTCCCCCTTGTATAATTCTTGTATCATTGTTTCAATTCATGAGACATTCAGAGGATATCGCATATTCCGTACCCGCATCCCGATCCCGATAACGAGACTTGATTCAGAGTGATTGGATTGAATGAGAAGAATCGGATAGATGATTGATTTATTGCTGAGTCTCAGCCGGAACCGGTATGATAAAGAAGGATCGTATCACCTTGCGAACAGCCGACATCGCGAGCGATAACGGGGCATTTCGTCAGAAGCAGGAAAAAGATTGTACGATCAGCATCTGATAGTCCTTCGAAGTTCCCCTGTCCTTTGCTGATTACCATATCGGCATTATAAAAAATCGTGCGGAAAGAATCTGAACACTGTGAAAGGATCGTACCCGGTACTTGCGAACCCGATGTGATAACATGTGCTATATCCGGTATTCCGCAGTACTCCGCATCTTCCATGAGTGCATCGTTGATGATAGGTGTTTCCTTGACCGCGTAAATTATCTCGACTTTTGGATTCTCTCGTTTCAATTCTTCTATGAGAACCCGGTCGAATACGGTTTCTCCGGCATTGTCCGCGAGATATAGTATGTTCCGTGCGTTACTGAATACTTCCCTGAATTGATCGATATGAAAGAAATCACGTTCTCGATTTTCACCGTTTCCCATGCCATGAATAATCCGATCCAGCTCAGCGTCGATGTCCAGCGATGTTTTGATTGCAAAATCGATGATGTTTCCCGCAATCGCCAGTTCAATACCTGTGAGGAGTCTGTTTCGGCTATCATCACAGATTGCTTTCATTCGATCATAGGCCGCAAATGCGAGTTTGTTGCTGTTTTGTTTCAGATCGATGTACGGATCCATGAGGCCTGTATGCCTTTTTACGATGTGGTGTATGATTCCACCCATTTCAGGGGGGCTTGCTTCGAGCCTGAATGTGAGAAACGCTCGCGCAACGTCATTCATAATTTGTCTTTGGGTTTGAACATCGGCACCGCTGAAGCGGGAAACATCAAGTGCTTGTTTGAAAAAACATGGAATACATTCGAGATACGTTTTCATAGCTTGTTTTTCCGATTGGCTGATAGTCATTTTTCGATTAAAGGTGTAGGAATGTATGAGAGAACCAATGACTTCTCAACCGGTATAATCGACAAGTCGACGAAAAACATGAATATGACATCTCGTTCTAATCAGAGTGCAATACTTCGGAGAATGGCGACGACATCATGATTGTAGCATATGATTTTACACTGGACGCAGGAATGTCCTTGATATAGCAGTATTCCTGCTCCGCACTCGGAGAGAATATCATGAACTCAAAAGATATATACTGGCAGGGGAAACACGCGGAACACGCTGATCGTCGTTTTCACGGATCCTTTCGTGATCGTTTTGACCAGGGGGTGTTTGATCAGGTAAATCCCATTCTGCGGAATGATTCAATAGTCGTAGATATAGGAGCAGGTACCGGATACCTCAGTCTTGGTTTTGCCGGTCAGCTCGAGGACGGGAACGTTATTGCAATCGACGAGTCAGAGGAAATGCTTGAGAAACTTCGTATTCGTTCCCGACGTCTCGGTATAGATAATCGAATAGAAACCATATCCTCAGACGCGACACGAACCGGTTTACCTGGCGATTCCGCAGATATTGTTGTTTCCGCGCACCTCATCCATGAAGTTCCGGAACCCAAAATGGTGTTACATGAAGCATGGCGTATTCTTAAACCGGGCGGTATCCTCGTTGTACAAGACTTCCGGTTTGGATTGATTAATCTCATGTTCAGGTTTATTCATCATACGACGGCAGCAGGCCCGATGAAGATCAGGGGAATCTATGACGCCCTGGATGAGATTGGTTTCGCGGATATCATCGTCAGGGCGGGTTTCATGAGATACATTGCCTCTGCTCGTAAATAGGTATAAAACGTGAAACGAATTCATCCCTTTCGTTGTTGAATTACATATAATCCGTACCTGAAGTTTGTCCCTTGGGGAGTGAATTTTTCCAGCCCATCTGCCCGCATTTCTCGCGGGGTTATAGGACGAGGTCGAAGGCGTAGACGGGTATAAATGGGGACCACCGGTTTGCCTGTGGGGATCCATTCTTGGATTGATTTACGCGCCGAATCCGTGCATCATCTGGCTGTTCATCAATGAAGGATCTCCCGACCGGAGGCATACGCATTCGATGTGAGGATTCAAAGTATGAAACCGGGATTTTTTGTTCCATGAAAAACCGGAGTCGTTCTCCCGGGAGATCTTGATAGTGTAGATTGATTCGCATGCGAACAGATTACATGCCGGAGTAGTATAGAGAGAGTGAGGGGATGCCTTGAATCACATACCCAGGGGATTGTACCAAATCAACAGTTTATTAGTAATGATACTGATTGTGTGTGCCATACCGGATGGCGCAATGTATGGCGATTGCTTGTTTTACCGAAGCGCCTGGGAGTCGCGTGGCATCGGTGGGGGAGGAGCGTTCTACTCGCCCACGATCAGTCCGTTCGATGGGCAAATCATGTATCTTGCCACGGATATGAGTGCCACCTTCAGGACGACTGATTTCGGAGGGAGTTGGACGACTCTCGATTTCAGAGAAATTCAAGGCGGCATAAATTCCCACGTAAGATTCACCTCCGATCCCGACGTGCTGTACGCCATCAACCGCGCAGAGGATAGTGGAACACCGGTGCGAAGCAACGACGGAGGGGATACATGGACACCGCTCTATTCCGATCCAACCTATGCGGAAGCGTTTTCTCTTTTCGCCGATCCCAATTCAACTCAGCGGCTTCTCCTCTCGGGATGGGATGAACTTTATTTTTCTGATGACGGGGGTTCGTCTTTTTCCCTGGTTCATACGGCGTCGAATCCCGGAGCCGGAATTCACATGGCGGGCGTATTCTGGGATGGACTCGATATTTACGTAGGTACGAACGACGGTATCCTCGTATCGGATGATGGAGGACTTACGTTCAATACATGTTTCACGTTCTCGTACGGTGAAGGCATACCGGAAGATGAAGCAATGGTATCGTTTGCCGGAGGTAAGGAGAACGGTACAATCAGATTCTTCGCGGTAACTATGGGGGAAGACGATATCTGGGCGGGGATCACCGGATCGGAGTTCTGGGGATATCGATCTATCTACCGCGTTGATTGGGGGATCGGGGAGTGGGCTCCCGTGACGACAGGAATTCCGGGCAATGAGTATCCGTTTTTCGTGGGAATGTCTAACAGTGATATCGATACGGTCTACGTGGCGGGTAGTGATGCTGATGCGTATGCTCCCATGGTCTATCGAAGTATTAACGGCGGCGATTCATGGACAGATGTGTTCCAGACGCTCCATAATGGGAATATAAAAACAGGATGGTGCGGCGACGGCGGAGACACCGAATGGTGGTATCCCGAGTATGCGTTGGGATTCGCCGTATCTCCCGCGGACCCGAAACGGATGATGATCTCGGACCTCGGATTCGTTCATGTGTCCGATACGGCAGGTGAGACATGGCGTCAGGCATATGTTGACGCTGCTGATGAGAATCCGGCCGGCAGTGATACTCCTTCAGGATCCGTGTATACGGGAATCGGGCTGGAGAATACGAGCGGATGGTGGCTGCACTGGATTGGACAGGATACCATCATTGCGGCGATCACGGATATACGGGGAATGAGGAGTACGGACAATGGGCTATCATGGACGGCTGGATCCAGCCATGGTCTGCCGCATAATACCACGTATCACATTGTTGCCGATGAGGGAAACGGAACCCTGTATGCCGCCACGTCCACGGTCCATGATCTCTATCAGAGCACGTATCTTCGGGACGCGCAGATAGATGGTGGCGGGGGCTATGTGATGATATCCAACGATAGTGGCGAATCATGGCAGCTCCTCCATGATTTTGAGCATCCGGTGGTCTGGTTGGCTATGGATCCAGACGATTCCAATACGCTTTATGCAAGCGTAGTTCATAGCACGGAAGGTGATATCTATGTGACGTACGATCTGGATCAAGGGACAAGTGCAACATGGAATAGACTGGCCTCACCACCGCGAACCGAGGGGCATCCGTTTGTTCTTCATGTTCTCGATGATGGAACGCTTGTTTGTTCCTATTCGGGGCGTCGGGATGGCGGTGGATCGTTTACCCAGAGTTCCGGAATATTTGTCAGCACCAATGGCGGAACGAGTTGGGAAGATCGGAGTGATTCAGGTATGGAACGGTGGACCAAGGATGTGGTAATCGATCCACACGACGCGACCCAGAATACCTGGTATGCAGCGGTATTCAGTCACTGGGGCAGTTATCCCAATGAGGTGGGTGGTCTGTACCGAACAACGGACAGAGGCTTCACCTGGGATCGAATCAATGGACTCTATAGAGTAGAGTCTATCACCGTACATCCGGATAGTCAGGATATCGCGTTCATTTCTACCGAAACATCGGGACTCTGGATGACGGAAGACCTTTCATCCTTATCTCCACTCTTTGAGCAGGTTGACGAGTATCCGTTTCGGCATCCGGTTCGGATCTTCTACGAACCTGAAAATCACCAGAGAGTCTGGACCACTAGTTTCGGGGGAGGATTGCGGGTAATGAACACTGGAGATGTTTCATGTGAGAGCCCCGAACCACATGCACGGCTCCATCTCGTCGGTCCTAATCCCTCTCATGCAGCGGTTCGATTCATGGTGGAGACCGATATCCCCTCTCAGGTAGCGATTAGTGTATTTGATATTCACGGGCGGCGCATCAGAAGAATAGTCGATTCGCGGAGGGAAACCGGAATCCGTCATATATACTGGGATGGCCGCGATGATCAGGGTCAAATGCTGGGTAATGGAATGTACCTGTGTAAAAGCGACAACCCACTGATAAATGAGACCGAGCCTGTCATACGTTATCGTTGAAATCGGTAGAAATATGGGCAAAATGCGGAGGTACCTATGAAGGCATATCTGATGATCGGTGTTATCATTTCCATAACCGTAAGCCCCGTATCTGCGGAGTATGTGGAGATTGGATCGGGCTCATCGGCTTTGCTCAGCAGACCGTATTGCGGAAACTGAGGAAATGCACGTCGGTACCAGGTTCTGGTACTTTCAGAAGAACTCGCCGGATATGCTCTTCTTGAAAAAGTACAACTCCTCTGTGCTAGTCCCACATACAATGAAGGTATTTTTTATGATCATGAAATAGTCCTCTGCCATACATCATTGTCGCAGCTCACAACGGTATTTGCCGATAATTATGATGGAAATACTCCTGAGACTGTCCATTCTGTAGCGAGTTTGGATCTGGACTGGACAAATGGAACCTGGCATGATCTGCTCTTCGACACGCCCTTTCTCTACAATGGAATGGATAACCTCATCATAGAGTGGCTATGGGAAGGCGATGAAGGACAGGATGTCTACGTGTCCGGATGGTACCCGCCCGGAGGAAGCCGGGTACTCGATGGTGGATCCGTAGGATCTACTACCGGATTATTGCGGGATTACTCGAATCGGCTACGTGTACATTTCGCGAATCTTGATCTTGTCGGCACTATCGAGGGAGGTGCGCTGGTCCTGAACTGGAGCACGATTCCCGCCGCACAGGAATATTGGGTATATGGAGCGCCAAATCTTCCTTTTTTCTCTCCGGGGCTATCACCGGGCTTCGAATATCGTATTGATGTGGTACCTCAGGGAACGGTGTCATGGACAGGTCAAAATGGGGTCGGAGATATCTCTGAAAACTGGTATTATCTGGTGATGGCGGTTGACGGAACAGGGCGGGAACTGATCAGGTCTTCCCGATTCGGCGAGTTTGACTACCAAGCGGAAGACATTCGTGGCGATTATTCGAGTGGAGGATTAAATGTATATAGTAAAAAATAGTTTATATAGTTATTTTTTGCTTTTAATTATTATATTTTCGAATGATATGATATGGGCAAAAGGCTCGAACATGAATGAACCACTCGTGAACATCCCAAGTGTCGATGAGCTTTTTGAGAAGATGGCTATCCGTTTGGAATCCGGACCGTCTCGGGTATATGCCTATACCGACAAGGTTGGCGGCTTCTGGGAAGGGCAGACGTTCGGATACAACGTGAATGGCGGGTACAATATTGGCGGTACCGGGATTCTCATTGACTTCCTTGTTTTCAGAAACAGTGATCTTCTATCTCGTCAATGTGCTGATGAAGTAATGTTACTCCCTCATCAGATCCGTCACAATTGGAGCGATGGTTCAGCGGAATCATTGACCGTACTCAACGGAATACCGGGCATTATTATCGGAATCGGAAGCAGAGAAGCTGTACCATGGTTGATGATGCCTATATGTAGATACGGTACGGATCGACTCGAATACATTTTGTCGGAAGACAAAATCTCCCTGATTCTGAAAGATAAAGAGTCAGGAGACCATGTCATTATGAGCAGTGCTGATCGGGGTTTATGGGAAACAAACCCAATCGAATCTCATCCGCCCTATCCCGATCCTGTGGGTGATAATTATTACTGCCCATATCAACTCAGAATACCCACCCGGAAAAGCGCCGAGTTCATCGTTCTTTTCGGGCAGAATCCCGATAGTCTTAAAACCCGGATGAACACGATTTCGTTATCTCCATCCGCCTATGTAAATGAGAAGAAAAACAATATCGGTTCCATGCTGCTGGATTCGTATTTCGAGACGAATAATCCGGACTATAACATGGCCCTTCACTGGGCGAAAGTCGCTGGCGATGCCCTGGTCGTAAAGCAATTCGGAACGGGTATCTGGGCGGGGCTCCCATGGTTCAATCAAAGTTGGGGACGAGATACGTTCATTGCGCTGCCCGGAATCTCACTGGTCACCGGGCAGTTCGAGGAAGCGGCCGAGATCATCCGAAGCTTTTCCACCTACCAGATAGATGATCCGGAGAATGATCTATACGGTCGGGTTCCCAACCGCGTCAATTCACCGACGGATATCATCTACAATACCACAGACGGGACGCCGTGGCTGATCAGGGAAATAGCCGAATATGCCCTTTACACGGGCGATACGACATTCGTTCGAGAAATGTATCCCGTGATCAAGCGAGCAATTGACGGGGCTATGGAGTATTTCATGGATGATTTCGGATTTTTAACGCACGATGATGCGGATACATGGATGGATGCTCGAATCCGGAGTAAGGATCCGTGGTCTCCCAGGGGAGACCGGGCCGTGGAAATCCAGGCGCTCTGGTTTACTCAGCTCAAGGCGAGCGCATACGTTGCCCGGATCCTCGGTCGAGGGGACGATGCGGTCCGCTGGGAAGATGTGGCGGATAATGTCCGGGAAAATTTCCTGAAATACTTCTGGGATTTTGATCGGAATTCCCTCTACGATCATTTGAACCAAGATGGATCTCCAGATCTCCAGATCAGGCCCAATCAGATACTCGGCCTGACGATACCGCTTTTCGGAGATCTCGTTGATCCTGAACGCGCCGATGGTATTGTAAGGGAAGTCGTTTCCAAACTTACATACCCATACGGAGTTGCATCACTGTCTCAGAATGATCCCTATTTCCATCCAATTCACCATGACGGGATTTACCATTTTGACGCGGCGTATCACAACGGGATGTGCTGGCACTGGAATGCGGGTCCGGTTATAGGTGGGATGATACGAACCGGACACAAAAACCGTGCGTATGAACTTACGCGGGAACTGGCGCGCCAGATCGTTCATGAAGGTATGCCCGGTTCACTCTCCGAGTTAGTCGAACCGTTTCTGAAACTGGACGGATCACTGACCTTGACCGGTACGTATTCCCAGGCGTGGTCCGTTTCGGAGTTTGTACGGAATTTCTATCAGGATTATCTGGGAGTCCGCCCGAATATGCTGGAGCGGATCATCGAGCTCTGGCCGCAACTCCCTGATTCTCTCGATCATGTTGTATCAGTAATAAACATCGGAATGGGGGAGAAGATAGCGTACTCATTTGATAGTAGATCGGATTCTTTTACCGTTTCCGTACAGGGTCTATCCCTTTCCTTACCCGTGGAGATTCGCCTCTTTCTATCGGATTCCAAGCGTTGTTTCCACGAGTTGAAGTTCACGTTGAAAGACGGCCAGACTTTGATATTTCGACTTACTGATACCGGGCGGATGTCCGGGGAATTGGACGGCGCGACGGTCCATATGACTAAGACTGACACCATTCTCCCATCTTTGAAAGACAATCTGGAGTTCCAGAAATTCTATTTGAGTCCTGAGCACAAAACCATCGCGGTCCCGAATTATCTGGAAAACATAATTCTTGGAAAAGCTGAATAAAAACGATTCCTGAAGTCGTGATTGTAAATCAACCGGGTATTCGACAATAAAGAACGGCGGTCATGGGCCGCTGCTTGATTACTCTGAATGAAGATGGAGATACCTATGGATATCGACGAAAGATTATGGCGGATTGCGAAGAAACGATTGGGCTATTCGGATGAAGATCTGGAGGCTTTTAGACAGGATCCGCGGGATGCGGATGTATTGTTCAAAGGAGGCGATCTATCCATAAAACCAATCGTACTCGAATAATCTGTCGAAGATCGGGAGTAGATGTGAAGCACGATATGAGACGTTCGGACAGGGAGATAATCGATAGATCGTTGATCGATGAAATTATTCGCGATGCCGATGTTTGCCATCTTGGCTTCGCAATTGAAAATGAACCGTATGTCGTACCGCTTTCCTTCGGATATGATGGGAGTTCACTCTACTTTCATACCGCAATGAACGGTCAAAAAATCGATTTCATAGAATCAAATCCACGAATATGTTTTGAAATGATACGCAGTCATTCAGTTCTGACGGATGAGGCTATTGCATGTAAATGGACTGCTTCGTATGAAAGCGTCATCGGGTATGGTTTAATGCATGAATTGGTCTCTCCGGAGGATAAAATTCATGGGTTGAACCAGATCATGATACATTATTCAGACAGAGAATGGGAGTTTCAATCCGCAGTAGTTTCACGGACAAGAATATGGCGACTTGATGTTGAATCAGTGACCGGCAAGCGATCTTCGATATTGAGCTGATTTGGTATCCCTCATAACTGAAAATTGGTATCTACAATCGGACGCTAATGATAAAGAGTGATCAAACTCTATCAGTAAGTCGGAAATTGACGGTCAGGTAGAGATTCCGAATACCGAATCCTTCCAGGGGAATGATAACCGAGTGATCAGCCGTGAGTCGTGGAGGAATGGATACCAGTACCGGGAATTCTCCTGATATCGATCCGTCACCTCCGCATCGGACGCACATATACGGCCCGATTGCGCCGCATCCACCGCATGTTGGGCAGTCCGCCTGCGCGGGTACGAGAATCTGAATCCTTCCGCCCGCGTATGCCTGTCGTCTGGTAAGAGGTATCTCAACGGAAAGGTTCTTCGAAACGTCACTTTTCCGTCCCTCAACGTGCTGGAAATTCCTCTGGATACGGTCGAAGATTTCATCATATGAAGGCTTGAACGTTTCGAATGAACTGGTCAGTGAGACTGTTTTTGGTTTTGAGCGTGTTTGAGTAATTGTTTCCGGTTCATGGCTTGGATGCATGACATCCTCCACCACGGTCGGTCTATCGGACTGCACAGGTTTTTCTTTTATGCGCCGGTCATATGCAGATCTCCGTTGGTTATTACCGAGGACGGCATAGGCTTCCTGAACCGTTCTGTAGTCCTCTTCATCGCTTTTGGATGTGTGTGAATGCAACTGCGCCACTCGGTGGAGATATGCTTCTCGAATTTCTTCCAGTGATGCATCAGAGCGAACTCCGAGGATTGAATAGTAATCTCTGATCACGAGATTCCTCCAATAGTTGACCGGTAAGAGCCTTTTCGTACAATATAATATTATGTTGAAATACATGATCAGACAAGATCTAACGCGCCAATCCGGAGCTGACTTTGGGTTATTACAATCAATGCAGAATGTCAAAGAATAGAAAACTTGAAATGCTGACCGGACAATGGTGGGCGTTGCTTTTGATCATAGTATGTCTTGTGATTCAGAAGGGTTTCGCGAATGGTGTAACGTATCCCTGGATCGAATGTGATCTCGCTCGGGAAACGGTTCAATCTCGAATACCAAATCCAGATGGATTTCAGCGTGTTATTGTTGAAGACGAATCCTTCGAGGACTGGCTGTGCCATCTGCCCCTGAAAGATGCGGATGAACCTGTTCGGCTATTTAACGGTGAATTGAAACGGAATCAGAATGCCCATGTCGCGGTAGTGGATATCGATATCGGTGAACGTGATCTACAGCAATGCGCTGATGCGATCATCAGGCTTCGCGCGGAATACCTGTTCTCGATCGGGAAATACGATCATATTCGATTTACCTTCACCAACGGTGATACTGCCGCCTACTCCGCGTGGATTCGCGGCGTACGGCCCGT
>Ga0180433_10010364_pt1 | contig 11232 bp, 12 predicted proteins | sample SS_ome_8_FD_132980 | JGI IMG/M metagenome (GOLD analysis project Ga0180433, IMG submission 132980) | Hypersaline lake sediment archaeal communities from the Salton Sea, California, USA - SS_1_D_1 metaG | ecosystem: Environmental > Aquatic > Non-marine Saline and Alkaline > Hypersaline >... | reverse complement strand
TATTATGAAAGCGATCATATTAGATGGGTTCTCTTAGCAGGAGATGCTGAAGAAAATCTCCTCCCAATACGTTATGTATTCAATCCAGATGTGACATTAGTATCTGGTCAATCAGAATATTCAAATTGGAATGACTATTTTAAGCCAACGGATTTTTATTATGCGGAATTAGATGGAGATTGGAATCAAGATGGAGATGAAAATTGGGGGGAAAATCCCGATAATAACGCTAATGGAATTGATGAGATCACCTGGGATCCCGATGTATATGTTGGCCGATTGCCAGCAGATAATGCTTTAGAGCTTTCCAATATGGTAAATAAAACCTTAAAATATGAAATGAACCCTGATATAGGAGCATGGATGAATAGGATGCTTTTAGCGGCAGGAATATCAAGTTATTCACCACCTGAAGATGAAGCACGATTAAGTGAATATATCTGGCAAAATTATACACAATTTGAAATGAATTTCACGCATTTGACACAAACTACTGGAGCTTTTACTCCAACAATTCCTCCGTTTCCAAATCAGGAAGCAGCATTAACTCATGACAACTTTAAAGATGCCTTTAATGGAGATGCATTTGGGGACGGAAATTCAGTAGTTTTCTTTGCGGGACACGCAGATCCCACCCAATTTACAGATTCAAGTGGTTATGGCCCTTTTTATACCCGAAACGATGCCATTACTAGTAGTAATCTAAATAAGCCTTCATTAATATACGCAGATGCGTGTACAACTTCTCCCTATGATGTAGAGGGTAGTATTGGGGATAATAATATCGGTGAGAATCTAATAAACCGTCCTCATGGAGGAGCTATTGGATATATTGGAGGAATACGCGTTACATGGTATTTAGATGAGGATCATAACTTGGAAAAATTAAATCGTGGAAATGCGAAACTATTTTTCAAAGAATTTTTCGAGGAGAAAAAGTTCCAACAGGGAAGAGCCTTGTTCGATTCTAAAGTTAGCTATATGAATAGTGATTACTTTTTAAGGGGAGATACTTCAATGGTGTTAGAATGGCAAAGAAAAAACATATTAACCTATAACCTCTTAGGGGATCCTGAAATTGATATTTATACTGGAATTCCCGCTTCAGTTCCGAACTATTTTACTGAAGATATTTATGAAGGACAATTGGTTTCTTTTATACTCAAAGATAAACTAAACCGGACAGTTCCTTATGGGCGGGTTCACTTAAGAAGTTTAGATGGGAAATATTGCACTGTGTATGCTGATATTGAAGGAAAAGTTGTATTTAGATTACCTCCTCAAAGTGGTGAGACTTATAATGTTACTATTACGGGGCATAATCTCATTCCTTCTACTTTCAATTTTACTACTTTAGAAGATTCGAATCTACCTGTATTAATTGATTTAGAATATAGCCCTAAAAAAATTACGGTTGATGATAATGCCTTTTTTAGCTTTACCAGTCAAGATACTCATTCAGGAATAGAAAGCATCTTTATTATTTTAACAAAAAATAAATTTCAAGATTATTCTTTTTATCGGTTAAGAAATAAATTCAACCAGAATTTTGAGAAATTTAATATCACCTTGAATAAATTAAAACCCGGAGATTATTCTTATGCCATTCTGATAAGAGATTATACAAATACTACGAATAGTTATTATGATTCATCGTATTTCTTTGTAATAGAAACTCCAATTACTTATTTCATCGTTTTTATTTCATTTATTTTTATTATAAGTATGATAGCTTTATCAATTTTCTACACACTTTATAAACTGAACACAATAAAAGAAACCATTCGAAAAAGCAAATCGGATTCTCTGAATTCTACATTTGATCATTGATAAATATTTTTATTAAGTTGGCATATTATTTTTATAATTATAAATACGATAAATTCATTTTTTATTGGGTTATGACTGAAGATAAACTAAAAAGAGATGTGCATCCAATTGTTAAGAGAGCGCTTGAGATGGGATATACAGGAGTGGAACCTATCCAATTTGACGATTACGCAATTGAACAATTAGAAGATATGCTAAAGGAGCGCTTTGGTAAGCCTGACCTGCTTAAGGCGGTTGTTGATCTCATCAATTTAGCACATTTGCTGGAGGAAAAAGGATGTAATTCAGCATCAATGAAGCTTGTTATAGTAGCAAGTACTGCTGCTGATGCTCTTCAGGAACAGTTTAAGAAGGAATAAAGAATTGATTCAGACTTTTCATTTTGGATTTTCATATCGATTCTTTATATTACAACTCAATTTAGAGATAGATTAAAGTTAATTTTAATAAAATTTAATTAATAAGCTACACTACTTCTAAATACTTTAGACCGAATAAGGAAACATTTAGTGTATAAATATTAGTCCTTATTAACTGGTCTTGTAGGGAAAGCTTAACCACATATTTATCTCAAAGAGCGCCGGAAGTTAAACTGTTTCGCGTTGCATCAAGTACTGTAGTTGCGATCTATGGGAAAATGCAAACTGTAGCTTAGGCTACGGTCATGGTGTTTCAGGATATACCCGGTCCCATCCCGAACCCGGAATCGCTTATTTTATATGTGGTTAACAATCAACCCAACTAAGGCCCTTACTTTTGAAAAAACAACGTTTTTAAGCAATATTTCTGATTTGATCTTATGTTCCAAAAGTTAATATTCATATTAAAGTCAATTGGACGAAAATGGTTTCTTGTTTTTATTTTTATAATTTTACTCATCTTTCTAGTCAATCCCGAATTTGCTATTTGGATGATAATTATCACTATAATATTATACTTAGCGTCTTTCATTCCTAATTTGTTTTTCTCGAATAGATTTACTCATTATATAAAGAAATTCCATTCAATAGAAGATAAAAGTCTTGCAAAAGAATTTAATAAGCCGCTTAGGATTATACAAGAAAAGCTTTTTCAACTTTCACAAAATCAAGAAAAGAGGGATTGGGTTATAATTTATCTTAACAAACATTATATCGTTTATAATGAAGATATTGTAAAAAAATTTAAAGAACTTTATAATAACGGTTATGGAGAGAAAGAAATCTTAGAAAGCATACAATCATATGGAATAAATACAAGAGCAGAAGTAAAAGCAATCATAGATAGTTTGATAAAGTCTGGTAAATTAGAAGATAGAGGAGTTTCTGTAAAAGAGTATCGTGAAGACCAACGTTTTAAAGAGTAATCTTTTCTAATTAACTGATAACATTAACTTTTCTTAAAATAATAATTACTAATTCAATAGTATCATTCTTATCTAATGAAGCAGCATTTGTAGTACACCAGCACTTAATTGTTGAATTATTAGGAGCTTTAAAACAATATTCATTTTCATGAATTCCCCCATCAGAAAAGGTTTTTTTGGCAATACAATGTTTACATGGTTTATTTGAATTCAAGAGATATTCATAACATTTCTTACCTATGAACTTAGAACTAAATAAATTTTCAGTCTCATTGTTAACCCAGATAATATTAAATTTCTTATCTATGAGTATGATACATTCCGTTAGTGAACAGAGAATGGCAGTAAGAAGTTGATTTGTATTCTTTAATGTTTCTTCACCCCATTTTCTCTCTAATGCATTTCCGATGATTTCTGAGGAGGTTTTTAACAAAGTAAAGTCATCTGTACGCCAAAGGGTCGAGTCTTCTAAATCATCGAATCCTATAAAACCAAGAAGCTTCTCTTTAATTTTAATGGGAAATAATAATAACGATTTGATATTTAATTTTTGAAGTTGGGATTTTGTATAAGCTTCTTTTTGTGGTAGATCTGACACATTTTTAATATAAACGAACCCATTTCTTTCATACTCCTTTAAAATATAGGGAAAATCATCGATATTTAAGTTTACAAAATCAATTTTATCAGAACTTGTAGTTTTTGAACACGAGACTTGAGCATAGAATTCTATGGTTCTATCTTCATTATTAATTAAAAGATAAGCCCTTTTTGCTCCAATTAAAACCCCCATTTCAATTAATGACCTGTCTATAGCATCATCAATGTTAATATTGCTTATAAATCGAGAAGAGATGGAGGATATCAGCTTTTCTATTTCTAATTTATGTTGGATTAATTGGTTAGCTTCCTTCAATTCTGTTATATCAAGTAAAATGGCCTGAAACATTGTAAAACCTTTAATATTTACTCTAGATAATATTGATATGACCCAAATATTACTACCATCCTTTTTGTAAAGTTTTAAGTGCAAAGGTTCTACAGCGATTCCATTCCTAGATTTTGTTAACCGTTCTTGTAAGATAGGAATATATTCTGAGAGATACATTGAAAACTTTAAATAATTTTTATGAATTAAATCTTGTTTGTTATACCCAAAAATCTTTTCCGTCGCTTTATTACAATCAATTATATTAGCATTTTGATCAAATAATAGAATTGGGAAGGGTGCTTGTTCAAATAAATGTTTGTACTTTTCTTTTGAGTTTTTCAAGTCCCTTTCAATTAATTTTCGCCTAGTAATATCATTGATGTAAAATAGAACAAGATCACCTGGCACGAAAAAGAAATTGATGGTCAAATATGTTTTTGTGTTGTCTAAAGATGACTGCATCTCTATCTGTTTAATATTAGCTTTTTTGTCTGTTATGCATGAAATTAATTTATTTAATATTAGAGGGTGCTTTTGGAAGTACTGGGAGGGTGATTCATTTAGTAACTGATTAATTTTTAGTGGATCATTATTTTTAGCAGCGAGATTATAATCAACTAATATAAAATCAGCTCCAATTTTTTTCCAGATATACGCAGGATTAGGAAAACTGTCAAAGATTGTTTTAAGGAGGCTAGATGATAAAATTGAGCGATCATCTATAATCGTCATTGAATATACTCTTTATATTCTTTCTTGATAATATTTAAGGATTCGCTAATTCGACAGAAACACAAATATATTTTAGGTAAAAATAATGCAATATAAATTTAGAGCTAAGTCTATTTAAGACTATGCTATTTTTCCCTTTTTACTTCTTCATTGTTTTCCTTCTTAATTTAAAAAAGTAAAGAAATTTATGAAGATTATATCTCTAAATCCCCAAATTTATAATATTTCCTTACAGGTTTTTTGACATTCCATTTACAAGTTAAACCTTTCGGAAACTGAACCAAATCCCCCTTTTTAAATTCTAGTTTTTCACCAGTAGAAGGATCGATTACTTCAACCTCTCCCTCTAAAATATAACAAGTTTCTGTTTCATCATAGGACCATGGAAATTCAGATTTTTCTTTTTCCCAAATCCCCCATGATTTTACATTTAATTTCTTTAAGAGTTCTTCAGATGGTTGCTTCTTTTTCATATATCTAACCTAATAACATTTCAAGTCGTTATTATTAGTAATATTTATTCAATTTGGCATATATAGTCATCGAAAAGAGGTGATATCTGTTCTTTTAAGGTAATTTTCATATATATATGAGGTATTTTAAAGAAAAAAACTATAAAATCTAATTTGAAAAAATAAATATCTCATTTAAATTTGGACAAAATTATGAATTTAAAATTTCGTAAAAACAAACAATAAAAAATGAAAACTTATATCAAATATTTATCAAGTAATTTAATTAAGTTTATACACTTAAAATTGTAAAGTTCATTAAAATGACTAAGAAATTCATTCTTAAAATTCTCACGGCAGGCGAAGGAGGGGTTGGAAAAACTACACTACTCCATCGTTTTGTAGAAGGAAAGTTCTCAGCTGAAACAAAAATGACAATTGGTGTAGAATTTTTTTTGAAAGAATTACAGATAGATGATAAACATTGTACTCTTCAATTATGGGACTTTGGAGGACAAGAGAGGTTTCGATTTTTGTTAGAGAGCTATGTATTGGGCGCAAAAGGAGCTTTGTTAATGTTTGATTTAACACGACCAATGACCTTACAGAATTTAGAGCAATGGATTAACATAGTACGTAAGGGGGATCCAAATATCCCAATATTATTTTTAGGTACTAAAAATGATTTAACAGACGAAATTATGGTGCAAGATGATTATGCCATGTCTTTTAAGGAGGAATTTAATTTAATGGATTATATGAGAATCTCAAGCAAATCTGGCGAGAATGTGGCTAAAGCATTTGATATTTTAACAACAAGGATATTAGAAAAGCAAAATTATTGAACCTTTCATGTATATTAAATAATAATGAAAAATATTTTTGTGGTAATTGATGCTAATTTTATTTTAGTACCATTTCAATTTAAAATCGATTATTTAGAAGAAATAGAAAGCAAACTTCAAACGAAAGTAAGGTTTATTGTTTTTAAGCAGGTAGTTGATGAATTGAAAGCGAAAGCAAGGAGAGAAAAAAACGCGAATAAGTTCTTTTTGCAACTCAATTCAGGATTGTCCTATTTAGAGAAGTATAATAATAAATATAGTATTCTATTTGATCCCGCAATAAAGGCTTTTAATGAGACCTCAGATGACTTTTTATTACGCAATTGTCTTGAACTAAAGAAACAGGGTAATTTAATCTATTTAGCAACCTGCGATAAGGATTTGAAAAAGAAAGCAAAAAGTCAAAAAATAAGTCTAATTTTTGTTCGACAGAAGAAATTTATATCAGTTGAGAGAGCGTAAAAAAATTTATTATTACTCTTTATTTCAATAAACATAATTGTTTTAACAATACTAATGCTCAAAAATAATTCCCCTAAAAATAAATTATTATATGAAGATTGATATTTGGATTTAAATAAGATAATGCCAAAATCTAAGGTATTAAAAACCATTATTACAGGAGAGGGTGGAGTAGGGAAGACTACTTTGCTTCATAGATATATAGAGGGAAGGTTTGATGCAAATACTCGTTTAACTATCGGTGTAGAGTTCTTTTTAAAAGAGTTGACAATTGATAATGATTCAATCTTTCTCCAAATATGGGATTTTGGTGGACAAGAACGCTTTCGATTTCTTTTAAGCAATTATGCCATGGGAGCGAAAGGAGCATTGCTACTTTTTGATTTAACGCGTCCACTGACCTTGAATACCTTGGAAGAGTGGGTAAATATTTGTCGTTCAGATGATTCGGAATTACCTATTCTCTTGGTTGGATCAAAAGCAGATTTAGAAGAGATGATCACAATTAACGAGGAATTAATCGAATCTCTAAAAGATGAATTCAAATTCTTTGATTATGTCCGAATTTCGAGTAAAACAGGGGAGAATGTAAATGAAGTTTTTGAAAAAATAGCCCGGGCAATTATAGATCACATTAAAAAGAGTGATACATGATTAATATGGATTTATCCCGAATAAATTTCAATTTTATAACTCCAAAAATAATTTTTGGCAAAGGAAAGATAAATGAAATTGGTAAAGAAACTTTAAGTCTATTAGAGGGCAGAGATTTTAAAGAGATTAGAATATTTTTAGTAACTGGAAAAACCTCATTAAAGGAAAGTGGAAATTTAGATAAAATCAAAACCATTTTAATGAAAAATGGTATAATATCTTATCATTATGATCAAGTCGTTAAGGAACCAACTACTGAAATAGTAAATCAAGGTAAAACCCTCGCCAAAGAGCAAAATTGTCATTTAATGATTGGGATCGGTGGTGGTTCGGTAATGGATACTGCTAAAGCAATTGCAGGTTTGGTTAGTAATGGTGGTATAGTTGAAGAGTATCATGCTGGAAAGCAATTTATTAAATCTCCTCTACCATTTATACTTATTCCCACTACTTCAGGTACAGGGTCTGAGATTACAGATAATGCGGTAATAAAAGATGAAAAAATAGGAATTAAAAAAAGTATCCGAGGTCTCAGAGCAAACACGGCTCTATTGGATCCTGAACTTACACTTAAACTCCCAAAGGAATATACTGCATATTCGGGTACAGATGCTTTAGTCCAAGCCATCGAATCGTTAGTATCAAAAAGTGCAAATTATATATCAGATTTCTTTGCCAAGAAAGCAATTAAGCTCTTAGGTTGCAATTTACCGAAAGTTGTCATGGATCTTAATAACGTAGTATTAAGAGAAAATATGATGCTTGGAAGTTTATTTGACGCATTATCATTCTCTAATGGGAAATTGGGTGCTGTTCATGGATTTGCTCATCCTATTGGCGTAAAATTTGAAGTCCCACATGGTTTGATCTGTGGGATGCTTCTTCCTTATGTTATGGAGTATAATTTAAAGATTGATACTGCTGTAAAGAAATATGCTTGGATGGCCCATACTTTTTCTAATCTAAACATACTTAATGGTTATGGAGATTGCCCAGAAAAAATCCCTAAAGAATATCTTGGTAAAGCACGATGGGTAATTAATAAACTAAAAGATATTTTTAAATATATCGGTATTCCACTTCATTTAAGTGAAATTGGGATTAAAGAGTCTGATCTTGATGATATTGTTCAAGATACTAAAGGAAGCTCGTTGGATAATAATCCCCGTGATACAACTAAAGGTTCATTAAAAAAAATACTTCAGAATGCGTTATAAATAAAAATTATATAACATTTTATATCACTAATTTGTGAATAAATGAAGGTTGGTTATTATTAAATTTGTAAATGAGCACGATTTTAAATATCGAAAGGGTGAATCAGGAGTAAAATATCTAATGCGTGGACCAAATATTGATTGGGGAGTAATATTACTTAAACCCGGTGAATTTATGGGAGACAAGCCCCATGGACATAATGAGATTGACGAGACTTTTTACTTTGCTCAAGGTAACGGAATCATGATTATCGATGATAATAATTATGATGCTCCTGAAGGTTCAGTATTTCTTGTAGAGCCAAGAGAAATGCATAATATCAAAAATAATTCTAAAGAAGATATTAAAATCATCTTTATCAAGGGAGAATATAAACCAGAAGACAAAATTGAATAAAATTTATTTTACAGTATTACTTATAAAAGGTAATTATGGCAAAAAAAAAGAAAGGTAAAGGTAAGAAAGGCCAGCAAGAAGAACCAGTCATTACTCGCGTTAAATATCCTAAGAAAAAGATCGGAGAGATGTTTGCAAGAGTAGTGGAGATTTATGGAAATGACCGTATGGGAGTATTTTGTGAAGATGGTAAACATCGAATAGGGAGAATACGAGGAAAAATCAAAAAGCGAGTTTGGATTCGAAAAGGGGATTTGGTAATAGTAAACCCATGGGAATTTGAAACAGAAACCCCAGATAGTCCAGGTAAATGTGAGATCACATGGCGTTATACTCGTGCAGAGATTTCTTGGTTGGAAAGGAATAATAAAGTTCCGGAAATATTAGATATTAATAATATACCTGTATAATTTTTTATTCCATAGATATCTATTCTTAGGTTTGATTCTAAGCGATTAACTTTCCCTTTTTATGAGAAATAGAAAAATTTTTTAATCTAATAATCCTTAATATTCTTGACTTCTTATCCAAGAAATTTTTTAATTTTTAATTAAGGAGAATTCAAATAAGGAAAATGTGAATAACTATGGTTGAACATGATGAGGAAGTAAAAAAAACCGATGAAGAGTCGGATCTTGAAGAAGATCTTGAAGAAGTGGAAGATTTAACTACACTTTTCGCAGTACGGACAACTATTAATCAAGAAAGCAATATCTTAAAACAGATCTTTTATCGTTTCAAAATATTAGATGTTATTCCGGATATAAGGGCAATGTTAGTTTCTCCTCTGCTTCCCGGATATATTTTCTTTGAGGCTCCTCAAAAACGAGACGTACAGATTGCTGTTCAGGGTATACAGCATATCAAGGGACGTATAGTGCAGAACATACGTTTATCGGAACTAAAACATGTATTATTACCGAGAAGTGTTACCGAATACTTAGAGGAAGGAGACACGGTAGAAATAATCAGTGGAGTGTTCGAAGGCGCCCGAGCCGTAGTAATGCGAATGCCTCATGATACCTCAAGTAGCGAAGAGGTTGTTGTACGCCTATTACAAGAGGAAACGCCCATCACCATTAAGATACATGGAGATTATCTAAAACTAGTAGAGAAAAAGGAACCCGTTGAGGAGGAGATACCAGAAATTAAAGTTACAGCAGAATCGGTTATGACAGATTTAGAAAAAGCAATATCTTTTGACGATGAATTAGAAGATTACGAGGAAGAATCGCTCGAAGCATCTAAATCTGATAAATACGAAGAATATTATGATGAGGATGAAGAAGATGAAGAGGATGAGTGGGCTAAATTTGATGGATTTTAATCCATTGCCCGCTTTTTGAATCCATTTTCATTCCACTCGTCAATAATGTATTATTAATGATAAAAAAATCTAATTATTTGTCAAATCTCCTTCATTTGTCGCAACTAAATATAAAAGTCTCGTAATAAAAGAATTTTTAAACCTAAACTATTATTAGAGATGTATAGTTCAGATTACTCTATAATAAATTCGCTGAAGGAATATGATTAAAAATATCTTCATTATGAAATCCACGGGAGAGTTAATATTTTACAAAACATATGAAGATATTTTTAATGTGAAACTCACCACTAGTTTCTTAAGTGCTATATTTTCGTTTGTTAAACAAACATTAAAGACAAAAGAGTTATCTGAAATAGAAGTAGGTCCGTTTAGATTTATTTTTGAAATTGAAAAAGCCAATTCAAGTGAATTGATGTTTGCGTTATTTAGTGATCGTACCGATAATCTAGTTGAATTGCGTAATCAATTACGGGAAATTAAAAGTCAGTTTCTTTATCAATTCGATCTTCAATTACTTACCGAGAATTTTGATGGGGAAATTTCCAAATACCAAAATTTCGGCAGTAAGATTGATGAAATTATGGAAAGAAGCAAACAACTGGTATCTGAGGAAATTCAAAGCGAACTTATAGAAGTTTTCCAGGAATTGCACACTTTTTCTACATTTGTCATCTCTTCAGCACTATTGACCCAAACGGGCAGAGTAATCGTGTCTTATTTAGATGAGAATGTTTTATCTGAAATTATACGACTTTTAGAAAGTAGGTTTATCATAGGAAACTCAAGAATCCATGAATTAATCTCTCTTGAGGATTATGGTATACTTTCGCTCGTTGGAATCGATAACTTTATCACGGTAATTCAATTCCAAAGTAAATGCCCATTTGAATCCGCTCTTATCATTTCCAAAAAGTTTTCCAATCGGTTAAAAAAAATCATTATATAGTTAGGATCTCATATACCCAATACCGACATTTTAGATTTTTATTTCATAAACTTAAAAAATCAAATCATATTTTCCCAAACAACAAATTACC
>Ga0180433_10010362_pt1 | contig 11233 bp, 3 predicted proteins | sample SS_ome_8_FD_132980 | JGI IMG/M metagenome (GOLD analysis project Ga0180433, IMG submission 132980) | Hypersaline lake sediment archaeal communities from the Salton Sea, California, USA - SS_1_D_1 metaG | ecosystem: Environmental > Aquatic > Non-marine Saline and Alkaline > Hypersaline > Sediment... | reverse complement strand
TCTCGAGGTAGTTCATCCTGAGCTGGTAGAGGACATGCTCGAGGAGCCGCTCCTCGTCCTTGTTGAGATTCCCCTCGCTCTTCCGCTTGAGCATGTCGAGCATGTCGATGCTGTCGCGCGCACTATCGAGGTCCAGTTCCACGTCGCCTGTGATCGGATGCGCGATCTTGCCCAATTGCTGCATCGCGGCGGCCTCGAACGTCGCAACCAGCCTGAAGAAGTGTGTGTCGAGTCCCTGGGTCTTCAGTTCATCGTCGCCCATGATTCCTCCGTGTGTGTCTCAGGGTCCGAGCATCTGACGGACCTGTTGTCATGCGTTCAGTCGCCGAGTGTATGCCCGTGCGACGGGTCCGTCAACAACGTGGTGGGACGCACTCGCCGACGCAAGATCCGGCCCGCTCGAAGAGAGCGCGCCGTCCGAAGAACGGCGCGCCCGTCAACTCTCTCAGATCGCTCTGCCGACCGCGGCACGAGAGGCCATGTCGTAGCTGAGCGGCCGTCGTCCGAAGGTCAGCCATGCCGCGCGGAGCGCGGCCGCCTACTTCAGCATGATGAGCTTCGCAACCTCGGAGGCACTGCCTATCGTGAGCCTCGCGAAGTAGACGCCGGTCGCCAGTCCCCTGCCCGCGTCGTCGCGCCCGAGCCACGTCACCTCGTGACGCCCGGCATCGAGTTCGCCATCAACGAGCACGCCGACCGAGCGGCCGGCCACGTCGAAGACCTCAAGACGGACGTCATCGCGGTTCGCGCCCGGGACCGTGAAACTGATCACGGTCGCCGGATTGAACGGGTTCGGGCGATTGGCCAGCTCGAGCCGCTTCCACGTCTGCTGTGTGTCGTCGCCGACACCGGTGCCACAGACGTCCGGAACACCATCGCCGTCATCGTCGATAGTGACGGTGTAGACGGAATCGAGGACCGGAAGCGCCGCAGCGCTGTTCGATGGAGCCGAGTCGCCACCAAGCTCCCCGTCGGGCTCCGGGTCCCAGCAGATCGACGCGACGAGCGAGACCTCCGCATCCACCGGGACCGCGTTGGGCCCCAGGCCGTAGAGCACGTTCCACGGGATGGCGATCTCGCTGCCGCCGTCGGTCCCGAAGGTGTGCATGGAATCGAAGGCGCTGACGATCGAGTCGGTGAGCGCCGTCGCCGTGGTCGGGCTGTCGAGCGAGAAGAAGCCGTCGGAATCGTACGCGCCCTGATGCTGATAGCAGCCGTACATGAAGTCGGCCGCAAACCCGCTCGCCGTGAAGCTCGCGCCCCGTTCCCACGTATCGATCGCCGTGAGGTCGGTCTCGCCGTTGGCGCTGCCCGGGTCGACGTCCACGTAGAGCAGCCAGCTGTTCCCGTCGACCTGCCCGTTCACCGCAAGGTAGAGGAAGTCCTCATCCCAGCCGATGTAGAGCCCGTAGAGCTCGTTCATCTCGGGGTCCGTCGGCGGGTGCCAGCCGGAATCGTCGTCCGGATCGTCGAGGAGTTCGCCGCATTCCAGCCACTCGGTCTCGTCGACGAAACCGTCCAGCGTGATGCGCGTGTCGGCCGCGTAGATGACACGCACGTCATCGGTGTTGTCGACCGCCTCGTTGCCGTTGCCGATGATATCGAGGAACGAGGCTGCGGGGATCATCAGCTCGAGCGTCCCCGGTGTGAGCATCTCAATGGCGTCGGCCGTCGCCGACGCGACCTGGATCTGGATCACCGTCGCGTCGCTGGTGTTCTGCACCGTCGCGGCGCCCGTGAGCGTGACCTCGGCGGTGCCGTCGTCGTCCTCATCGATCGCAATACCTGCAGTCGTCACAGCATCGTGCTGAACAAGTTCGTTGAACGTGATGTCGAGGCGGTCGGCGCCCGGATAGTAGTTGGCGACGACCGGCACCGGCGCGAGCACGTCGGTCAGTCCGGCCGTGAGCGCCTCGAGTTCGGCGATCTCGTCCGCGACCGGAGCGCTCGCGTAGCCGGCGTAGATGTAGAACTCGAACTGGCCCGTGCCGACGATCTCGTCGACCTCGAGCAGCGTCGCGGTGCTCGTCAGGTTGTGTGAGGCGCCGCCGCTCCCGAGCACGTAGGCCGCCGTCGCGCCGCTCGAGCTGTTCCGCTGGCCGCAGTAGCCGCCGGTGCCCGGATCCCAAACACGGTTGAGCTCAGGCTCCCAGATGAGATCAACAAGGTCCGGAGTCCACCCGCTCTTGATGTAGGCTGTCTCGCCGCCGACGTCGTAGATGACGTCGAGGTACGGGTCGCCGAGCGTGAGGCTCACGGTCTTCGTGACCGCGCCTCCCGAGTGGGCGAGCTTGAGTTCCACCGTGCTCCCGGAACTCGAGACGACGTCGAACGAATAGTCGTCATGTTCGCGGTTGATGCCGCCGACGCTGACGTCGGAGAGGGCCGCCGTGTGGTTCGTCTCGTTCCAATCCCCCGCGGTCTCGGCCCAGTACACGTTGTCGTTCCCGACGACCGAATAGCCGTAGCCTGCCCCTTTCGCGAAGACCCAGTTCGCCTTGCCACCGATGGTCTCGAAGACGGCCATGACGCGGTCGTTCCAGATGACCGCCTCGTCGCGGCCGTCCTCGTCGACGTCCCAGAGCGAACACCCGGTCACATTGGTCGCGTAGGTCCCCATGTCCTCGGCCCAGAGCGCAGCCTCCGCGTACGGGTTGGCGTTCTTGATGTGGTTCGAGTAGCGGTGCTCCCACCCGGCGATCTCGCCGCCGTCATGCCAGCCGGTCTCGTGAAGCATCGACATCATCACGTACCAGGCCGACTCCGAGAGGCTGTTGCTGGGTCCCGCGACAACCTTGTCGTGCGCGAACTGCCACGCACCCTGGTACCCCCACTTCGGGTCGTGACCGTCGAGGTTGCTCTCGCCGGTGTAGCTCGCCCAGTTGCAGTACCAGGCATTGTTGCTCCCACCGTATCCGTACCACTCGCCCAGAAGTCCGTACGTCCCGTTCTGGAGCGTGATCGGCGTCGACGGGAAGCTCGTGATGACGTCGTCGAGCTTCCAGACGCTGATCTCGGTGTTGTAGAGGCTGCACTGCTGGAGCACGTAGATGTAGTTGTTGAGCGCGGATGGGTGGGTGATGTCGAAGCCCGCGACCTCCGCGGCGACCTCCCAGTCGTTCCCGTAGAGGATAATCTCGTCCGAGGTGCCGTTCCAGATGGTGTTCATCGCGGCACCCGCGTCGTAGCCCATCTGCCCGTTGAAGTCGTTGTCCATCGGGAGGACCTTGAGGCCGTTGTCGAGGATGTAGACGTGGTGGTCGTTGAACGCGTCGTTGAGATACCCGCAGTGGACGTAGTCATCGAGGATGACGGCGTCGACATCGTTGTCGTAGAAGTCGTCCTTGAGCGTGTTGTCGAGGACACAGGCGGACGCCGTGATGCCGTTGCCGTCGTTGTCGGGGTTCTCGAGCCAGACGCGCTCGGGTACCCACGCGACGGTCGGCCACTGACCGTAGTAGTGGTTCGTCAGCTGGCGGTGGATGTAGACGGACCAGCTGTTCATGTCATCGTAGACGAACGGCATAATGTGCTGCGCGTAGGCCGAGGTCAGCATCTGGACCCAGCCCTCGCTGATGCCGTTCTGCAGCGAGTCATTGAACTCGGGGTCGTGCCACTCGGCGCCGGTGATGAGCGTCCCGGCCATGTGGAAGTTGCCGGGCAGATCGTAGTAGTCGTGCGCGTCGAGAAGCTCGTCGAACCCGTCGTCCGGATTCGCGGGGTCGCCTGCGTGCGATGCGTTCTCGCCCTTCTCCCCCCAGTAGACCGTCGTATACGTGAGTCCCTGGTTGCCGTGCTGTGCGAACGCGACGTTGTGATTGCCGCGTCGCGACTCGTTGGTGGCGAACAGCTCGTCCATCACCACACCGTCCACGACCGATACGACCGCGTACCGGACCGGCGTCGCCTCGCGCGCAGCTACCAGCCCCGCGATCGCGCCGTACTCCGATTCGCCGTAACCGGCCGCCTCGGCGGCCGCCCTCCGAAACCCGTCAGGGAGCGCGATCTCACACTCGACGGTGTGGATCGCCGGCTCGATGACGGCCGCACGGACGAGGTCGGTCGCCCGACCGCCCTCGGCTGCGAACGAGTTCGAGACGAACTCACCCCGCCCGGCGTATCCCATCCGCACACCCGCATCCCACATGATCGGCACCCGCGCGTCCAGCCCGTCGGGCAGACTCATGGTGCCGCCGCTCTCGTAGTCGATGAGGACGTAGATCTCCGCGTTCGCGTCCTTGAACCAGTCGGTCCGTCCGTCGAGACCCCGCATCATGAACATCCCGACGCGAAGAACGAGGGCGTCCTCCTGCTGGTCGGCATAGAGCGCCATGATGTCACCTGCGTGTCCGGCGGGGTCGGCGGCGTCGTAGACGCCGTCGATAGCCTTGCAGTGGATGGCCTCGTAGTCGCTCACGTCGCCGTCCGCGCGGATGGCCGCGGATGGGGACGTGGCCGCGAGTGCGACGACGAGCCAGGCGGTCACCAGCCCGAGCGCCGATCTCGACGACATGCCTGAACATCTCATGGAGTCTCCCCTTCTCATGGTGGACCGGAGGTCCGGAGCGCTCCGGCCCCCGCCGCGGGTATCGCAGATGCCCGGGACACGCTCCGAACCGGGCGCCTCGCGGTCACATCTAAACGTATGGAGCCCCATCCATGCGGATGAAGCGGGTATACACACTCGATTGTATCATACCACAGTCTGGGCGTTTCGTCAATGAACAGGCCTGTGCGCAGGGGTTCCACAGCTTGTGCGGCATCACGAAACATCCTATAATTGTCAAGAACGCATGAAGCACACGCCTGTCTTGGAGGACACGTGAACCGACGGACCGGAGCAACAGCACTCGCCGCCGTGATGGCGGTCGCCGTGATGACTGCCGGGGCCGCGACGGCCTTCGCGGCCGGCCACGACAACAACATCGAGTGGAACGGCATCTCACACACTGGATGGCTCGACCGCGCGCCCAGGTGCCCGATCGACGGCGAGCCGTTCACGGTATCCCTCCAGACGTATGCGAACGATATCACCTCGGCCCGCGTGCGTGTCGACGATGGCGCCGTCGCCTGGATCGACGCCTCGAAGACCTCCACGCGCGGGCCGTACGACATCTGGTCGGCCGCGGTCCCTGCAACAGCTGCGGATGGTCTCTCCTACTGGTTCGAGATCACCGATGGGCTTGAGACGGACTACCTGAGCACGAGCGGGATGACAAGCTCAACTCCGAGCGACGGCGGGTTCGTCATCGATTACACAACACTCGAGCACGCGCCGGTCGGCGCGACACCGACCTCCGACGGAGGAACGGCCTTCCGTGTCTGGTCACCCACGAGGACGGTGGCGCACGTTCGCGGTGCCTTCAATGGCTGGAGCACGGCCGATCCGATGACGAAGACCGGCGAGTACTTCGCGGCTCACGTTCCGGAGGCTTCGGTCGGCCAGATGTACAAATACTACTTCCAGAACAGCACGTGGAACACCGATCCCCGCGCGCGCCGTTTGAACCCGGGCGACAACTACAACGCATTCATCCTCGATCCCGACTCATACGACTGGCAGGTCGATGACTTCGACGTACCGGACTTCGAGGAGATGGTCATCTACCAGCTCCACGTCGGAACGTTCGCGGGCCGCAACGACCCGTACGGCGCCGAATCGTTCCCGGCAGGGTTCACCGAGGTCACCGAGCGGGCCGACCATCTCGTCGATCTTGGGATCAACGTCGTGATGATCAACCCGGTCACGGAGTTCCCCTGGGACTACTCGGCGGGCTACAACCCGATCACGGCGTGGTCACCGGAGTGGATCTACGGGACCCCGGATGAGCTCAAGGAGATGGTCGATGCGCTCCACGAACGCGGCATCGCGACCATCCACGATATCGTGTGGAACCACCTCTCGTTCAGCGACAACTTTCTCTGGAACTACGACGGAACGCAGATCTATTTCGACGACCCGGCACTGGAGACCCCCTGGGGCAGTCAGGCCGACTTCGACGCCGAGGGCGTGCGCGACTACTACGTCGAGAGCGCGTTCTCGTGGCTCGAGGAGTTCCGTATGGACGGCTTCCGGATGGACGCCACGGACTACATGAACATCCCTCCGCAGGACGCGGCAGGGTGGGGTCTGATGCAGCGTCTCAACGACGAGATGGATGTGCGCGCGATCGACAAGATCTGTATCGCCGAGCAGCTTCCGGACGATTCGTGGGTCACGCGGCCGACGTCACTCTCCGGCGCCGGGTTCGACTCGCAGTATTACGATGAGTTCACCGACCGGCTCCGCGACGAGATCCTCGACGCTGCGAGCAACGATCCGGAGATGTGGAAGATCCGCAACATCATCAACGGCGGCGGACAGTACCTCGCCGGGCGGTACGCGACCAACTACCTCGAGCTCCACGACGAATGCTGGCCCTCGAGCGGCGGACAGCGGATCGTCAAGACGATCGACACGACCTCACCGCACGACGACGCGTACGCGATGGGTCGGTCGAAGCTGGCGCAGGGCCTCGTGCTCACCTCCCCCGGCATCCCGGCGATGATCATGGGGACCGAGTGGCTCGAGGACACGGACTTCGGCACCGACTCGGACAACCGGATCGACTGGTCGAAGAAGACGACCTACGCGGGGATCTTCGATTACTACAGCGACATCATCACGCTCCGCACCACGACGGCGGCGCTTCGCGCCGACGCGGGACACGACGTGTTCCATCTCAACGAAGGCGGGAACGTGCTGGCCTTCCAGCGCTGGGACGGCTCGGGCGGACTCATCGTCGTCGTCGCGAATTTCTCGAACACCGACTACTCGAGCTACCGCATCGGTCTGCCGTCAGGCGGCGACTGGACCGAGCTGGTCAACAGCCAGGACGCCGCCTACATGGGAAGCGGGACGACGAACCCGGGGGCGCTGACGGCGGAGTCCATCCCGTACGACGGGTTCAGCGACTCCATCGAGCTCGCGGTACCGGCGATGGGGCTGATGGTGCTCTCCAACGGCGTGGGAACCGGGGTCGCGGATGAAACGGCTGAAGTCGGCACCTCGCTCCGTCTGGCGCCGCGACGGAATCCGATGAGCGTCGGCAGTGAGATCGCCCTGACGCTCCCCGTGGCTTCGCACGCCGTGCTCTCCATCTACGACGTGCGCGGGCGTCGCGTGGCGACGGTGGTCGACGAGGTGCTTCCGGCGGGAACGAGTTCGCACGCGTGGCACGGCCGTGATGACGCGCGCCGGCCTCTCCCCTCAGGTGTCTACTTCGCAAGGCTCCGGACCGGTGAGGGAACGGCGCACGCGAAGATCGTCCTGCTGCGGTAGTCGCATCTCCGTGGACGATTCAGAGAGGTGGAGGATTCGGAGAGGCGGTCCAGCGCACGCGGTGGCCCGCAGCGGACGACGGGGAAACGAGGACGGCCGGCCCTTGAAGGGCCGGCCGTCTGTTTCTGCTACCGGACGCTCTCCAACCGATCGCTACCGCACGAACACCGCCGTCGTCCTGGCCGGAACCGCGAACGTCCCGCCGTCGGCATCGTACGCGGCGGTCTTGACCGCGTCATCGGCGGAGCCCTGAAGGATCGGATGCAGCGTGAACCCGAGATACTCCCACTCCGAACCGCCGTACGAGAGCCTGTCGGGCGTCGCGTTGAACACGACGACGATCTGGTCGACCGACGGATCGAGGTCGGCAAGCCCCGCACCGGTGTCGCTGATGCTCATCACGATGAGACCCGGGATCTGGCCCGCACCGGTGTTGTGAAACTTCACGCGCGCAATGACGTCCTCGGCCGTCCGCAATCGGAAGAGCGGCGAGCTCGACCGGACCGTGACCATCTCCTTGAAGTGCGCCAGCGTCTTCCTGATGTCCTCCTCAGCCGGACGGATACCCTCACGCGCCAGGATCGGACCGATGATGTTCCAACGGTCGCGGTTCTTCTCCGCCGAGGGCAGACCGACCGCGAAGTTGTTGCTCTGATACGTCCAGTCAAGCTTGTTGAACCAGTCGCCGGCGTTGTAGCTGTCGGCCTCCATCGACTTCGATCTGAGGATCTCGGAGCCGGCGTGGAAGAACGGCACGCCCTGCGACATACTCACGATGGACAGCCCCATCATCTGCATCCGGACGCGGTCGTCAACGGTCGCCGCGCGCGGAGCCGAGTACTGGATCTTGTCGAAGAAGGTCTCGTTGTCGTGCGCCGAGACGTAGTTGATGACCTCCTGCGGGTCGGCGGCGAAACCGACGCTCTCGAACCGGCCACCCGTCGTCCGCTGCCCGTTGCGGTCGACGAAGGGATACTCACGGAGGTTGCCGGCGAGCCCGACGCGGATGCGGTCCATTGAGTTGAGCAGTCTCCCCTTCTCCTCGTTCCCGGCGCGGTTGTAGCCGCTCGGATCGGTGAAGAGACCCGTGGCGAAGCCCTGCTCACGACGGTCGGAGAACGCGCTGCCGCCGCGGACGGCGTCCCGGATCCGGTCGTTGAAACACCCGATGCCGGTGCCGGCCATGTTGGACTGCGTCGCGTTGACGCCGCGCTTGCCGCCCTGCACCTCGCCGAAGTCCCAGCCCTCGCCGTAGAGATAGATGGCGGAACCGTCGACCCCGTCGGTCTCGACCGTCAGCGCCTGGAGCGCGTCGCGCGCCTCCTCCATGTCGCGCTTCATGTGGTGACCCATCAGATCGAACCGGAACCCGTCGACCTTGTAGTCACGAGCCCAGTGGACCAGGTCGTCGATCATGAGACGACGCATCATGGTGTGCTCGGTGGCCGTGTTCTGACAGCACGTGCTCGTCTCAACGGTGCCGTCGTTGCTCAGACGGTGATAGTAGCCGGGCACAATGCGGTCGAGCACGGCTCTGGGATCAGGACCGCTGGCGTGCGTATGGTTGTAAACGACGTCCATGACGACGCGGAGCCCCATTCCCGACAGCGACTGCACCATCTCGCGGAACTCCATGATGCGCGCCGTCCCGTTCGGGTCGGTCGCGTAGCTCCCCTCGGGCACGCCGTAGTGGTACGGGTCGTAGCCCCAGTTGTACGGATCATCGCCGCGAATCTCCGCGATCGCCGCCTGCTGCTCCTCGGAGTCGGGCGCGAATCTGGACAGGTCGCCCGGGAACTCCCACTCCGCCTTGTTCTCATTGATGGTCGCGATGTCGAAGGACGGGAGGAGGTGTACGTGGGTGACGCCGGCCTCCGACAGTTCGCGGAGGTGCGCCACGCCGTTCGATTCGGCGGTGAAGGCCTTGAAGGTCCCGACGAGCTCCTCGGGCACGGTTCCGTCGGACGCGCTGAAGTCGCGGACGTGGAGTTCGTAGAGGACGATGTCCTCGGGCGCTTCAAGCGCCGGCTTCGCAAGGGCGCCCCACCCGTCCGGCTTCGTGGCCGGATCATCCAGATTCACGATCAGCGTGCGCGCGCTGTTCATCGACAGCCCGCGCGAGTACGGGTCGGTGACCATGTTGCTCTCGAAGGACCCGGTCTGATGCATGTAGACATCGACCTCGTAGAGGTAGTACATGCCGTTCCACTCGGGGAGACCGGGAGAGGTCCACACACCGTTCTCGTCGGTCATCGCCAGGACGTGCGTCGGTTCGGGCGCGTCGCAGCTCTCGTAGATGTGGAGCCTGACGACGCGCGCGGTCGGCGCCCAGACGCGGAACATCGGAGCGCCGTTCTCCCACGTCAGACCGAGCGGACCGTCGTAGGCGAAGACGTCGTCGAGCACGCCGGGGATCTGAACACCGGTCGCATCGACCAGCTTGCCCTCGGCATCAAGGGCGGACACCGCCAGCTGCCCGCGGAGGAGCTCGGTGATCCGCCCGGCGGCCTCACCGGGAAGGGTGAGAGCCGGGAGGCCCCTGAGATGAGGGAACCTCGCGCCGACCTCGGTGGAGAGACCTCCGCCGGCCGGTACCAGCTCGATCGACTCGCCGCCGACCACACCGTCGGCGTTCAGCTCGAGCCTCGCCTCGGGGGACGAGTGGAGGAAGTACCGGTTCTCGCCCTTGTGCCCGCGCCACGCGATGGTCGTGGCATCGACCCAATGGGCCTGGAGCCTGGTCAGATCGCCAAGCGCGAGCGCGGCGACATCCGGCTCCTCACTGAAGATATTGTTCCGTCCGGACACGATCCAGACCTCCCGCCCGTGCTCCCCGATGTTCAGATACATGTCGGGGCCGGGATCCTTGCTGTCACCACGATGAATGATGAATCCAACCTGAACGGGCTCGGCCGTGAGCTTGATGTCCCAGAACGCGCCGAAGTCGTCCTCACCCGTCGGTTCGAGCGGACTGGTCCACTCGACGGACTCCTCGGTGTCCTCCCAGACGTGAAGCCCCCACCCGGCGTACCCGCCGCGCGGACGGTGATAGCGGATGCGCGCGTGGCCGTCCGCGAGCGCCGGCGCGGGCTCGAGCGAAGGTTTGGCGGGGCTGCCGCCGATGGTGCGGACGGCGTTCTGTCCGCCGTATCCATCGTCGACGTAGCCGTCGGCGTCGACATCCAGCGGGCCGCCGCCCAGATCCGTCTCCATGTTGCCCGGCCACTCTCCGTTGACGAAGTACTTGTACTGATACTCGCCGGGGTCGAGATCGATGACGACGGACCAGACACCGCCCTCCTCCGTCATCGGAGTCTCGTCCCAGCCGTTGAACGAGCCGCGAACCGAGACGTTCGTGACGTCGTCGTCTCCCGGCTCGTATGTGAACGTGACCTCCTCGGCGCCGCACGCGGCCGCGAACATCGCGATCGCACCGACGGCAAGCGCCGGTATCAACTTCCAGTTCTTCATCTGCATCGTATCCCTCCAGACAGGCCCTCGCCGATGGGTCAACGACCGGCTTGCGCACCGCGCGGGATTCGCCCACGCCTCGGAACCACTCTTGAGATGGAGCGAGTATAGCACGAACGAAGAGGCTTCACCGGGACGGCGAAGCCTCTTCGTCAAATCGGTCCTCAAGGGACCTTCGGCAGCCCTATCGAGGCTCATTATCGAAGCTAGTCGATCTTCGAGAACATCTCGCCCTTCGCACCGCAGACCGGACAGATTCCCGGCGCCTCGCGCTCGGCCGTGAAGCCGCAGACGGGGCACACGTAGTACGGGAACTCGTCCTGTGCCGAGCCCAGATTGTCCAGCAACCCCTGGTAGAGCGCTGCGTGGACCTTCTCGACCTCGTTGGCGAACGTGAACGAGCGCTCAGCCTGCGTGTTGCCCTCTGCCTTCGCCGCCTCG
>Ga0180433_10010360_pt1 | contig 11234 bp, 12 predicted proteins | sample SS_ome_8_FD_132980 | JGI IMG/M metagenome (GOLD analysis project Ga0180433, IMG submission 132980) | Hypersaline lake sediment archaeal communities from the Salton Sea, California, USA - SS_1_D_1 metaG | ecosystem: Environmental > Aquatic > Non-marine Saline and Alkaline > Hypersaline >... | reverse complement strand
AGGTATAAAATCATTTCGAAATTTACCTCTATTACTCCATTTTGGAGTTGTATTATAAATAAAAGGAATACGATATTTTTTAGAAAATTCTAATATGTCCTTTTTTTTAACTGATAATAGAGGACGTAGTATGGTTATGTTGTTTATCTTATCTTCTGTTTTCATTCCCTTTATATTTTCTAAACTTTTACTATTCTTTATATTTGAAAATATATTTTCTATTATATCGTCAAAATTATGCCCAAGTACTATATAATCCGCATTTACTCTATTATATGTATTAAAACGTATATTATATGTTAATTCTTCATAAAAATCTCTACAACTTAATTTCATTGCATCTTCTCTTTTTATTTCATGTATTGAGTAAATATAATACTTAATTCGCATTTTAAAACATATTTGACGAATAAACTCTTCTTCTAAAATAGATTCATAATTTCTATTATTGTAATTTATATGTACCACGCTTAAATCTAAAAGTTCATTTAATTGATATTTTTGATAAAAATGATATAATAATACCATACTATCTACACCACCTGATAAAGATATACAAATAGATTTAAAATTATATTTATCAAGATTGATAATAGGGATATGTTTGGAAATGATTAATGGAAATGGAGGAGAATTTTTAGATAAAATTGAATTAATATTATAATTATGTGGAATAGGATTTTTTAAAAAATATTTTTTTTCATCAACATATTTTTTACACATTGCTTTATAAAAACGTTTAATTAATTGTGGGTTTTCTTTATAGTTTTTTTTACATTCATAAATAATATCATCATAATATTTTTCAACATTATAATGTCTTAAGCAAATCCATAAAAAAATCTTTTGTATTAAAGATAAATCATAATATTCGATAGAGTAGAATATTTTTATAGAAATTTTATATGCATTTTCATAATATTTTTCATAATCAAGTTTATAACCTTCATTTCGTAAATTACGTACTACTTGGTCACATAATATAATATAACCAATATTACATTTTGGTTTTTGTTTTTCTAATTGATTTGGTAAATCAAATATTTCGAATAATTTCAAATTATCTAATCTTGATGCATTAAACCATAAATTTGGATTATTTATCCAATAAATCATTAATTCATCCAGATATTTATCATTTTTTAATATATATGTCCCTAATAAACGTTTTATTATTTTTATTAAATAATATAACATATAAGAAATTATCAAATATACTTTAAATCTTTTTTATTGTTGCCATTGGTAAATAATTCGGATATTGTGTATCATAAACTGATACTCTATAATTACCCTCTAAGTTTGGTATTTTTATTACATCATTTGTTCCTAATTGTCTATAGGGAAAATGAGGATGTAAAACAGGTATTAATTTAGTATTAACTAAAACAGCATAATGAAATGTTCCTTTAATTTCTTTAAGGAATAATTTAAATTCATTATTATTGGAACCGAAAACTTTATACGCAACCCCGATAGGGTGCCATTTGTTTTCTCTATTATTTTCAATATCATTGGGAGCAATATTATTATTGCTAATATTAAGAGGAGGAATTACATTATTAACAACTTGTTGAGTTCCACCATAACAAGGTTCTCTTCTTCCTCCACAAGATACAACATGGGGGGTCATCGTGATATTAGGGAAATCACCAACTTCATATGGATTTACACCACTATAAGGGTATATTCTTTGGTCTTTATAAAGTTGTTGAACATCATTCGCATGTATTGTAACAGGAGGTGAATTTATATCATAAAAATTGGTTTCTTCTTGTTTATTATTGAAATGTTCAGTATTTGGGAAACCTATATAAATAACAACAATAAATATAATTAATGCAATAAAATATTTCATTAATTAAAAGAATAAAATTATTTGCTACATAAATAGCATATAGAGTTTAAATTGGGTGGGTCAATAAATACATCGGGGGTATTATTAAATCCTTCTCCACCATTTACTACTGAAACTTGATATACTTCTCCTTCTTTATTTACATGTGGTTTTAAAACAGCATCTCTTCCTGTTCCTTTTATTGTTATTTTAGGTGCTTCTTTATATCCCTTTCCACCGTTAATTACTTGTATTCCTCTTATTTTTCCATTAGATATAGATGCCATTACTTCAGCTGTTTCTCCTCTTTTATCACATTTTAAATTATTTCCCTCGATTGATGCTCCGGTATAATGTGGATATTCTTTACTACATTTATCAGATGAAAAAAATTTTAAATTAACTCCTGGTTTCTCTGGAACTTCTGATGGATTTTTTAAAGCGATTTGGGGAACGATCTGAGTTTTATTACCTTCTGGTTTTTTCTTCATCTTACTTTGTATCGTATTTATTTGATCCATTAAATCTTTTATTTCTTCTTTTTGTTTTGAAGTAGATGGTTTCATAATAATAGGTGTATTATTATTTTTTTTATTAACAGATGGTAATGCATCAGGGGGTGCTTGAACATCTCTAATTAATTCTTTAGGAGTAACTTCTTCAGAGGCTTTTTTTTTAAATAAAGTGGGTAATTCAAAATTTTCAACATCTTCTTCATCTTCACTCTTTCCCAAAAATATTTTATTTGCATCTTCAACGGGAACATGTATAGGGTCAGTAGGAATTAATCTTCCATCTTTAGTTCGTGCATATTTTGGAGGAGGATTATCAAAATTTTCTAATCCAAATTCTTGTAAAACTTTATTTTTAGGTACATAATTTGCTCTTTTTTTATATTCTTCAACTGAATTAAAATATTCCGTATTTTTTCTAGTTATTGAAATTAAACAACTTAAAAAAATGATTGTTAAAATTAACATTATTCCATAATAAAATGCATTTGTATAGTTCATTATTTTATAATATAAAAAAAATTCATCATAATATTAATTCTCTTGCACTTGGATCTGTTGCATTTGACCATTTTGGCATCCAATATTCCCCTATCATTTCAGAGTCAAAATTATAATTTTCAAAAATTTCCCTATATAATAATGCTTCTTTAGTTTTAACATCATATTTAAGCTTTTTTATTTCAAATTCTCTATCTGTAATTAAAGAATTCACAAAATCCCCTATTATCTTATGCCAAGAACGTTTAACATCGGAAACACCATCAGAGAATGCTTCTTTAACTCTCCAATTAATTTCATCTGGTATCTTTCCATCTAATTCAATTCTTAAAGAATATTTTTCAATCTGATTATAGGGGATGATTGTGGTATCTGGTAAAGAAAAAACATGTTTTACTAAATCTTTATCTAAAAAGGGAACTCTTAACTCTAATCCCCAGTATGCGGTTGTTCTATCTGCTCGTAAATTATCATATTTATACAAATTCTCTAATAATCTTAAACTTTCTAATCGAGATATTCTTGAATTCTCTGATAAATGAAAATAACGATATCCCATTAAAAGCTCATCTGCTCCCTCTCCACTAAATATTACAGTATCTAAACCCTTTTCTTTTATATATTTTGCTAAAAAATACATTCCAGCACTTGCTCTTATTGTAGTAATGTCGTATGTTTCAAGAACCCATATTATTTTAGGTATTTCTTTTAAAACTTCATCTTCATCCATAATTACTTCATGATGTTCAGAATTTAGAAAATTAGCCATAATACGAGCTTTTTCTAAATCAGGAGAACCCTTGAAACCGATTGAATAAGTTCTTATTTGATGATTTGTATTTTTAGATAAAAAATAGGCTACTGCTGAACTATCTAAACCACCTGATAATAAACAACCTATCGATCTATCTGACATCATTCTTTTTTTAACTGCATTTTCCAATCTTAACGCCAAGTTTTTAGTTTCATTCAAATATGATAAATCATAATAATCAAAATATGTTTCGGACTCAAAGTTATATAAATATGTTCCTCCCTTTATTGGTTTTATGTTATTAAATAAATTAATTAAACCCTTTGCTTCACTACAATATCCCATACTATCTTCATTAAAACCTAAAAATAATGGTCTAACACCCATTGGATCTCTTGCAGCCCAGATATCATTGCTTTTTAAATTACAAATTACAAACGCAAAAACACCATCTAATTCTTGACATAAAGATTTAATACCAATTTTATGAAATAAAGGAAGAATAATAGAGCAATCACAAGTATTATTTAATTCAATATTATATTTTTGAGCTAATTCTTTATAATTATATATTTCACCATTACATAAAAGGGCATAATCTTTATAAAAGAATGGTTGATTTCCAGCTTCAGATAAATCATTTATAGCTAAGCGATGAAATCCTAATACATGATTACCATTTTCTTTTATTGTGCTATTATCTGGTCCTCGATGTTGAATTGAATTAAATGATTGTTTATAATCTTTTTTGATATTAAACAAATAGAATATTCCACACATAATTTATTCTATTAATCTTTATTTAGATAAAATTACTTAACTTATTGGCTATTGAAAATAATAATATCATTAAAATAATATACACAAAAATTGTTAATGGATTTCCTTCTTTTCCGAATTGTTCTCCTTTACATATTTTATTTACAACAGGAATAACAGAATAACTATAGGCAACAAACAACCCAAAAATAGATAAAACAGAATAAATGGTTGTATATATATTTTGATAATTTGTAAAAAAATCTTCTATTCCTTTAATATCTTCTGGATTTGGGTCAGTTGCTGATATAAATGAACGTATTTTTAAAGATAACCAATGAATTAAACTTTGTTCATCATTTTCACTTCCACCTTTTTGTACTTGATTTTTTAAATTAGTTTTGAAAGAATTATATTTATCTTTTATTTTACTAAAATCAAATACAAATATTTTCTTTATAGCAAAAATAATTATAAATGTTATAAAAGCAAATAAATAGCCTAACCAATATTTTCCCGTTAATAATCCCTTAAATGTATAAATAAGAGGAATTATAATAGATAATAGGAAGATTAATGATGATGCTGTTATAAATTTATAATTACTAAAAAATAATTTTATTTTTTTTAAAAAGTTATATTTAGTATTTATTGAAATGTTATTTGAAATTAAAGTTATTATTCTTCCTATTATTGATGGTAAAGTAATTAGTAATAAAGGTATTCCTATATTTAAAAAATTTTCTGGTTTCTTGCATACTACATTAGACAAAAAAAGAGAAAATACGATTGAAAAAATCGAAAAATAAAATAATAAATTTGAAGTTAAATAAACATTACCTGGGATACTCATATCATTTTTTTTAATACCATAAAATTTAAAAGGTTTATTTCCAAGTTTTTCTCTTAATTCATTGGGTAAATTAATGGAAGAGAATGTATCAACATTACCATCAAATAATTTATTGTTAGGAAGGGTAATATTATTATTATTTTTATTTTTGAATGGATTACCGAGTTCTAGAACGGGGTCTTTATTTCTGAAGATAAGATAACCTGCATTATCATAAATGGTAGGAGAAAAATAGTAAGGGGTTAAGAAACTGAGAACATAAATAAATAATTTAGTAAGTCCAGAATTTTTGTAACCACCATTTTCCTTAACTAAAATATCTAATTTAGCATAATTATTATTTGAATATAGTCTTAAACATTCTTTATCATCTAATTCTTTACCATTATATTTTATTACTATATCTTCTGGATTACCTATTAAAGATTTAATATGATATATTGATTTTAATGATTGAGAAATCATCATTAAATTTATAATAGATTATTTATGATGATGATAACTTCAAAAATATTTTTACTATTCCAAATGTTAATAAACCGATGACTATATTTATTATAAAACCCCTAATTCCATAATATCCCCAATCTTTTACTAAAATATATATTGTTGTAAATAATCCGGTTATCCAGACTGCATAACCCCCAAAAATATCATTATATATTATATCCAATAATTTAGGTATGTTAATAGGTGCCATTTTTTCTAATTCTTTTTTCTTTTTTTCTAATTCACCTATTTTAATTTGATATTTTCTTTTTAATTTTTTTTCAGTTGTGATAGGCAACATATCTTGATATTTAGAGATTAATACTTTAATTTCTTCTACTTCCTTATCAGGTGTTATTCCTGCAATTAAATTTATTATTTCATTAGACCCAGCTGATAAATTTGATACTAAAAAATCTATTTTCTCTAATGTTTTTCTTGTATCATTATCTAATGCTTCTTTAGAAAATCCTCTAGATGATTTTAGTGCAGGTAATAATTTATCAAAACCACTAAGTTTTAATTCTCCTTTAAGTGGAAATGTTTCAGCTTGTTCGATAAATTTTTCAAATTTACTAATATCTAAAATATTATTGTTGAAATCTTGTATTTTTGCTATTAAATCAAGACTATCACTATAGCCATTTAATATTTCCGGAAATGATATTACATTTAATATTTTGCGTTTTATACCACTCATACTATTTATTGCATCTACTTTAGCTTTTTCTCTTAATGGTCCTGCATCACTTAATAATGATTTAAAAAATACATATGTTTCAGTGAATAGTGAGAAAATAATGGTAACCCCTAAAAATATGAATGCGGAGTATTTAGCAGTTAATTCTGAATTATTCCAATTTTTACAGTAGTCATTATCTTTAATCATTTGAAAAAACCAGAAATTGATATATTGAACTCCTAAGAAAATCATAATAGCTACATAAATTTTATCAAGAGCAAAGCCAATTATTGAAAATATAAGAAGAGATACAGGATTTTTTAGGGTAAAATCTATTAGTATTTTAAATAGTCTTACTTTACTTAATATATTTAGGACAATATTAATATTATTTTTTAAAATGCTTAATAAAATATGTCCAAAAAATTGAAGGATACCGCTAAATATTAATAAAATAAATATTGAATATACAATTAAAAAAATAATCACTTTTAAAATAATATTTTTTTGGCCACCATCATTAACTACAGTTGCATTTACAATTGACATATCTTTTAAATCTTCGTACATTAACATAACCTTATCATCTAATTCCCTATTATCATGTTTTAAAATAATTCTATCAAGATTTATATTTAATGTACGAGAAAGTTTTACTTTTATTGTGTAAATAGTCTCTAATTTATTTATTTCTAGTATCTCCGTTTTTTGATTTATTTTCACAATAATTTTCATTATTTATAATAATATTAAAATGTTTGAAAAACCAATTGTTATTAATCCTTTAGCTAATAAAAAGTTCTGGGATGAACAAATTTACTATAAAAATGTTGTTAGTAAAAATGAAAATTTTTTTTGGTTCAATGCGGGTGTTATTGTAATCTTAATATGTATAGGATATGGACTTTATATGCGTTATCAGTTCATTAAGCGCAAAAAAAAAATTAATAATAAGTAATGAAGGATTATTTTTCATTATATAAAAAACAAAGTGAATACAATACAGAAATAGAGGAATATAAGAATTATAGAAGAATGTATTATGATAAAAATGCTCAATGTCCATTAGATACAAAATTAGAAGTTAAAAAAGAGGAAATTGAAAATGGTTTTATTCTATTTTGTGATAAAAAAAAGGGTTCTTGGAAGGTTGAGGTAAAATATCCTATTATAAAACCTTTAACAGAAATAAAGAATGATAAAAATAGGGAAATAAGGGATATATTGGATAGAGTTAAGATGGATATAATGGGAGGCGACTATCCAACTAAAGAAAAATTATTGGAAATAAATAATTTAAAAGGTGAATTAGAGAGTATAGAAAGGATATATGAAGATTTCATAATTCAAAATAAGGAGTTAATAGAGAAACGTAAAGAAATAGAAGTTAAGGCAATTGAAATTAGAAAAAAGGTTAAAGATACATTTGCGAATGTTAAGGAATTGGATAATAAGCAAGAAGATAATTTAATGAAAATATATAAAGATGAAGGATTTCCAAATCAGTTAAGGTTAGTTACAATTTCTAGAAATTTAAATATTGATAAAAATAATTTAAAAATATGGTTTGAATATTTTGAATTATTAAAAGAGTATTTATTAAAGAACGAAGAAAATAAAAAAATTAATGAAAAAATAAGAGAAAATATTGAAAATAGAGAAAAAATTAAACGTGACTTTATTGTAACACCTCCTATTATCAAAAAAAATATATAATTAATTAATGAAAATTAATCCTTTAATATTCTTAATATCTTTAGGTATTGGTTTATTTTTAGTTTATATTTCACAGCCAACACCAGAAATTGTTTATAAATTCCCTACTCCAGATAACGTTAATAAGACAGTATATAAAGACAGTTCTGAAAATTGTTTTAAATATGAGGCGAAAGAAGTAAAATGTGATGGAAATGAAAAAGAAACACCGGTACAAAATATAGATTTACAAGATAAGGAAAATGAGGATGCTTATACAGGATTAAAAAAGCTTTTTAAGAAAAATAATATATAAATTAAATATGTTTGATAAAATTGCTAATTTCTTAAAATCTGATACTGGTGTTATTCTTATTTCTATTATTTGGGGTTTAGGTCTAGCTTGTTTATTTAAAAAATCTTGTAAAGGTTCTGAATGTATTATTATTAAAGCACCCTCTCCTAATAAAATTAAAAAAACAATTTATAAACATGAAAAAAAATGTTATCAGTATATACCATTTTCTTCTACTTGTAATGCTAATCCGATTAGTCAATAAAGTGCGGATTTTTACTTAATTGCAAATCTATAGCAAAAATATGACAGAAGTACAGAGAGGTACACCATTGGAACAATTACCAGTTCAAAAACAAACTGGAGAAAATGATGATATTGTTCAAAATATATTATCTGATTTAGAAGAACAAAATAATGATAATAAAGAAGCTGAACAAATACATTTACAACAAACTCAACAATATCAACAACAACAATTTGACCAATCACAAATACCACAAAATTATAATCAACCAGAAGAATATGAGGAGGAAGAGGAATATTATGAAGAAGAACCTGAAAAGGAACTTACATTTCAAGAAAAGTTTATACAAATGCTTAAAGAACCTCTTTTAGTTACTGTTTTTTTCTTATTATTAACAAGTGATTATTCAAAAAAGATGAGTATTTCATTATTAGAAAAATTTGTCAAAAATCCTAATTATGTAGTCTATTTAGATATGGGATTAAGAGCAGTTCTATGTGGAGTATTATTTTATCTAGTTAAAAATTTTATATAGATTAATTATGAATAGTATGAATAGACAATTAAATAAAATTAAGACAGTAAAATACTTTAAAATGAATAATTTCTGGATTGCTTTTACTTGTCTTATACTATTATCAATCTTTGCTGATTTGAATGATTTAATTAAATTCATTCTTACTTTTATTGTATTAACTGCTATTGTTTATGAAATTTCTGGTTCATTAGCTACTGGACTGATTATAGGGGTTGGATTATGTTTATTTTTGGGGATTATGAAATATTCTGGTATCCAATCCAAAATTTTAGAAGGATTTGAAAAAAAAGAAGATGTAGAAGAAGAAGAAAAAGAAAAAGAGGAAGATGAAGAAGATGATATGATTAAAAAAGTTAATGAACTTACAAAGAATTTTGGAGGAAATAATAATGATGATGAAGAAGAGGATGAAGAAGCATTTGAAAATATTGATTTAGATCCTAAAAAAGTTAAAAAATTTCATCAAACTCAAAAGATGTTACAAAGCACTGCTTTAGAATTAGCTAAAACTATAAATGTTTTATCTCCTTCTTTAGAAAAAGGTGGTGATTTAATATCAATGTTTAATAAATTAAATTTAACAAAGAAAAAACTTTAAAAATATATTTAATTTATGATTACTCAATATCCTTAAGTGAAAGGACATTCATTATTAATTTTTTATTTTCTTTAATAAAAATTTCATTAGTTAAAGTTCCTTCTTCAACTTGTTTTAATAATTCTTCTAATGTTTTTCTTGAGTTTTCATCAATATTTTCTTTATACCGATTTATTAAAAATTTTTTTTCTAAATTATAAGATTGGTTCTCTCTAATGCTAAATAATATTTCTACAAAATCTTTTTTATGTTTAACTTTCCATCTACCATCTAAATCTAGATAAGTTATAAAACGGTCGTCAGTTCTATGAATATTCCAATTATATAGCTTAGTATGGTCAAAATTAATTATTTTAGTTAAGTTTGCATAAGTTAATTCAGGTTTTTCAATAGTTCTTTTAAACATTTTTTCATCAATAAAACTTATATCTTCTAATCCTATAGGTTTTATATTTAAATTTACATTACCACTAAATATATTTTGAACTATTATATTTCTTTTATTCTTTTCTTCATTTAGTACTTTTATATTTTTTTTTAATTCTTCAATTTCTAATTCTAATTTTTTTATCTTTGGTATATCCTTTACTTCCTCTTTTTTAGAATGTATTAATCGTTCTCTCCAATTTTTACAAAATCTATTTACATGTCTTGGTATATTATTCTGTAATTCTTGTGTATAGTGACACATTAAACATTTATATCTTCCATCTTCTAATTGTATATAACCTCTCTTTAATTCATTTTCTTTATACAACTTTTTTTCATCTTCTGTATATAAATCTAATCTATTTTCCAATTTTAATTCATTAAAAAAACAAGGCTTTTTAGAATTTAAATGTCTTTGAAGACGATAATTACATCTAAAAGAATTTCCACAAAATTGACAGATCTTCATTTAAGTTTATAAAAAATATTCTTTTAATTCATAATGTTTAAGGGGTATTCTTCATAAATAGAGTGTTTTTCATAAAAAATAAGGGCTATTTTATTTTTATGACCTCTGATACCTTATTTTACAGAAAAATAGTATCTAATTTCAAGTGATTGACTAAAAATAAATGACCTCTGATACCTTTTCTGCCGGATTTACCCCATTTTTGCCGAGATTTAGAAAAGTAACTAAATTTTACTAAAAATAGTAACTAATTTTCAGTCGTTTTTTGGAAGGTAAAACAATTATATGACAACAATTGACCCTTAAAATAGTATCTAATTTCAAGTGATGAGCAAAAAAAAAATCACCTCTGTAGGGTTACGCATCGACAAAAAAGCCATTTTTTGGCCTTTTTTAAAATTTTATTTTTTTATTTTTATTTTTTTTACTAAAAATAGTATCTAATTTTCAGTCGTTTTTTTGAAGCTAAAACAATTATATGACAACAATTGACCCTTAAAATAGTATCTAATTTCAAGTGATGAGCAAAAAAAAAATCACCTCTGTAGGGTTACGCATCGACAAAAAAGCCATTTT
>Ga0180433_10010359_pt1 | contig 11235 bp, 10 predicted proteins | sample SS_ome_8_FD_132980 | JGI IMG/M metagenome (GOLD analysis project Ga0180433, IMG submission 132980) | Hypersaline lake sediment archaeal communities from the Salton Sea, California, USA - SS_1_D_1 metaG | ecosystem: Environmental > Aquatic > Non-marine Saline and Alkaline > Hypersaline >... | reverse complement strand
GATGGGAGGTGATTTCACAAGCAGCAAATGCAAAATGTGTCTCTTTTAGCATGCTTCCCGAATCTCTCTCTATATGGAAACTATTGTCTCTTCTGTTACTTTGGGGCCCCGGCTATTTTGGGCAACCACAACTACTGTCATTCTTTATGGGAATAAAAAACCCTAAAAAAATTAAATATGCAAAAATCATTGCTGTTATATGGCAAACGATAGCCCTTCTGGCAGCTACATGTATAGGCTTTATCGGTATAGCTTACTTTAAAAATGGAGGCGAAACGATATATATACAACTTACTAAAACACTTTTTTCACCAATAGTCGCAGGAATCATACTTTGTGCTATACTTGCAGCAACTCTATCAACCTTGGATAGCTACATTCTTACTTCAGGAACCGTTCTGGCTGAAGATCTTTATAAAAAAGTAGTAAATAAAAAGGCAAAACCTAAAAAAATGCTTCTTATCTCAAGACTATCATCGCTATTAGTATCTTTAGCTGCTCTGATTATAGCTTTTAGCGGCAATAATTCAATATATAACCTGGTAAAATACGGCTGGTCAGGTATGGGAAGTGCATTTGGACCTCTTGTTCTTGTTTCTTTATACTCCAAAAAAATCAATAAACATGGGGCTATAGCAGGCATACTCACAGGAGCCGTAACGGCTGCACTATGGCCGTTTACCAATATAGCAATACCAACAATAATACCTGGCTTCATACTAAGCACAATAGCCATTTTCTTAACCTCAAAAATAACGAAAAAAAATAAAAAATACTCAGAAATAGATTGCAAAAGTCATATATATAAGCTATAATAATAATGTTTTTAATATTTTTTTATTTTTTTTCGAAAGGATCCATATCGCTCTAGTTTAATTATATTACTCATAGCTATGAAGCTTACATAGGCTATGAAACTCAAAATTTTGATATTATTTTATTTTACTTTTTATAAGAGAGAATTTTTAAATGAATATTTACGTAGGGAACATCCCTCATTCAGTAGAAGAAGAAGCTTTAAAAGAACTTTTTGAAAAATTTGGCCCAGTAGTATCTGTAAAAAAAATTACAGATAAATTTACAGGCGCACCTAGGGGATTTGGATTTGTTCAAATGGAGAACAAAGAAGATGCACAAAAAGCAATTGACGAACTTAATGGCTATGAATTTGAAGGACGCAAGTTAGTCGTTAACGAGGCAAGAGAAAAAGAACAAAGAAGCGGTGGACGTTCTGGTGGCAGAGGTGGCTACAACAGAGATGGCGGACGCGGTTATTAATCAAATTTAGAAATCTAATTTATTAACAAACTTATTCAAGAGAGAAATTTAAATGAATATATATGTAGGAAACATTCCTCACTCAGCAACAGAAGAAGCTGTAAGAGAACTTTTTGAAAAAATCGGACCAGTAGCATCTGTAAAATTAATCACAGATAAATTTACAGGAGCACCAAGAGGCTTTGGTTTCGTTCAAATGGAAAACAACGAAGACGCACAAAAAGCAATTGAAGAACTTAACGGCTATGAATTTGAAGGACGCCAACTCACCGTCAATCAAGCAAGAGAAAGAGAACAAAGAGGCGGTGGACGCTCTGGTGGTGGCCGAGGTGGCTACAGCAGAGGCGGAGGCGGTGGCGGATATAACAGAGGTGGTCGCGGCTACTAATCCGTTTTTTCTTCAATAGAAAAGTTATTAAAAAAAGCAGGTAAGAAAATAAAAATTCTTACCTGCTTTTTTTAATAACTATCTAGCATCTTCTTCTTATGCCAAAATCAAGAAATAAGTGAAATAAACCACCAATTATAAAAAATAAAGCATCGAAAAAAACAACCCTTTGGTATGCAGGTGCATATAAACTTATAATTATTGCAACTGCAACTGGAAAGCCAACAACAAACCCAGGTTTATGGAACAATCCCCTATGTCGCGCGATTATTGGGATAAATGTAGCAACACATAACATTGCCATTATTAAAAATTTTCTTTGTATAGCCAAAATAATAATAGTAATTAACAAAATAAAATAGAGATACTTCTGTCCTTTGCTTTTTGTATCAATATCGGGAAATAAAGATCCAGCAAGAGTAAATAGAAACCACTCTATACCGACAAAAACAGATCCACAATAACTACGCAGCAAACATAATGTAATTCCATATGCAGCCACACCTCCAACTAAATGTGTTCTATATCCTGGCATTCTCTCTCCTGTATTTCTATTTTTTTCATACAAATTTAAAAATTTTATAAAAATATTTTATAAAATTATAGTACAAGAATATAACAATATGCAACAAAATTTACACAAAAACACATCACCGCAAAATTTTCAATTAGAAAAAAACAGTAGAAAATCCCTCTATAATAAGCCTTTGACGTATGCCTTTATAAAAATTACACTATAAATACACAAACAACACACAAACCCTATTTTAAAGGCAAAACAATGTTTCCACACAATAAAAGTTTTAAAAATATAATAAAAAATATAATCACTCTTACTCTGCTTATAAGCATTGGCAGCACAAGTATTATATATACACAAGAAGAACCAAACACTAAAAAGAAGCAAATTCAGCAAACAAGCAAAATAAAAAATAAAAGTGATCAAGTTGATTCACCTGAGAATCAAGACAATAGTAAAATTAAAAAAAATATTAAAAAAATAGAAAAAGAAGCAAAAAATAATAAATCAAAAAAAGATAGCTTCTACGATTATATAAAAAAAAATAAAGATGATTTTGTTGTATATAGCTTTATGGGACTCTATGTATGTTTGATTCCCCTTGCACTTTTAGCGCACAAATTACATACCAAAAGCTTGAAAAATGCATCCAAATATGGAAAATCTCAGGTTATGAAAATAGCAAAAAAGTTGAATATTAAAAACCCCCATAAAATTAACATAAAAATATTTAAGGGAAATAAGAAGATATATAATGCAGCATCAGGTCCATTCGGTAATATTTTTTTGACCGAAAAAACATATAAAAAAATTCATACGAATAAAGCAAAATTTATCATTGGACATGAATTAAGTCATTATAAACACAATGATGCATTGAAAGGACTTACCATTCAAGTGGCTATCCAACTTGGAATTTTTAAAACTTACTCAAAATATAAGCCAACTAAAAAAGTAGTGCAGCTTCTCAATTGGGCCCGCATCCCCTGCTTCATTCAAATACCTCTTTTATATATAACACACGGGATAATATTATATAAAATTTTTCCTTATATGCGTATTATAAATGATACTCTCGTAAACAAAACTTTAGGCAAATACTTTGAAATAAGAGCTGATATAGAATCAGCATCACTAAGTAGAAATAATGCAGATGGCGGGATTAGGGTCTTTAAAAAGATTCACCAAAAAGTACAGTCAAAAATAGCAAAAATGAGCTGGAGCAAATGGATACGCCATATGCTTACTGATCCCCATCCATCAATAAATAATAGAATCTCCTACTTACGCTGGTTTAAAAATTGGAAATTTGGCAAAAAAGCAAAACCGTCTTTTGCAAAACATGCAGCAAAAAGCAGCTTCAAATGGATCAAAAAAATGGCCAACAAAGGCAAAAAAATATATACTTGAAAAAATTAAGCCTTGATAAAGCCTTTGCAATAATCAAAAATACACTTATAATAAAAGCTATATTATTTTAGAATTAAAATACTTTAATAACCCCATAAAAAACTGGAGGATAGATTCCATGTTTGATATATCTAAAAATGCGATACTGTTTTTATTATTTCTAGGGGTCAATAACTTATATTGTATGCCTGATGACGATAATCTTTATCCTACTACAAAGACTCTCGAAGAACTCGCCCTTCGACAGGCTTCGGCCAACAGGCAGGATAATCGGGAAGATGAGATAATAATTAATGAATATTCTCTTGTAAAAAATGAGAAAAAATGCTATCTCTCACGAAAAAACTTATCGCTACTTGGTTTCTTTGGCCTCTGTGCAGGATTTAATGTAGGAATAGCTTTTTTGAGTAAGCTAATTATAGGTGGCATGAAAAATGCACCTAATTCCACAAGGAATGAAGTACTAAAACTTGCAAGAAAAATGAAGATTAAAAATCCTGAAAAAATTAAAGTTAAAGTAATGAATGGCAATAGCTATAATGGCGCATCAGATATTTTTGGGCATGTTATATTAACAAAAAAAACAAATGATAATATCAGAAACAATATAGGGCAATTTATTGCAGCACACGAACTGAGCCACTTTACAAATAATGATACCTGGAAAAATTTCTTAATAAGCAAAACTTGCGCATTGAACCTCTTTTTCATGCTAAAAAAATTGAATGCATTTGAATATTTCCAAAAGATATTTGGCGCCCCAGAAAAAAAGAAGCATATTTTACCAATATATCAACCGTCAAAAAAAGAAAAAGGAGAACAGGAAAAAAAGAAAAAAAAATCTTTATTCATGGAATCTATAGGGCACTTTACAAACTTTCAAACTGCAGCATTTATATCCGATGTAATAATCGCAAATACAATTGGCAGATACTTTGAAAAAAGATCTGATCTTGCTGCAGCATCTTTGGGTAAATCCATTGCTCAAGGTGGAATAAACCTATTTACGTCTATTAAGAAAAAACACAAAATAATACCTGTCACTCATGCTGGCCAATTCAACTACTTAAAAAAATGGCTCACCGATCCACATCCATCACCAGCAACAAGAATTAAATATTTAAAAAATTCCATAAAAAACGCACAAAAAGGTGGAAAAACACTCTTAAAAAAACTACTGAGATTATAAAATATCACATACAAAATAGGCGCATGCATACAGTGCGCCTATTTGTTGTAAAATAAATTATATTGGGGATTATCTATGCCTAAATCAATCTTTAATACATTATACAAAAAACTATTATTTGTTCTTTTGGTTTTTGGCATGAGCAACATATGCTGCATGCAACTAACAAAAAATATGTTACAAAAGTCTTGCAATTATTTATCAAACAAAACAGCATCCTGTTTTAATTTTTTAAAAGAAAAAATAACGAACCATTATCGTAAAAAAGCAGGTTTAGAAGGTGAGTTAAAGGATGCTTCTCAGGAAACAAAAAATGAAATGATTATGCTGGCAAAGAAATTAGGCATTAAAAACTCCGAAGCAATTAAAGTAAAAATACTTGATGTAAATTATAAAACAGCTGGCATGAATTCATTTGGGAAAACAATGATACTATCAAAAGATATAAACGAAGATATAAAAAACAATCAACATAAATTTATTATCGCTCATGAACTAAACCATTATAAACATAATGATTCCTTAAAAGGCATTTTAACTTACGGTATAACTTGTACCATACTTGGCAGTGCTTATTATTATGGATTAAAAAAATTACCAAAATATCTCTCTCCATTTGGAAATCAAAATGATTCCTTAACAAAATCCGAAATTCTCTACCTACTATTTGCTTTAGGAGGCCCTCTTGGAATTCCAAAATTTTCTAGTATTTTAACAAATTTCACAACCGATAGATATATTGAAAAAAGAGCTGATTTGTCTACTGCATCTCTAGGAGAAGATATAGCCCAAGGTGGTATTGAAACGTTTACACAAGAAAATAACAAACGAAAATTAGCATGCAAAGCAAGAAATGCAAAAATTGCTCAATCGCCGCCATTAAAAAGATTATTTATAAAAGCGTGGTCAAGGCTCTCATCGATCTATAGAACAATTATGCATCCGGATGAGCATCTACCACAGGCTTTTAAGAAAGCCAAATATGGCAAACAAAAACAAAAATCACCACTTAATAAGAAAACAAAAAAAGAGTACAAAAAAGAATTTTAATACATCAAGCCTTTAATAAGCAGGCTATTGCAAATCACCCAAAAAACCCTATAATAAAGCTATAAATTAGTTTTTTAATAAAAATATTTTTGGAGATTTACCCATGTTTAACTCTTTATCAAAGAAAATAGCTCTCTTTGTGCTCATTTTTAGCATCAATAGTAGCTCATACTGTATGTTTATAACAAAAAAGCCAAAACAAAAAATGTGGCAAAAAGCAAAAGAAGCTTGTTACAATATTACAAAAAATTTTAAAAAGCAAAAATGTCAGCCTGCACCAAAGGGGATATATCGTATAATAGCAAAAGATACGGTCGCACTGCTTAGCGCCTTTTGTCTTGACAACCTACTTGGCATTGGCATCAAATACGCAACTAAGCATATCACAGAAAATCTATTTCAAGATGCCCCTAAAAACGTACAAGAAGAAAAAACAAAACTTGCAAAATTAATGAATATTAAAAATCCTGAAAAAATAAAAGTTAAAGAATTACCTTTTCCCCTGAATGTTTTTATAGGAAACTGTAATATAGCTGGAACTATTTGCCTCACAAAAGAAACAATTGAAGAATCCGAAGCCGGCCAAAGACAATGGGTATTGGGTCATGAATTAAGTCACTATAAACACAATGATGATTTAAAATGGGCTTTAGCAGGAAACACTTGTAAATTCGGCATGCTTTACTTAGCAAAAAAATGTAATTTGCTAAACAATTTAAAACAATTTAATAAATGGACGGATAAATTCAGTATATATAATATTTTGGCACCACAAAAACAAAAATTAGACATACCTGAAAAAAAGAATAAGGCTCCTAACAATTCATTATGGGAAATGACAAAAACTAATTTTACACAAGTAGATGCTACTCGCTTTTTATCTAACGTTATAATTGGCAACACCTTGGGCAGATCTTCTGAAAAAAGAGCTGATCTTGAATCTGCTGCCCTTGGTAAAGATATAGCAAATGGCGGCATAAGAAGATTTAAAAAATTCAAAGAAAAAGAAAGTGGCATATTCGGTCTATTTGCTAAACTTGAAAATTTATTTCTTTGGAAACGCTGGATTACTGGCCCTCATCCATCAGATAGCACAAGAGAAAATTATTTAACAGCTTTTAGAAATGCCAAGTATGGCAACCCAAAATACCCTCTGGCTTTGGCAATAGAAAAGCACAAGCCCTTTGATTTCAAGCTAGCAAACAAAGATGTAGAGTAAGCAAGAAAGATAAAAAGCCCAAATAGCCCCAGTAATGAGGCGGTGTTCTGGTCCAGATACATGTGAGACAAAATATGATAAACTAGAAAAGCGCTCCCCCATACTTACATTCCTTGGAAAGTTAACTATGTGAAAACGGTGGCTTTGTATCTCTCACCCATCGTTTGGTAGACGAATAAAATATCTAGAAGATTTTAAAAAATCTAAATATGGAAATAACATATCTTTATTTACAAAAGCTAAAAATACCGGAAAAGCTGTACTTTACAGGACTTACGCACTTTGCGAAAGTTCGCTCTAGACTAATCAAATGAAAAAGGGTAAGATCCAATTTTGAGAGTAAATCACATAATTCAAAAAAGGAAATTACCCATGAAGCAATTGTTGAAAAATTTCACAAAAAAGTCAAAAAAAAGATTTATACAATATATTTTAGGTCTAATCTTAAACCCTGAAAAAAACACATGCTCGAAGATAGCTAAATTTTTTGGCATAAAACACGATAGCCTCTATAGAATCCTATGGAAAACAGGGTTTTCACTGTTTATTTTTTCAGAAATAAATCTGGCCATAGCAAATTATTTTTCTAAAGAAAAAAGAGGCTGGCTTATTATAGATGACACTCTTATGCTCAAGCCATTTATAAAGTTTTTAGCTGGAGTTTATGATGTTTACAATGTGGTTTTAAGTCGACCAGATAGGGGACTTTGTTTGGTGGTCATTGCTTGGAGCAATGGGAATGTCACGATATCTCTAATGTTTGAGTTTATGTATCACAAGGACCTGGTTGGCAAAGATTATAAAACAAAAACAGAAATCGCAAAACTTATGATTTTGAAACTTCTGGGTAAAATAAGTTTTCGATATATTCTCTTTGATGGTCATTATTCTACCATTGAAATGCTTAAATTTTTGTGTGAAATGAGAATCTTTTTCATCGCAAAAATAGCACGCAATAGAAAAATCAAAACCAAAGACGGTATCTTTGAAAGACTAGATAAACATCCATTGTTAAAGCTTCTTAGAAACAGAAGGTCAAAAAAGGTTCGCGCTCACTACAATGACATGTCATTGTATTTTTCATCTCACAAAAGAAAAAATAAACAAAATGAGTATGCTTTCACCTATATTGTGAGTAATATCAAACTAGATTCGAAAAAATATTTAGAAATTTATAAAGACCGCTGGGCCATTGAGACAATGTTTCGTACAATGAAACAATATCTTGGTTTCTCACATTGCCAATGCATAGGACTTGAGAGACAAAAAGCTCACATATACATGGTTTTTATTGGTTACAGTTTTTTGGAAAAAGAAAAACATGAAAATTCTTTTAAATGTCCTGAAGATGCTTTGAAGCATCTTCAGAAGGTAAAATCAAGTGTAGCGATAGATCGAATAAGCGCTTTCAGTGAGAACTTTCAATGCTTTGCGCAAGTCCTGTACTTGAGAAAATAATACCAGCGTAAAAATTACAATATTCACATAAAGAGAGGGATATGTGTTTACATGTCCCTCTCTTTATTTTTTTTTAATATGGGTTAGATAATATACATCTATAATTTTAGAATTTTTTTAACTCAACCTGACAAAGCTAGTCCCAGGATAGTAAAACGCCAAGATTTGCTTATAATCAAATAACTCTCGTACCATTTGCCGTGCGCCCCATTGACAAAGCCCAATATGATGCCCATAGCCATGACCATTCATAGTAATAGTTTTTCCACTTCTTTTTATATTAAAACAGAAGCTTTTAACCTTTTTTAAAAACGTATATAACTTATCCCCAGAAATTTTATAGGTATGGCCTGTACAGCGTATAGTAATCTCTTTAACAAGTCCTGCTTTGTCTTTTTTTGAAACCCACAAAGATCGTATATTTTTTATATGGGGACATTGGGAAGATAAAATCTTTTCTAGCTGTTTAAGAGTATAACACACTTTCCAGTTATACAAACTACACTTTTGACAATATTTGCAAGGATAATCACGGCACAAATAGGGGGCTTTTTCAAAATCAACTTTGTTTTCTATATGCGAGGGAATAATACTCCCACAACAAGAATCGTACATAGGGTCGATAATCTCACTATTATAAGCCAACAAAATCCCTTTTGTTTGCTCAACCGCTTTTCTTAATGCATCTGAATTTCGCTTTTTAAATTCATGTCCATAATACGTTTGATGGCTATTATCATTTTTTACATGATATAACCTATTGCATTTTTTTGCCTGCCTGACTCGATACACAACATAGGTACGTATCGCAATGGAAAACACTTTATTTACTTCTATGGGCCAACCAGGCCAAGATTCTGAACGTAATACTGCAAATACATAGTCTTCTAAATCTAATTTATTTATAAGATAGATATTATCTTTATCAAATGTTATAAGAAAATTTCCCTGATATGCATTCCCTCCAAATGAAAGATATCCAGATTTAGGATAAATTTTTAGATTTTTTCTCAAATACCTTTTATTATTCACATAGATAAAGCCACTTTTAATAGTAACAATAAGCTTGTTTGCAGTAAAATAAAAAAGTTTTGTGTCTTTTGTTATGTCAGATAATAAAAACCCATCGGAACTCTCTATTTGCCAAGAAAAATTTTGTGAGCTTCTTTTTTCTTCACATAAGAGCACTTTAACCGGATAATTCTTTTTTTCACCCTCTATTTTACCCTCTGGCTGCCCCGTTTCTTTACTTATTTTTTTACTCTTATCAAGAGCAACTTTTGTCCTTTGCTCTGCAGTAATTTGGACCAAAGACACATAACAAATATTTGGCCATTTTTTTTTTGCTTTGCACTCCATAAAAAGTTCAGGAGTCACAAGCAAAGCCCCTTCAATCTTTAATGGGCTATTATCTTGAACTCGCGCAAAAAAAGAACAAAAAATAAACAAATTATAAAAAAAGATAATAATTTTTTTATAATTTACACATCTAAAGTTGTATCCCATAATCCTGCAACATATCTCTAAAATTTTGTGGTACTTGTTTCCCTTTATCAACACCTACATTGGCCATTTTATCAGCCTCTGTATTCTCATGTCGTAACACATGAGCGATATTGTAATTAATACCAGATAATAATTGTTTTGACAATTGAAATAATGGACGAAGTGCAGGATTCTTCACTTTATACTTGCCAAGCATTTGGCGCACCAAAAGCTGGGAATCTGAAATTATCATAACAATATCATCTTTACAGATATGTTTTTTTAAACAAAAAATACCAAGCGCTAACGATAGATACTCTGCTTGGTTATTGGTTTTTGAACCAAGCCAAAATCCAACCTTTGTAAATTCTTTGTCATTTTTTACTATATAGACACCTGCACCAGCAGGACCTGGATTGTTTCTCGATGCACCATCGATAAAAAGCTTCCAATAATTTATTTCATCTTCTTTACAATTTTTTTTCTCATCCTCTGGATAAATAAAATTAAGTTGTTTCATATGAGATTATTCTTTTTCTGTTTTTATATATAAAAATCGATAGCACCCTTTGCACTGTAGCAATTTTCCTCGTTTCATCTCTATAATATGTTGAGGTATTACATCATAAAAACAGGCACTACAACTACCGCCTTCAACAGGAACCACTGGATCTGAAACCTTTGCTCCGAGCATATTATATTTTTCAAGCCATTCTTCTGGAACGGCTTTCAACTGCTCATCTCTACGAGCTTTATGCTCTTGAAACTCTTGCTCTAAGCGCTCTATGTCCTTTGTTTTTTCTTCTATAACATCGATTATTTCTTGATTTTTTTCTGTAAATTTTTGCTCTTTTTTTTGACATTCTAACTTTGTCTGTTCAAGCTTATTCCAAGCTTCAATAAGCGGCTCTTCGCCCTGGTGCTGCTTACTCTCAAGCCCTTCAATCTCTTTTTTCAGAGCAACATATTCTTTTTGATTAGATACCTGATCAAGCTTTATTTTGTCTGCTTTTATTTTCTGGTCGAATTCTTTCATCTCAAGCTCACCCATATCAACCTGTTTTTGAATATCATGAAGATTAAGTCTCGCATCTTCAATATCAGCTTCTAGATCAGCCTTATTTCTTTGCAGAATAGTTATCTCATCTTTAATAGTTTTAATATTTCTTTCAATAGAAACAGTTTTTTGATCAAAATCGACTAGATTAATTAATGCCTGAAACGCGTCATTGTTCATT
>Ga0180433_10010358_pt1 | contig 11236 bp, 10 predicted proteins | sample SS_ome_8_FD_132980 | JGI IMG/M metagenome (GOLD analysis project Ga0180433, IMG submission 132980) | Hypersaline lake sediment archaeal communities from the Salton Sea, California, USA - SS_1_D_1 metaG | ecosystem: Environmental > Aquatic > Non-marine Saline and Alkaline > Hypersaline >... | reverse complement strand
GCGTTGTAATTCAAGGTAGTAGTTATCCCCGAAAACATCCAACCAGTGTTGCAGTCGAGTTTCGGCCAGTTCCTCATTACCACTGACGATGGCCCTGCCTACATCACCATCAGCTGCACCCGACAAAGCAATCAGTCCTTCTGTGGTTTCAGCTGTCAGCCAGTCGTAATCGAGCATGGCCTTGCCCAGATGCTGGCCCTCGACATAGCCCCTGGATATCAGGCGAGTAAGGTTTTTGTAGCCAGCTGTGGTTTTAACCAGCAATACCAGGCTGAAAGGATTGGTCACATCTTCCTTATCCTGAATCCATACATCGGCGCCAACAATGGGTTTTACTCCTGCCCCCAGTGCTGCCCGATAGAATTTGACCATAGCAAACAGATTGGCACGGTCGGTCAGTGCCACCGCCGGAGAGCCCATCTCTGCCAAGGAGGACATCAACGGCTTGATGCGCACGGTACCGTCTACCAGTGAATATTCCGAATGAATATGAAGATGTACGAACTGATCTGATACGAGTTCAGGCATGACTTCAGACCGCCTCCAATATTCTTCTGACAGGAGAAAAAGAGCGACGATGAATATCGGTCACACCCAGCGACTGCAACGCCTGCAGGTGTGCTTTTGTCGGGTAGCCCTTGTGTTTTGCCAACCCGTAACCAGGATAAAGACTATCCATATCGACCATCTCGTTATCACGCTCTACCTTGGCGATTATGGATGCTGCGCTGATGCAATCAACCAGGTTGTCTCCACCGACAATGGCTTCAGCACTGCAAGACAAATCCGGAATGCGATTACCGTCAACCAGTGCATGGTGCGCGGCAAGCTCAAGCCCTTCAACCGCCCTTTTCATTGCCAGCATAGAGGCATGAAGAATATTCAGCTCATCGATCTCGGCAACATCGGCACGTGCAATACACCAGCTCAATGCCTTATCACGAATCTCAAGGTTTAAAATGTTTCGTTTTTTTTCAGAAACTTTTTTGGAGTCTCGCAAACCTTTAATCGGCCTATTGGGGTCAAGTACCACTGCTGCTGCAATCACCGGACCGGCCAGCGGGCCTCTCCCGACTTCATCAACACCGCATACAACTTTTACTGTCATTGCTTCACCAGAGCGAGCACCGCCTCGGCTGCTTCATCAATATTATTTTGTTCAAGTTCCTGTTTCATCTGTGAGAAAGTTTCAATCATTTCATCGCGTTTTTTTCGATTGGTAAACCAGGTCAGTACATGATTTGCCAGTGCTTCAGGCTGACATTGCTGCTGGAATAACTCGGGCACAATTTCCCTGCCGGCCAGAATATTGGGCAAGGCAATATAGGGGGTTTTAACCAGCCCCAGCCGGAAAGTAATGAAATGGGTCAGCCAGTGCACCTTGTAGGCCACCACCATCGGCTTTTTAAAGAGCATGGTTTCCAACGTGGCAGTACCGGATGCAAGCAACACCACATCAGCAGCTGCCAGCACTTCACGGGACTGGCCGTCAAAAAAACGTATATCCAGAATTTTGTGCGCAGTCGACAATTGTGACATGAAATATTTCTGGATACGCGGCGTTGCCAGCGGCACCAGCACGATCAGCTGGGCGTTTTTTTCCGCTACCCGTTTCGCTGTCTCCAGAAAGTCATGTGTCAACTGCTCGACTTCAGAGAGCCGGCTACCCGGTAACAGTGCCAGCATTGGACGATTGGTTGGCAGGCCAAGCTTTTCGCGCACGGCATTTTTATCAGGAATGTCCTTGAGTTCATGGCCTAGAGGATGCCCTCCATACAAAGCCTTAACCTGATGTTTTTTTAATAACGGGACTTCAAAAGGAAACAGGCTTATCACCAGGTCAACAGCTTTTCTGAGGGTTTTGACACGCCCTTCCCGCCAGGCCCAGATTGATGGACAGACATAGTGCACTGTAGGCACGCCCTGTTTGTGCAGCCTTTTTTCCAGCCCCAGATTAAAATCCGGTGCATCAATCCCAATAAAGACATCGGGGGGGAATTCGTTCCAGCGTTTCACCAGGTTTTTTCGAATTTTGAGCAGTTCGGGTAAATGTTTGAGGACTTCAACTATTCCCATGACGGAAAGTTTTTCCATGGGAACCAGGCTGTTGAGTCCTTGTGCGGCCATTTTCTTACCGCCAATACCCTCGAAACGAACCTCTGGATCTAGCTTTTTGATGGCAGCCATCAGGTGGCTGCCGAGTTGGTCCCCGGAGGGCTCTGCTGCAACTAGACCAATGTATTTCATATCTCCCTAACGGATAATGCTGCGCGTAGTGCTGTTAAGAAATTCACTGATGACAGCCGCCTCATCATTCTGTTGCGCAAGATCGGCCAGGGCTGTTCTGGCCTGATCCAGTGGCATACCGGATTTATAAATCAGCTTGTAGACACGCATGATGTTTTTCAGTTGCTGTTCGGTAAAACCACGACGCTTGAGTCCTTCCTTGTTGATACCATGAGGCCTGGCCGGCTGGCCTCCCAGCATGGTAAACGGCAGCACATCCTTGGCTATGGCACTGCCCATGGCAGCAAAACAGTGAGCCCCGATACGGCAGAACTGATGAACAATGGTAAAGCCACCCAGGATTGCCCAGTCTTCAACATGAACATGACCGCCCAGAGAAGCTGCATTAGCCATAATTGTATGGTTGCCGATCCGACAATCATGAGCAACGTGGGTATATGCCATTAGCAGGTTGTCGCTACCGATTCTTGTTGTCACTGCATCCTGTGCCGTGCCACGATTCAGCGTTACATATTCACGAATGACATTACGGTCACCAATTTCAAGAAAAGTTTCTTCACCGGCATATTTCTTGTCTTGCGGGTCTTCTCCGATACTTGAAAACTGCAGGATCTTGTTGTCTTCGCCAATACGCGTTGATTGTTTGACAACCACATGTGAAGCAATACTGGTTCCACGTCCAATACTGACATCAGGACCAATCACCGAGTAAGGACCAATGCTGACATCTTCGGCAATTTGTGCGCTGTCATCAATAATGGCTGTAGAATGAATCAAGGTCAGACTTCCCGTGAAGTACACATGATTTGAGCTGTAGAAACCACCTTACCGTCTACTTTGGCTTCACAGTCAAAAGTCCAGATATTCATGCGCCGTTTGATCAGTTTTGCGTGAAGCTCCAGCTGGTCGCCAGGAGAAACCATGCCCTTGAAACGCACCTTGTCTATGCCCACAAAATAATAGAGCGACTCTTTGCCGCCAACATCTTCAGGTGCAGTCTCCATCGCCAGTAATGCTGTTGCCTGGGCAAGCGCCTCGACAATAAGCACACCAGGCATCACGGGTTTCACAGGGAAATGCCCCTGAAAAAATGGTTCGTTGAAAGTAACATTCTTATAACCAATCAAGTACTCTCCTGGCTGGTAATCCATGACACGGTCAATCAACATGAAAGGATAGCGATGCGGTAACAGTTCGAGTATTTTCTTTATATCCATTCCCATATCTAAATCAATCCTTCATTTTTTCAAGTTGTTTTAACCTTCTGGCGATATCATCAAGCTGTCTAAGCCTGACCATATTTTTTGACCAGGCCACGTGTGGCATGGCAGGCATATTACCCGTATATTGCCCTGGAGACGAGATTGATTTTGTGACAATTGTCATGGCTGAGATATGAACATTATCAGCAATCTCAAGGTGTCCAATAATGCCTGAACAACCACCAATGGTACAACCACTTCCGATACTGGTTGAACCGGCAATCGCTGTCGAACCGGCAATCGCTGTATGGGCACCAATGTGAACATTGTGGGCAACCTGAATCAGGTTATCGAGTTTAACGCCATCTTCAATGACAGTATCGTTAATGGCTCCACGATCTACCGCTGTATTCACGCCGATCTCGACATCATCACCTATGTGAACACCGCCAGTCTGGGGAATTTTTACCCAGCGCCCGTTATCAGAAGCAAATCCAAAACCATCTCCACCAATAACTGCACCGGACTGAAACAGACAACGCTTGCCGATGCTCACTCCATGGTACAGGGTGACATTGGCATAAAGCCTGGTATCAGCTCCAAGTCTACAGTCATCACCGATAACCGTACCGGCACCTATGAACACGCCATCATCTATCACGACGTTTTCACCTACGATGACATTCGCTTCAATTCGAGCGGAGGGAGATATGGTTGCGGACCTGGCAATGACCGCGCTTTGGTCAATACCTGCAGCTACCCCGGTTTTATCCGATGCAAGGTGTGATGCAATCAATGCATATGTCAGGTAAGGGTTCTCAGAGATCAGCCGGTTAGTTACAGGACAGTCTGCTGCAAAGCTTTCATGCAAAATAATCGCTGATGCCTGGGTGAACTGCAGCTGTGATCGATAGCGTTTGTTGGTGAGAAAGGCAATCTGACCTCGCTGCGCATCAGACAGTGTGTTTACAGCAGTGACAACAGTAGAGCCATCACCCTCAAGCCTGGCACCGGTGATGTGAGCAAGCTCGGTGAGAGTAGCCTGCACCTTCAGTAACTCGCAAAATCCGTGTTATTTTCCAGAGTTCATACGATCGAGTACAAGATCGGTAATATTAGCGCGCTTGCTGGCATAGATAACGCTCGGTTTTTCAAGGACGATATCGTAATTATTCTCTTTTGCTACCGAAATGATCAGTTCAGCAATCTGCTTTCTTATCTTCAGTAGTTCCTGGTTTCTTTTTAAAGCGATATCTTCGTTGAATGCTTCCTTGGCATTTTTTAATTCACGGCCACGCTTACGGATATCCTTTTCCAGTTTCAGGACTTCAGTTTCGCTCATCACAGCAGCATCACGTTGTTTCTTCTCAACCAGGGTGTTTAGTTGTTTATTCTGGGCGATGAGTTTCTGTTTACGTGGCAAAAATTCCTTTTCGAGTTTTTTCAGCAATGCTGCTGTCAGTGGTGACTTATCCAGAAGCACTGCACCATCAACATAACCAATCTTGTATTCTGCTGCCTGAGGAGCACTGAAAACCAGAAGCGTTATAACGGCAGTAATAGATAAGGTTATTCTTTTAAAATTCATTCAATTCTTCCTCAAAAAGTTTGGCCAAGATTGAACTGGAAGGTCTCAGTTTCATCTCCGGCTTCGTCGTTAAGTGGTTCAGCAACACTGAAACTCAGTGCTCCAATAGGCGACAGCCAGGAGGCAGAAAGACCGACTGAAGTTCGCAGTTCATCAAAATCAGGATCTTTCACACTGGTGTCGAATACATTACCTATATCAAAAAACAAACCCAGACGTGCGGTATCCTTGAATTCATCAATAGGTGGCGGAAACAAGATTTCTGCATTGCCGACAATTTTCATGTTACCGCCCAATGGGTCCTGCTCAGGCGAACTATCCTTCGGTCCAAGGCTACTGGATTCAAAGCCCCTCACAGATCGTGGTCCACCGGCATAAAAACTTTCAAAGAAAGGGTATTGCCCAGTTTCGCCGTAATTGTCACCGTAACCCACATCAGCGTTCAAAGCCAATGTAATAGCCTTGGACAAGGGAAAATAATGTTTGTTCCGGTAACTTAGCTTATAGTACTCAAGATCACTACCGGGAACGGCAATAGACGCGGATATTCTTTGCAGGCCGCCGCGTGTAGGAAAAATAGCCGTATTTCTTGAATCATGACTCCAGGAGGCCCCCAGCACAAAATCCAGGTAACTGTCGCCATTGGAATTGACAAAATTCGTGATTTCCGGGGAAGCCAGTGTACCCAGTTTAAATTCGGTGTTGCGAATATCAAAGCTGAAACGTACCCTGTCAAACTCATTTGTGGGAATACCAAAGGATACACCACCGGTAAAGGTATCAGTGACATAATCCGAAGATGTCAGCTCATCAAAATCTGTTTCACGATATTCGATGTTAAAGCCGCGACTGACTCCGTCAATGGTGTAATAGGGATTGAGATAGGACAACTGGTATTGCGTGTTAACCTCACTGTTGTCAAAGGCCAGTGTTACCTGTTTGCCGGTACCGAAAAAGTTTTTCTCGGTAATACTGGTATTGAAGACAATGCCCTGGGACTGGGAATAACCGATACCTGCCAGCAAAGAACCCGATGACTTTTCCTTTACCTTGACATCAACATCCACCTGGTCAGTAGTACCCGGGACCGCAGGCGTTTCGATAGAAACATCTTCAAAATATCCCAGACGCTGTAAGCGCTCGCGTGAGCCTTTAACTTTTTCACTGGCATACCAGCCAGATTCCATCTGGCGAATTTCACGACGCAGTACCTGATCACGGGTTCTGTCATTACCGCTGATATTGACCCTTCTGACGTAAACCCGTTTACCGGGATCAACGTAAAAGGTGACCGCCACAGTTTTTTCCTGCTCGTCGATATCAGGAATACTGTTTACGTTGGCAAAGGCATAACCATGATCAGCCAGTTTTTTGTTGATGCGCTCAGAGCTTTCAACCACATTTTTACGCGAAAAAACCGTACCGCGCGTTAAATGGATAAGAGGGAAAAACTCTTCCTTGGGCAGAACAAAGTCACCTGCCAGCTTGATATCATTAATCCTGTACACTTCACCCTCATCAATGTTGATGGTGATGTAGATATCCTTCTTGTCAGGAGAAATACTGACCTGGGTAGAGGTGATCCTGAAATTAATGTAACCGCGATTCAGATAGAAGGATCGCAAGGTTTCCATATCGGCAGCCAGCTTTTGACGTGAATACTGGTCAGACTGATCAAGTAGATTCCACCAGCTGGACTGACCCAGTTGGAAATCTTCAAACAGCTCTTCTTCCTCAAATGCCTTGTTTCCAACAATGTTGATGGTTTTGATTTTGGCCGACTCACCTTCGATGATATTTATACGAATCGCTACCCGGTTTCTTTCCAGCGGTGTAACAGTTGAAGTCAACTCAACAGCATACTTACCCTCACTGAAAAACTGGCGGCGTAATTCCTGTTCAATTTTGTCCAGAACAGAACGATTGAAAGTTCTGCCCTCCGCCAGACCGATTTCTTTCAAACCAGCCAGCAGGGCATCCGTCTCGATTGACTTGTTGCCCTTGATTTCAATTTCGGAAATAGCCGGGCGTTCCTGAACAAAAACCACCAGTACATCATTTTCATACTCAAGCTTGATGTCTTTGAAGAAGCCAGACTTATAGAGAGATTTGATGATTTCCGCGGTATCTTCGGACTGGACAGTCTGGCCTATTTTGACCGGAAGATGATTAAACACCGTTCCAGCTGAGATACGCTGCAACCCTTCAACACGAATGTCCTTGATCACAAGTTCAGCCGCGTGCAGATTGAAGGCAACCAGAGAAGCCAGAAGGAAACACAGGGTAATTGCTCTGCTGAAATAATTATTATTCATAATTTTTTATAAAACAATAAGTTAAAGCTTATTATTAAACTTAATTATCAAAAGCATTTATCTTTGTTGCGCAGAGTATAAAGCAATTACCGGGTTAATCCTAATAGTTCACAGGATTAATTAAAGAACCGGTTAATATCCACATAGAAAGCGACACCCATCAGCGCAATCAGCAAGGCGAAACCGATTCGCTGTCCCTGCTCGATAAAAGTCTCTGATAAAGCACTGCCCTTGATCGCTTCCAGTATAAAGAACAACAGATGACCACCATCCAGCACGGGTATCGGCAACAGGTTCAAAACTCCCAGGCTTATACTGACGATAGCCAGAAACTTGAGAAAATACATGTAGCCAATACTGGCTGACTTGCCGGCAGTTTGCGCAATCGTGATCGGTCCGCTCAGATTATTAACTGAGGCCTCGCCAATAAGTATTTTTCCCAGCACCTTAAGTGTCAGCACACTGAAATCCCAGGTTTTTTCAACTGAAAGCTGAAGTGCATCCAGTGGCGCATAACGTTCACGGGCCTGAAACTCATCAAAGAAACCTTCAGGCACCTGCGCAGCGGCGCCAATTCGCCCTATTGCTTTATCGCCCGACTCAACAGCAGCTGGTATCAAAGTCGTATTGACAACCTGCCCATTTCTTTCAAATTCAACGGTTAACGCCTTGTCCGGGTTGTTGCGAATCATTTCAACCCAGTCTGACCAGTTGCTGATTGTCTGCTCATTGGTGTGCAGGATTTTGTCACCCTGCTTCAAGCCCGCCTGAGCTGCCGGTTCTCCAGCCAGAACCTGGCCGATAATCGGCGGTAATTCCGGTGAAAATGGCTTGATACCTAACTGATCCAGTAATTTTATTTCCGTATTTTCGGGATCGACTGAAGTCAGGTTCATTTGGGTATTCCTGTTAAACCCGTCCTTATCTCGAATGGCAATCGCGATAGATTCAGTTTCTATGGCACCGGCCAGAAACGCGTATACCGTGTTTTCCCAGGTAGCGGTTTTTCGCGTTCCGATTTTTGCAATTTGATCACCAGGCATCAAACCGGCCTCAGCAGCAGGTGAATCCGGTATCACTTCCCCGACAATGGGTTTAAGTCCCGTGTCACCGATTACAAAAATCAGCCAGTATGTCAGTATGGCAAAAAGGAAATTAAATAATGGGCCGGCTATCACAATGGCGCTGCGCACTTTCAGGCTCTGACGATTGAAAGCCCGATGCAGTTCTTCTTCAGCAACCGGGGCTTCCCGTTCATCCAGCATTTTCACATAGCCGCCCAGAGGAATGGCAGCGACCACGTACTCGGTATCATCCACCTTGCCTTTCTTTGTCCAGAGGGGTTTGCCAAAACCAACTGAGAAACGCAACACCTTGACACCCAGTTTGCGTGCAACCCAGAAATGACCAAATTCATGAATACTGATCAGTATCGCCAGGGCAACAATGAATGCCAGCAATGTAAAAGGTAACGAACCCATTAATGCTTCCATCCCCTAATAAAACTGTTGGCCATCGCCCTGGCCCTTGAATCCACTTCCAGCAAATGTTCTATTGAATCAGAATCTTCAGACTCGATAGATGCCAGCACTTTTTCATTGATAGCAGCAATATCCATAAACCCGATTTTATCATCCAGAAATGCCTGCACGGTCATTTCATTGGCAGCATTCAATATAGCTGGGGCTGAATCCTTTTCTTTCAAGGCATCAAAAGCCAGGCGCAGGCATGGAAAACGTTGATAGTCGGGCTCAATAAAGTCCAGCCGTGCCACTTCGAACAGGTTGAGTTTCTCAACGCCAGATTCGATGCGTTCGGGCCAGGCCATCGCATGAGCTATCGGAGTACGCATATCCGGATTACCCATCTGAGCCAGAACCGAGCCGTCACTGTATTCAACCATTGAATGAATGACACTCTGCGGATGGACGACAACGTGAATATCGTCGGCGCTGACATCAAACAACCAGCGAGCCTCGACCACCTCCAGCCCCTTGTTCATCATGGTCGCTGAATCGACGGATATTTTTTTTCCCATATCCCAGTTGGGGTGAGCCACAGCCTGTGCAGGAGTTACAGTCAACAGCTCTTCAGCGGGAGTATTAAGAAAAGGTCCACCCGAAGCAGTGAGCATCAAACGCGTTACTCCAAATGCTCTCAAATTACCTGAAAAATCTTCCGGAAGACATTGATAAATAGCATTATGTTCGCTATCTATCGGTAGTATTTTGGCATTATTCCGGCGAGCCGTTTCGATAAACAAATGACCGGAAAGTACCAATGCCTCCTTGTTAGCCAGCAACAGTTTCTTACCCGTTTTGACTGCAGACAGCGCCGGCTTGAGCCCGGCGGCTCCAACAATGGCAGCCATGACCATGTCATTTTTTTCCAGTGCTGCTACCTGATCCATGGCATCTGCACCGGTTAGCACTTCAGGAGCGTTATCATTGCCGGATTTCTGCAAGCGCATCTCAAGCTCGCCGGCCGAATCAGCATCTGCCATTACCACGTATTCCGGACTGAATTCCATACATTGCGACAGCAGACCTTCAACATCACGATTGGCCGCCAGAGCAACAACATTGTATCTCTGCGGATGCTGCCGGCAGATATCCAGTGTGCTCAGGCCGATTGAACCGGTGGAACCTAGCACTGTAATATTTTGCTGTTTATCACTCACAAGGCACTGCCATTTATCAGGGTAAGACCGAGCAGATAAACCGGAGCAGCAGCAATGACACTGTCAATACGGTCATAAATCCCGCCATGGCCGGGCAGGATCTTGCCACTATCCTTGACTCCCCTCTGACGTTTGATACGACTTTCAAAAAGATCGCCTCCGACTGAAATGAAGGCCACAAGCATGGATAACAGTGACAGCAAGAGAGGGTTAACTGATTGAAAATACTCGTGCAGGGTTAAAAACCAGCCAAAAACGGCAACACCGATCAATCCACCGATAACCCCTTCCCATGACTTGCCCGGACTGACCCTGGGAGAGAGCTTATGCCTGCCAAACTGTCTTCCACTAAAATAGGCGGCAGTATCAGCAATCCATATCATCAAGAGTAAAATCATGACCAGGTGGGATCCATGAGACTCAATCGCATGAATCTGAACGACTGAAAACCAGGCGACAAACAGCAATGCCAGTCCAATCAACAAACCTGGGTAAAAAACACCGTGATGCGGTTCAAGTTCAGAGCGCTGCAGAATCAGCCATAAAGTCAAGATTGCCCAGGTGGCAGAAACAACCAGTAACAGTAATTGATAATCGACCGCCTGATCATAACTGTATGCCAGCAGCATCAGAATCAGGCTAAAAAAAGCAAAAGCAGTCTGGCGTATACCAGAAAGGCCGCAGAGCATACCCCACTCATAGGCCGCTACCGCAATAACGCCCATCATCACATAGGCAAACACTTCATGACTGGCAAACAGCACTACCCACAGAGCCAGCGGAGCCAGAACCAGGGCCGTCAGAACTCGTTGTTTCAGCATTCAGCTTTCTCCACTAGTCGTATTCACTGGTCGTATTCACTGGCAACCTGCTCACCGGTTTTACCAAAACGTCGCTGGCGTCCGGCAAAATCATCCAGCGCCTGCTGATAGGCTTCTTCGTTGAACTCAGGCCACAGCACAGGAGTAAAATATAATTCCGCGTAGGCGGCCTGCCAGAGAATGAAGTTACTGATGCGTAGATCACCTCCGGTTCTAATGAAAAGATCCACCTCCGGCAAGTCAGCGAATGCAAGAGACTGACTGATAAGCTCCTCGCTGATGTCACCAGGATCGACCTGCCCTTTTTGCACGGCCTCGGCAATTTTTCTGACTGACTGCGTAATATCCCAGCGACCACCGTAATTGGCTGCTATCTGCAGAAT
>Ga0180433_10010357_pt1 | contig 11237 bp, 23 predicted proteins | sample SS_ome_8_FD_132980 | JGI IMG/M metagenome (GOLD analysis project Ga0180433, IMG submission 132980) | Hypersaline lake sediment archaeal communities from the Salton Sea, California, USA - SS_1_D_1 metaG | ecosystem: Environmental > Aquatic > Non-marine Saline and Alkaline > Hypersaline >... | reverse complement strand
TTTTTGCCAGCCCGGGATCAATACCAGGCAGTCATGGCCTTCTTTCAGGCGGTCCAGCATGGCTAAGTCGCCTTTGATGTAGTCAATCCTGCCCTCATGCGGGAAAAGGGCCGTGTTCATGTGAGGGCAAATGACCGCATATCCCCATTTCCAGAGCTTAATCGCCACCCATCGGGCTTTGAGAATATTCCAGAGGACTCCGAATATGGTTCGCGCTCTGTATGCGCCTGCGACATAAACGATTCTCATAGCTTTATCGGCCATTGGGTTACTAATCCGTGTTTCCGGGTAAAAAAGCACAGTAACTGCTGTGCAATCGCATGTTTATGCAGCCGAAAGCGGCTATACTGATTACTGCCAATCATAGCCGGACACAGGATTATGTTATTGTCCAGAATAGCGTAATGGTGCCAATGACCCATAAACACGTAATGAAAGTCCTTATCGGTATTGGCACGCGCCTTATGCTCCATATCAACCGTGGTCTCGATGGGGTAATACGGCGTCCGGTGCGTCATATTAACCTGCATTGAGTGAGATAATAAGCATTTCCATCCCACCACATCGGACACGTGCATAATAGCTCTTGGAATTTCCCACTCTATGTTTTGGCAATTCTCGGTCATATACTGAGCTGCCAGGTAAATGCTCATATCCCAGTTTCGATCAGCGGTCATTTTGTAGACCAGCTTTGCCGTATCGCGTCCATGATTGCCGCAAATGCACCTTACACGTACCTTCTCAAAATGGGCCGACAGGCTTACCAGCATCCGTGCAATCTCATACGCCACCTTGGGCAGTGCCACGGGCATGGTGAGGCTGTTTCCGTATCCCTCTTCCTGGGGTTGTATTTTGCCGGTAAGCAAATCCCCAAGAAAATTAACGTCTAAATACCGGACATTGCTTGCCTGCCGCATGATGTTGACAAGCTCAAGGGTTTTGGAGACCGTGGTTGCCATTCTCCGGGTGAAAATATCCCAGTCATACTCTGCAAGCCCCTCCATCTCCTCAAATAAAACGGACTCCTCTGCATGGGTGTCCGTGACATTCAAAACGGCATGCAGGGCATCATGTTTCAGTGTAGGCCGCGGGTAGTCCACAGGTTTAGGGCCGGGGAACGCCTCAATAGTGCCCTTGATATAATCGAATAAGCGCTCATCAGTACCTATGCGCTCCTTGAGTGCCTTGTTTTCCGCTTCCAGCTTCCTGATATAATCCTGGACCGCGACTTCTTTGGGGTCGGGATCATATTGCTTTTGAAACTGGTCTCTGTCCATTAGACCTCTCTGGCCTTGCTCACACTTTCAAGCGCCCATTGCCTGGTGCGGGGCGTAGTCCAGAATACTTTTTCCCCGACCTTAAACTGGAACCTCAGAAATTCCGGCTCGCTTGCAATCCCGCGCCATCCTGCAGCATTGGGGTCTCCACACCGCTCAGTGCGGAATTGGGCATCCTCCAGAATGTCGTCCTCGTTCGGATTTTCCTTTTCAATGAGCGTTTCCAATCCCCGGCGGATCGCTTCCCGGCTCTTGGTATTAACATCGTACTTCGACAAAAATTGCTGCCGGGTCATGCCCCCGTTGATAGTCGGCTTCGGGGGCCGTGGTGCCATCTCGTCTATAGCTGAGTGATACACATAATGAGCACGCCGCTTAGAAATGCCAAGCTCCTGCACCGTGCGTTTTACCAGCTCTGTCTGCGTCGTAATGCCTTGATTGACCAGCCTTTGCATTACTTCACGCGCTGTCGGCATGTATGCTCCGCTTTAGGTTTTTGCGGGTTACCGCTCTCATCCGTCCTAAAACACCTCAGACATTCGGAGTTCAGGCATTGCCACCAAGCAACCTCGCGATTTTCTCGATTCGCGAACCGCAAAAATACCACCGGACCCCCAGGACATTTTGGGTTCGGACATCGTGGAAATGCTACTTTTAGGCCTCCGTTTAGTCATTGTCTCCCCTTTGCTCCCCCAGCACCTTATACAGCGCCTCTTTGCGCCTTGGTATCCCCTCAAGCCAGTCCCTGACTTTGACGAGCCTCATCACCTGTTTGCGGGCCAGGTATCCCGTAGGGTTGCCGAATGAGGCTATAATCTGGGTCAGCTCGCGCACAGCGTTTTTGGCGGTAACATCAACCAGCATAAGTGTCTCGTATGTCAAGTTGCGCTCATCTGGTGTCATTGCTCACCTGTGAAAAGGGAGGCCGGGGGAAGGAGGGAAACCCGACCTCCTCGTTGAGAGGAAAGAGTATATGAAAATATGCTTTCCATGCGCGGGATTGATTGTCTCACAAAAAAAGCCAAGTGTCAACAAAAATTGTCACTTTTTAACAAAAATTGTAATTCTATTTCATACCCATTATCAAACACTTAAAAAAATGCCCTTTGACAGGCTTGACTTTCAGGCTTGACAAAAATTGTCACTTTTTAGGGTTTAGCCTAACACCCCAAAATGTCCTAAACTATCCATATCACTACATAATGCTGTTTTCTGACATATTGGCACGTCACTTGCAGTATTTATGGGCAAGAGCGAACAATTTAACCAGGAGGGGAAAATGAGAACATCAAACAACGAGTACGGGGAAAATGGCAGGTTGATGAACGGTTATGATTATGACCGTCAAGCGTGGGTGGAGAACGGACGTTATGTGTGTTGTGGCCACCCAGAAACGATGCAGTGCAGATGCTATGGCCGCCTGCATGAGGGTGAAGAAACGGTAAATAATAAAGGCATGACTGGTGTATCTAATGCGAGCCTTATTATTGCTACCTCTTGGGCACGCCAGGCAGCTAGGAGGGGAAAATAATGTACATCGCACAGCACGAGAAACAAATACAGATCACGGCAAGGGTGCCACCGGCCTTGTGGCGCAAATTAAAGCATTATGTGGCCGATGGGGAATACAAAACACTACAACAGGCCATACTTAGGGGATTGCACCTGGTAGTGGCCGAGATAGAGAGGGGGAGGAGATGAGTATTCGGCGCGTCGAATTATATTGGGATACCCAAGATCCAGCATACATCGGGTGGGCATGGCGAGAGATAACTGATGATTGCAGCGGAGACAGTGGCGCGTTTGGTGATTCTCTTGACGAGTTCGCAAAAGATGAAGCTGTTATCCAAGCATTTAAAGAGGAAATCGGAGAGGCAACCAATATCCCTATAATTGTTTTACACTAACTAACCACCCCCCCACGGGGAGAGAGGAGAGAGATGATGAAAATATTTATTGACACACAAATATTAACTGGAAATTTAGGTGATGGGTGGACAGACTATGATGCTGTTGCCCAAGCGTTTGCCACCTATCTAGAGGATGCGTTGCGACAAGCGGTTTGCGGCCGCCTGGGCAATGACATCGAAATCGATATTAACATTTCCATTGATCGGGCAACTGGCTGCGGGCGTGAATTAACTATCTATATAGAAAATGCCCACATAAATGCCTTATCTCAGCACAGTCTAGAGCGGTACCTGCAAGATCTGGAAGGCGATGCGTGGGAAAAATGGAGCCAATCACCAGAAGCTGAAAAATATTGCGAAGCTTAAGCAACCACCCACCCCATAAGGGGAGAAAGGGGGAGGAGATGAAAAAATGTTACGGGTGTGGTGAGGAGACAGTTGCAACCCACAGCATCGAAACATGGGATGAGGGTGACGGCATGATTACCATCGATTATTGTGGCGATTGTTTTGCTGCCCTGGACAACAGGTGTGATAGGTGCGAGGTAGAGGGCTGTAATGTAAATGGCTTTGGGCTCTGTCAAGATTGCCTCGATGATTATAACCGAGGCGATAATTATTAACCACCCACACCCCCGGCTATGGGGGAGAAAGGGGGAGGAGATGAAACATCGCATAGGAAACTATAGGCTAGAGAATGATGTTGATTGCAAAATCACAATGCAGGGATATGAAATATCTCCGCACGCTGTGGACCGTCTTAAAATTTCCCCTGAAAAAATCCATACTGCTAATGGCCTCAAGGTCCATGCCGACTGGGGATTTGATGGTAGTATAATAGTTGAACACGATTATTTTTAATCTAACCACCCACCCCCGGCCCACAACCGGGGGATTTTTTTACCCTCTTCCTCTGAAATATACTCCCAATCACCCATTTATCTCCTCCCAGCATTCCCTGCATAGCCCGTTTTTCACCCACGGCCGTTTTTTGCAGTGTTTACAGAGGTTTGAGCTTGGTGGATCTGAGTTTCCACTCCTACGTGCAGAGTTTTGTGATTTCGAAAGCCAGTTATTTATGTGCCTCAATATCCCGCTTTTTGTTTTTCTTTGCTTAGGGTTACTTAAATTCCAGGCTTTTATTTCCCGTAATTGCTGATGTATATCAAGAGCTGGGTAAAGCTCTCGGAATTCCGCAATGTGCTCTTCTGTAATTTCGAATTCCGATTTATTGACAAGCGGAATAGTTATAAAAACAGCGGAGCGAGGTTGCTGCGGTGAGGCTGAGTCTTTAGAGCTCACCGCTACCTCTTCTGTTTCTGTTTCTGTTTCTGTTTCTGTTTCTGTTTCGTCGCGAAACTTTCGCGAGTCATTCGCGAGACACTCGCGAGGCGGAGTAGGGTTTCTAGCCTTCGATGGATGGTCAACCTTTTGATGATCGCAGAAGTGCTTAATATAATAATACTTTTCGCCATTATGAGTAAAAGGTCTTATCACATCAATCTTTTCAAGCTCTTTTATCCAGCCCTGAAATATATCCATTTTTATGTCATCATACGCGAAAATTTGATTTCTCAACCAAACAGGGTGTCCCTTGGTTACGCCGTAGTCATCCGAGGTATTCCAGAGTCCTACGAACAATAGCCGAGAGTCTCGCGAGACACTCGCGAGCTTTTCATCCTGCCAAAATTCAGGCTTTATCATTCGGCTTCGTGCCATATTAACTCTCCTGGAATATCTATAACTTCAAGATCTACTCCCATTGTAAAAGCTATTATTTCCCGTGCCACAATGAAGGGGGTTTTGGTAATTTCTTTGCCTGTGTAATGAAATATCTTATATCCTTTGAGAATTAAATCGCGATCTCTTCTTTTTTCATATCTACGTTCCTTTTCTGTTCGCTCGTGCCATTGTTGGCTATCACATTCCACAATAACTGATCTCTCTTTTTGCTCCTGTTTTTTATGATCAATCCAATAATTAGTTACCAAAAAATCAACCCTGTATTTTCCTATTTTTTTCTGTGGCTCAATACTTAAACCAAGAAGCCACACTTTGCCGGAGATTTCTACAGGATCATCATCTTGAATAGAATTAATGGTTCGTATGCATTTTAGAGCAGCATAGAGTATTTGCTCTAATGGGGATTTAATGTTTAAATCCTCAAACTCAGATTCGGTATTTTGTAAAAATAGATCACTTTCATAGCTGGAAATTACATCAGTACATTCGTGCATAAAATCAATTATGTTTTCGTTTAATTTCATTTTCACTCCTCCCCCACATCATAAACACGTTGTATATTTTGCTCAAACCGCACCTCACTTCGCCATACCCCGATATCCCGGCCCTTGAGGCATTCCAGCTCAAGAGCATTGTCCGTTTTGTCCCTGCGGTACAGGCCGATCACAGTATCCGCATTCTGCTCGATATCGCCACTCTCTTTCAGATATTCCAACCTCGGCGGGCCGTCCCCCACTGCCCGGCTTAGCTGTGACAGCACTATGACAGGGACATTGAGGTCCTTGGCCATATCCTGTATTTTTTCCGAGACTACGGAAAAGCGGTCATGCCTCGAAGTTATTTTCTGGCGTGTCCGCATGAGCTGCAAGTGGTCGATCACTACGAGACTGAGAGGATTGTCCAGTGTCTCTGCCTCACAGAGTGCGCTCAGGTATTCCACGAATTTGTATTTCGGCTTATCCACAATGACGAAATTATCCGTCTTGGATAGCTCGTCTACCGCCTCCACAAGTAGCGGCCACTGCGAGTCGTCTATATTGCCTGAGCGTATCCTGCTGTAAAACACGGTGGACTGTGCGGCAAGGCGGCGTCTCATGAGCATGACATCTCCGCTCTCGGCGGTGAAATAGAGCACTCTGCCGTGGTGGGTGGCTATATACTCAGAGATATTGACTGCAAGTGCGGTTTTCCCTACACTGGGCCGGGCAGCCAGATAGATTGTGGTGCGCGGTTCCAGGCCGTTCATATTGATGTCGATCGCTTTCAGGCCGGTCTTAACCCCCACTTCGCGCTGTCCGGTGCGGTTGCGCTCCTCGATATCGGCATATATCTCTCTCACCAGATCAATCGGCCGGCGATATGGGGCGGTATCCTCGGCAATAAGCTCCTTGAGGCGGTCTTTGAGGTCGGAAAGTATCTCTCCCGGTTCATCGAGCTGCGCGAATGATCGCTCCATCGCCTCTGTGCACTGCGCTATGATCTGCCTGTGCCGGGACATGTTTTTGACAATCCGCGCACAGTGCGACCATGCGGCGCTGGTAGAGACGCTATCGGCGAGCTGTACGAGGTGCTCCATACCCCCGGCTTTGTCCAGGGCCCCCTTGCGCCTGAGAGTATCGGCCAGTGACACCAAGTTGGTACCGTCTCCGAGCTCGAATATCGCCTCTGCTATATGGCTGTTCGCCGAGCGGTAAAAGTCGGCGGGATGTAGTACCTTAGCGACACGAGGCACAATGGCGGGATTAAGTAGACAAGCGCCTAACAAGGCCTGCTCGGCGTCGAGGTCGTGAGGAGGCACGCGATAGTTATTTTCCACGCAGCTCCCCGTAGGCTCTTTCAAGCACTATCAGCATTTCGCTCAGCGCTTTTGCGATAATTAACTGTACGCGGTGTAATTCGGCCTCGACTAAAAGCTTGTTTGCCTTGTCCTGCAATTCTTTATCCATGTGTTCCCTCCTGCAAAAAATTGTATGTCAGCATACACACCTATGTATTTAACCACGCAATTGAGTGACCAAACCGCACAATTGCGTGGTTTTACCGCTCATTTTAATGGGCTCATAAGGCACACGCTTAAACAGCCGTACCCTGGTGTGCATATACCAGCACCGGGGGCATATCCCTCCGCTGTGGGTGCGCGTGTCGGGATTGTTCTCTATGTACGGCTTGCGGCAGCCTATGCAGACGTAGGTCATTTCTGTTGCAGGTTCCTTTCGCGGCGTACCCAAAATTCCAGGCATTTTAGTGAGCAAAAATGTTTTGGCGGCTTGCCCTCAATGCTGAGTGTATGGTATTTAGGTACGTACTGTGCGTTATCAGTTTCCTGGATACACCCCGGCCCGTCGCATTTTGTTATGTTGATGTAGGTCATAATCCCTCTCCCACCGTCTCACCCCCGCGCAATGGCTGGGGTGGCTAGTGTTTTTATGGAGCCCGGCGAATAGAGCCTCTTTTCTAATCTGCCGGGCACGTTTGCTGTTTTGGGTCAAAACACATCCTCTTTGCGCCAAATCGTGCGGTGAACGAGCATAAACGCAATACGGTTTAAAGTGTTCATATCCACGTCTTTTTTCCTGGGCCTTCGCTGCCATTCACCCTGCAAATGCCAAACATCTGTTTTATACCCGGGACGCTCTTTCCACCGCCATCTATGTATCCAAAGCAGTCCGATTCCACCCGGTAATTCCTCTCGTTTAATAACCTCGCGTCCGCATACGAAAGTAAATGTGTGGCAATATTTCAAATAATTTTGCCATTTCTTATCGCTGGTAAAATCAGCGCGGCAACTTTTAAACTCGAAAATGCGTATGTATTGGCGATACGGGTCAACACGGATGAGGTCGAATCGATTACCGTCCAGTCCGGTTTCAAACATGCTGAAAAATATGCCGTTGTTGTTATGCCGAAAGTACGTGCGAATATCGTCAATGGTTATATCCGTATCGATCTCGAATTTGTCGGGATTCAGATACATTTAGCGGTACCTATCCAATCCATATTTTTTGGCGTATGTCCGCATCTCTTTTTCGCGGAAAATCCTAAACATCCTGCCGAAAAACAGCGCGAAAATTACGGAAATTGCTACCCAAACAACCAAAATTTTAAGGCTAACCATCATGGCCTCCTATATATCGGTTCCATACTCTTCTATGAATGCCTGACGTATATTCTCTCTATACTTTTCCTCTCTATACTCAGCGAGAACTGTAGTGCAAAGCTCCACACACTCATTGCAAATAGCCACATCCGGCCGACCCTTAATGAGCAGCTCAACGTCACACGCATTTTTTCCGCAAAAACTGCAATACATTACGGCCTCCTCCCATATTTTTTGTCTAGATGTTTAGGCAATTCGTACTTCGCAATACACTTGAGACATAATTTGGTTTCATTAACGACGCCAGGTGTCCCACAGCGAGAGCATTTCTTGTCCATATCGATTGTGATTTTAGGGGTGGTCATTTAGGGCCTCCTCTCCACGATCTCTAAAAACCTCCCGAAACTGCGTACCTCGTGCCACTCATGCCTGTTAAAAAGCAGCGCAAGGCGCATAGTATTTTGCTCACTACTGAGCCGTCCTTTCTCGCCCTTCAATTCCAAGTAAACCGTCCGGCCTTTTGGCAACGCCAGGGTAACGTCCGGCCAGCCAGGAGGCAAAAATCCTTTTGCTTTCGGTGATTGCCTCAGGTTTAGGCAGGGATAATGGCGTTCTTTGGCCCACCTGGAAATACGTGAGGCAAGACGGGATTCCGGGCCGGGATCAGGGGTGTCGGGGGCGGATGAGAGAGCTTGCTGCCTAGCCAAGTGAGCCTGATACTGATCCTCAGTCCAATGGGTCATATCCCTATCTCACTCCCGTTAAGATCCTCGGCCCACAGGTGCCAGTGGTCGCTATGTTTGCAGGTGGGGCAGCGGCCTCTTGTGCGCGAGTCACCGGGGTAGTACACGGTTTTGTACATGCGTTTGCACTGGAGGCATTTCTTGATGACTACCTCAGCACCTTTAGGTTTGTGATGATACACGCCCGGAGACATGCGTTTTTTACGGATGCGTGTTCCGGAGCGATAGTTCCGGTTTAATTCTGCGCTGGCCTTACGCTGATGTTTTTGACGCTCTGCCTCGCATTCGGCGCGGTAGCAATATGAGCGGTTGTGACCCCGGCCCCTGGTCTCAAATGGCTGGTTACAGTGTTTGCAGGTGCGGGTCATAACCCCCTCATATCCTTTCAAAAACAATGTATTACTTTGTATACATTGCACGTAAAAAAATTATTGGCTATCATCCAGGTAGACGCTCGGGTCGTATTTGGATTCATGCACCACGCGCCCCATTTCGACTTTCATGCGCTCGTGCATCCGGCGCTTGAGTTCGGGTGAAAGTCCCTGGATACCGTGGTAGAGCTTTTCGGGTATCCTGAACGTGTAGACGATGGTTGCCTTACCGTTTGAGTCGCCGTTGCGCATGGGAGCCTCCCTAATTTAAAGAAAGGAATTTTTTTATTGTGTTGAACACGCTTTTTTTGTTACTAGAGGCATCTTTTCGGTTATGCTGGAAATCAAATTCCTGCACTGCCAAAAACAAATCGGCAGGTGCTCGGCTCCGGCCTGTCTCGTAATTGGCTATCTTTGAACGGGTGGTTTGAAGGAAGTCTGCAAATTTCGCTTGGCTAAGCCCGGCTCGCTGCCGAACGGTGCGGATATAGTGTGGAATATTCATGGTAGGACTATTTTATATAATCAAAATAGGCTTGTCAATATTAAATATGTGCAGAAAGAACACATAATGAAAAAACTGGCTAGAGAGTATATGAAGGAAACAAGAAAAGCTTATGGGTGGACTCAAGAAGAAGTCTGCTCTTGGGTTGGTATGAAGCAATCTCTTTATTCAAAGAAGGAACGCGGTGCCGTAGAACTCTTTGCCGATGAATGGATAACAATTGTGAAAGAGCTTGAATCCCATGGACCCAAACCTAAACGTCGCAAACTGCCCCCTTTCTTAAGACTCGTTTCTGAGTAATTTCAACTATTTCTAAAAAAAAGCGCAGGAGCCTATTTTTTTTGAAAAATATGCTTGACAGGACTATTTCTATGTGTGTAGAATAGGCACAACGAGAATAAAGGAGTTTGGATATGCCCTTTTGCCGACTGTGCGGAAAAGAATTTAAAGACTACAGATATAGAACTGGCTGGTTTTCAAAAACGTGGGAAAGGGAGTTTTGTAAAGCCTGTAAACCTCTAAGTGAAGCACGTATCCATTTAGAATACAACCGTAGAACCTATTGCGTTCGATGTGGAAAGCTCCTGCTGTTAAAAACTCGATATTTGCCAAATGGAAAGACAATCAAAACTACATATAACCGAAAAATATGCAAAGAATGTCGATATGCGTCATATCCACGAAAGAAAAACCTAAATTCCAATATTGACATTATTTATGAATGTCCTTGCGACCACCCTCAAAAGCACAATCACCATTTCGATTATGATCAACCCAATCTTGTAATTCGTCTTTGTCCCATTTGTCACGTCAAAGAACACACCCGCCTCCGGGCACTAAATAAAACTCACCCACGGAAGGAGGAGCCATGCCCCAAAGCACGATACTAAACGCCAAAGGTAAAACATTTGAGTATACGTCTTTTCGAGAAGAGATCGCAGCCGCAATAGTATTGCTCTTCGTTCTGTCCCTGGTTGGTGTCGCACTCGGTATAGCTGGATATGCGGCTCTGGACTCTTTTGGCGTCTTTGACAAACAGGAATCCGTAGTAGTAGAGCCAACGGCCGCGTGGGAATGCACACCCCAAGATGCAACCTGGACAACTTCGGTCCCCAAAACTGCGACAACAAACTTTCACATACAGCCCTCGGAACCCCTCGTTGAGGGCAACTGTGTAGACATCGCATGTGCAATCCTCTTTATCATGGAACGCAATTATCCTGCAATGGACCGCGTACAAGTGGCGGTGAGCCAATCACACTGTCAGGTTGTGTTAGACGACCTTGGACAGAAAAGATACCTTGAGTTACACGATGGCCGCAGTGTCTACGAGGGCACATCCGACTTTTCACCGATGACCGAATTGCTGTACGTCTCACCGGATAATTTCAAGGCTGCTGTGGCCTATTACAGGCCGTCTATCAGTTTTGGAGAGCTCTTGGCTTATTTGGAAACCAACGAAGGAGACACCCCATGACAACCATTATGGAAGATAACCGACCCATATCAGCCCTTATTTTTATAGATGACAGTTGTTTCAAGGTTAATGAGAAGGGTGTAACCAAAATAGAAGCGTATACCGAATGCGGAG
>Ga0180433_10010355_pt1 | contig 11239 bp, 18 predicted proteins | sample SS_ome_8_FD_132980 | JGI IMG/M metagenome (GOLD analysis project Ga0180433, IMG submission 132980) | Hypersaline lake sediment archaeal communities from the Salton Sea, California, USA - SS_1_D_1 metaG | ecosystem: Environmental > Aquatic > Non-marine Saline and Alkaline > Hypersaline >... | reverse complement strand
TGGACAACAACAAGATCACCGACGTCACCCCACTGGCCGAACTCACCCAGCTGGAGGTGCTCTTTCTGGCCCACAACCGGATCATCGACGTCACCCCGCTCGCTGAACTCGCCCGGCTGGAGGGGCTTGACCTGGACAACAACCCAGTCACCAACCGTGATGCACTGGAGATCGTAAGAATGCTCTGAAAGGAGGAATCACCATGACAACGACGCTAGAGAGAGCACTTCTGACGGGGCCCCTGCTGGAGTTGCGGGAACGCCTGAAGGCAGTCTGCGGTTCGCCCGCAGCATTCTGCCTAGAGGTCACCGCATGTCAGTGGGGGTGCAAAGAGGGGTTCGCGCCACCCGAGATCAAGGTTTGGGTTCAAGAGCTACAGACTACCTTCCGCTACAGATTCCCGGATGACGAGGAGCCCGATTTCTCGGGCCTGATCTACGAGATCGCCGGGGAACTGGCCGGGGTGAGGGCTACGCCGGTTAGAACGGAGGTGTTCTAATGCTAACGGATGAACGGCTCGGGCGTGCCATCAGCCGATACCGCAACACCAGCGAACCCGTAGCCTCGATCGCTCAGTGGTGCGGCATCAGCGAGCGCCAACTGAGGCGGGTTTTCAGCAAATACAGTGTCCCGCGGCGCAGACCACACTACATCAAGGCGCTCCAGCAACGTATGGAGGGGATTGTTCCCGTACCTAATCCTGACCTGGCGCCAGACGATCCGTGCTTCCAAACATTCGGAAAGCCCCGCTTCTGTCCGGGCTTCCGCGTTGTGTGCGACAACTTCCTGGCCGCGGAAGACGTGCGAACAGCCTTCCCCGAGGCGACACCGAAACAGGTCGAGCGCGCACTTGATTGGGCCTGGGATGATCTCTACGACCAGTTGACGGCCGCAGCACAAGCCATCGCCGAGGATCTATTCGGGACAGGCGTCACCGTCTACACAGCCGGTGCCGATGGCCTCACGCTGGGCGTTACCCAGCTCGGCGATTACAGACAGTGGGACGCACGGGAGTATCGACAGGGAAGACAGATGCCTTCGCACAACCTGTGGGACGAGTTCCGCCACAATGTGCTGGCAGAATTGGAGCACCTATCCGATAAGAACCGGATCTTACTGGCAATCTACCGTCACTACTGGCCGGGCATTGGTCGAATCTATTGCCACACCAGCTAGGTCTCGGGTAGAATATATCGGCGCGTAGCGCCAAGGAGAGGACATGACAACGACGCATCTCATCGATCAGGCCATCCGGTATACGCTGAACCTCCCGGCCAGCCATCGGCTCACCAGCAAGGACCGTGAGCGGGTGAGGGTGCTCTACCTGGGCAACAACCAAATCGCCGACGTCACCCCGCTGGCCGAACTCACTCAGCTGAGGGCGCTCTACCTGGCCCACAACCGGATCACCGACGTCAGCCCGCTGGCCGAACTCACCCATCTGAGGTGGCTCGACCTGGACAACAACAAGATCACCGACGTGAGCTCGCTGGCAGAACTCACCCATCTGAGGGTGCTCTACCTGGACAACAACCAGATCACCGACGTGAGTCCCCTGGCCGGGCTCACTCAGCTGGAGGTGCTCTCCCTGGGCAACAACCAGGTCACCGATGTCACCCCGCTCGCCGAACTTACCCAGCTGGAGTGGCTCTACCTGGACAACAACCAGATCATCGACGTCACCCCGCTGGCTGAACTCCCCCGGCTGGAGATGCTTGACCTGGATGGCAACCCAGTCGCCAACCGTGACGCACTGGAGATCGTAAGAATGCTCTGAAAGGAGGGAACGCCATGACAACGACGCATCCACCGACGTACAAGCTGTTCACCCTACTGGGCAAACCTATCACTATCAACGGGCGTCCCGTCTACTACAACAGGTCGCGGGACGAGTTCTCAATAGAGGAGAGGGATGTGCTCCGCCCGCCCGATGACGGCGAGCGCGGAGCCATCGCGGCTCTCGCCCAGTTGGGGGCGAGGTTGGCAGACGGAAAGGAGGAGGATCCAGGGGGCGGGGTCAACCCGCCCCCATCCGCTCAAGAAGGAGGAGAGCAACGATGCGACTAACGAATATCTACAACTACCCACAGTGGTACGTGGACATGGTCTCGGGGTTCCTATACGACCCCACGGATGGAGGTAGACGGCGATCGGATTGCTCCGCTACCCGATCGATCAATCCGCTTCAACAGATTGTCCTTACACGCCGCTACGGCGACAGCGTTGCAGTGGATGTATCGGACATGACCTGGATCATCCTCGGGCAAGCCGCACATTCGGCTTGTTATCATGCCCAGACGCGGTCCATCAACCGACTGAAGCGGGCAGCAAAACTCGCCGGCGAGCCTGAACCCGAGGATCTCCCGGCCCTCGAAGATCGACTCTACGTGCCAATCGTCACCGAGCACGGGGTCTTCACTTACAGCGGGCAGCCAGACCGGATCTGTTTCGACCACACCGTGCGCGACCTCAAGGTCACGTCCGCCTGGAAGCTCGTATTCGACAAGGAACACAGGGAGTGGCAGCGCCAGTTGTCCATCTACAACGCCATGGGCTATGCCTACGGCTTGCCCGTGGTGGACAAAGGGCAGATCTGCGCCATCCTCAAGGACTGGCAGAAAAGCAAGGCCGAGGACAGCCCTGACTACCCACAGGCCAATGTGCAGTTCCTCGACTTTGAACTCGCTTCGCCAGACACAACGTTCAAGTGGCTACAGCAGCGAGCGGAGGAGATCGCCGACGCCATGGAACTTGGCGACGACGAACTTCCGCCCTGTACGGCCGAGGAGATCTGGGCCAAAGACGAGAAGTGGGCCGTCTACAAGGATGAGAAATCCAAGCAGGCCATGCGCGGCGGTGTATGCGATACACAGGAACAGGCCGAGGCCAAACTGGAAGCCATCAAAGCCGACTGTCCCGGTGCCTACGTCGAACATCGCCCCGGCCGACACATCCGATGCGACTTCGACCCAGATCTGTGGGCTAAGCACGGGATCGTATCGCCCGGCTACTGCAAGATCGCGCCCTTCTGCAAACAGCATCAGGAGTACCTCGCGGAACAGGGGCTCGAAGTCCCCGAGCCCGCCGAGCCGGTACTCGTTTCCTGAGGGGATGATCGTGGAGACGCTATGGTCCATCGCGTTGACATTGGGGTTCCTCTACGCTTTGGGCGTACTGTTTAGATGGTTCCGCAACGGCCTGTGTGAGGTGACGGCATGGCTAACCAGCGAGTCATCAACATCAGACACCAAGGAGACACGGCGGAAACGCTAGCTACCGCCCGTCCTCATTTCGACGACGGGGCAGCCGTGCGGATCGACTGCGGGGGATGGACTGCTGACTATTTCGACTTCGTGGTGGCAACGCGCCGCAACGATGATGAACCGCTGCTTGAGTTGATCCGGCATCTGGAGGTGCGCCGAGCTATGAAGCGCGGATACAAACGGCGCATCATCCGGATGTGCAGCCACTACGCCACGCAACTCGGTCGGGACTACCCGGCGGTTTATCGCCGCTTCCGACTGTTGCACAACGAGAAGGTAGAGCCAGGATCCGCCTGGGACACTTGACAGATTGGCGCTTGGCGCCTACACTGCACACACCATGAAACTGGAAGAACTAGCAGAGAGAACTGGGTTTTCGGTTGACCAGGCGAGGCGCCGGGCCAACAACCTTGCCTCACTCAAAGTAATACAGCGAGTGAAGCTACGTAAGGAACAAGGTCGCTGGGATTATGGCGACGACGCCTCCGAGGCAATGCAGCAGCTCGCCCACTACGAACGAGACCTCGGCATGACGGCCAAGGCGGGCACCCAGCGTCTGTTGGAAGAGAGGCTGGGCAACGCCGATCAAACCCGCTCGATCGCCGAGATCGAAGTAGAGCTGATCGAGCTGCGACAGCGGTTGGGGCAGAGAGACAGGGAGATCCGTATCCTCAACGAGAGGATCCAGGATCTGAGAGCAAGACGGCTACCAGTGGAAAGGGAGGCATGGCATCGGCGCTTAGTCTGGTGGGTCCGATCATTCCTGCGACCAAAAGACAACCCCGGCGAGTAGCCGGGGCTGCCCTAGTCGCTCAAGTGATAGGATCACCATGAGCAACGACGCACGATCATTGTAGTCTCCCCTCTCCTGGTTGTCAAGAAGGGGGAACGATGTCAGAGAAGGAGACCAAAACACTGGCCCAGGGACTCGTCCAAAACGTCGAGAACCAGGGCACGTTCGACAGCACAGACCGAAGTGGGAATCCACAGACGAACCAGAAATACCGTGCGTGGATCCAGGTACCCAACGTCAGCCAGGCGATGCCGCTCGACGTCACGCTCTGGAATAACCCGGGCGCACCATGTCCACTCAAGCCCGGTCAACAAGTCACCGACCTCAAGTATCAGAAGGTCACCATCACGCAAGACGATGGCACCACTCGCTACTTCTACAACTACCTTCCACCCCGCCAATCAAGCGGCGGCGGCGGCGGGAAAGGTGGCGGTCCGCGGGTCGCCTTCCGGGTGTCCCGGGCCGTCAACGGCGACACCTATGAAGCCGAGTGGAGCGGTTGGGCCGACAAGGCAGACCAGGGCGTCAGCGAGGTCCGGGGATTGCTGGACAAGCTGATCAACGGGAACGGCTCCGCAACAGCTAGCGGCTTCGACGACGGACAGTTCGACGACAACTTCGCCGACGAGCCACAGGAAGAGGAAGTACCGTTCTAGGAGACTGAGTTGCCACAGAATGACCTCGCCGCACAGATCGTCGAGGAGCTGCTCGATCTGGGATTCGGCACACGGGTTGACGAGAAGCTGCCCTTTGAGATGCTGCGCATCGTTCGTCGCCGACTGGCGAAGCGGAATGCGGACATCCGAAAGGCGATTTCCTGTATCACACAGCGTGTCGAGATAGCATCAAACGGTATACATAACTCTTGGGATTGGGATTCCCTTGGGCCGGTAGATGAACTAACGTACTGGGAATGGATACACGAGGCAGAAGAGGAGGCCCTCGCCCTAGCAATTTCGGAATACGAGGAGGAGCCATGAAACGCACACTAATTCTAGGGGCCCTCCTGCTGGCCCTGGCAGGCTGTAGCTATCTGGCCCCCGAGCCGACGTGGGAGACAGAGATCTACGAGGTCTACGCGATCACTCAAGGTGGACTGTGCGTCGAGTTCGATGTCGACCTCGTCTGCATCCCGAACAGCAGCTACCCGGATCGGTACACGCCAGACACAACGGCGTACCAGATCGACTGGACAGTAGATGACGGTATCACAGTTCGTGGCGCACCGGTCTTGTATACCTACGGACAGCCCGGCAGCCACAACGTGACGGTGACGGTGATGGATTGCGTGGGACAGACAGTAAAGTACACGTTCCGCGCCGATGTCGATTATGGTGTGTCTTGCTGGCAAGCCTGTGATGGCTATTGGACGTGTGTGTGGGAGTGAGAGGAGGCCGACAATGCCGCTGCTGATTGAGTGTGATCACCATTGGGCCGGTGTCGGCGTCGACAACGGATGGCCGGAGTTCTGGGGATTCCGCCTCGGCTGGCTCGCGATCCACTGGCTCGCAGATGTGGCGCTCTATAAGTTGATCTACGTGCTCGAAAGAGGCCCACAATGACGCCTGAAGAGGTAACGACCTTGACGGAGACCAGGGATGTGTGATATGTATTACGCAAGGCAAACGATCCCCTTGGCAAGGGATCTAGTGGATGAAACTTCTCGGGCTGACACCCGAGTAAGGCCCGTGGCCTTTGGTGTACTGCAAGTCGACTTGGCAGGTCGACGTCCGGATTCTACCTGACGCCACCCTGCCTTGTCAAGAGGGGTGGTGTTGATGGCATCAACAGAGGGGGAGCCTCAATGAGTAACGACGCGAAGTACGACCGTCGTGGCGGCGACCGCCGGCATGGGAAGACACGATGGCCCGAGAAAGAGCCCCTCGCGCTCAAGCTGATACGCGACAACCTAGAAGGGGAAGACAAGGCATTCGCGAGGAATGTCTGCCTCTTCTACGACGGCATCGTCCAGATCATCACCATGCGCGGTGAGGGCTGCCCGATCTATGCCGAAGACTTCGAGCGGTTCGTCTTCCTCGATCGGAAATGCCTCAAGAGATGCAGAGAGTTCCTGGTCAAGCTGCAGCTAATCAGGATCCACGAGCAACCAGCTCCGCAAGGAGGCAACCGCAAAACGCTGTTTTACTATCTGGAACCGGCCCCCTACGCCGGGTACCGAGAGGGAACGCGGGATGATTGCGATCCCAACCCCGGGTACCGAGAGGGAACGCGGGAGATTTGCCGCCCCAACGGTGCTTCCATGCAGTCGGATACCCCCCCGAGTACCGAGAGGGAACCCATAGAAGTATCTGAAGTATCTTCTTCGTGTTCTCCTAACGGAGAACACTCAGAAGCAACTCCCGCAAGCGGGAGGAGCCTCAAGACCTGGACGAGGGCGCAGTTGAGGAAGCACCACGAAAGTAATCCCGAGTGTCCACCCGAAGGCCGGCAGATCGGCCAGATGCTGACCGCTGTGCTGAAGACCGCGGACCCGGCGGAGTTCGACCGTGTTTGCCAGAGCATACGGGGTGGGTACAACGCCCTGTATGTCACCCTGCAGAACATGACGTGCGCAATAGATGAACCTGGACCCGAGTATCGGGAATTGGTAGATGCAGCGCTCACATTCGAGAAGATTCCTACCCCATCATCGAGCCAACCGAGTCTCGGCTATGTGGTTGCGGCTCTGAAGAACAAGGCGCTGGAGATCTACACCATCAGGGCAGAGGAGGAGGGTCGAAAGAAGACGATCGAGGGAAACATCGGTCATGAGCGGTACGTGGAAGACGATGATGAGTTCGCCGAGATCGTGGCTGCGATTGGGGGTGGCGAGTGAACTTCAGGGCAGCCGCACAGGTGAACCTTGAGGCAGAGATGGGCGTCTTGGGATCATTTTTGCTGGGGGCCAACGACACAGACACCAGACAGCATATCCCGAAGCTAGAGCCGCGACTGTTCCTTGGCCGCAAGCACCAGACCATCGCACGGGCCATCACATCGCTTGCCGACGGCGGCAAGGACTATGATATAGTCTCCGTAGCAGATTGGCTGGAGGCCAAGGCCCTGATGGAGCAGGCTGGCGGGCGTATCTACCTGAACAGTCTGCTCGACTCCATTGTCACGACACAGGCACTGGAGTATCACCTTGCTATCGTCCGAGAGGACGCGACCCGTAGGTCGCTCTGCCAGCGGGCGATCCGACTCGCCGAAGCCGCCGGTAATGAAGAGCTGGATGTCAACGAACTACAGAAGCAGGCCGAGGCAGTCGCGCATGATCTGTCCCTCGACAGCGCAACCGAGTCTCAGTTCATCCACGAGTTCATCGACGAGATCCTGGACAACATGGACAGGGTGGACAGGGCTGGCTTCCGGGGCCTGAGTACTGGGTTCAGCGGGCTCAACACGCTCACCCGTGGCTTGGAACCGGGCTACATCTTGCTGGCGGGACGCCCTGCAAACGGGAAGACTACATTCGCAATCAATATGGCCTTGCATCAGGCGCGGATCCGGCAGGGGTTGCTAGACCGGCCTGCGCGTGTGGGGTTCTTGTCGATCGAGATGGATAAGGACCGGCTGGTACGTCGGTTCATATCGCACTACCTGCGTAACCCGTGGGACCTGGTGCCTAGCGGCTCGACAAAGGAGCAGTGGCGGAAGGAACGGCGGGCGGCCGGGAGGGAGATCGCTAAGCTGCCGATCGCCATCAACGATACTCCCGGGGAACTGAGCGACGTCGTAGCAGCATGTTACGAAATGCGGTACAAGAAAGATGTCGATGTCGTCTACATCGATTACATCCAGCGGATACGGATTGCAGGGAAACACAACTCGCGGGAACGTGAGGTCTCGATGATCTCGAACCGCTTCGGAGACCTTTGGAAGGAACTCGGAATCCCGATCATCGTCCTTAGCCAGCTCAATCGGAACCTGATGAATCGCGATGATCGAATACCAGAACTGTCCGATCTGAGAGACAGTGGGACACTCGAGCAGGACGCCGACATCGTCATGATGATCTGGGATCCGGCTCAGCACAAACGGACGGGCAGTGTGCAAGTGAGCGTGCCGAAGAACCGGGAGGGGAAAAACGGCGTTGTATACTTCGACTGGGATAAGGCCGGGCACCACTTCTCGGAACACATCAAGATTGAAGAGCCAGAGGAGCCTGCGATATCTCCTGCCTAGCACCGGCCGGATTGTTTGCCGGCCGCTAGGCGGCAGGTGTATACTCAGACAGTCGCACGGAAAGGAGTCATGGCGTGACAGTGGAGGGACTCACCGTGGAAGCAACGGCGCAAAGTCTGAATGTACCTCAAACCGAGGCGGTCGATCTACTACGGGCGCTAGCCGGCGAAGCCGGCGGAGAGGAATTACGCTTTGCGCTAAACCAAGTACTCCAATGCTTCGAGTTGGGGCGGAGTTGTGGATTATCCCTCAACTGGAACCAGGGCGGCCATCTGACCAAGGCCAAGATGGAGTTGTACCGGACACCGGCGGACTTCGTAGTCCGAGAGCAGGGGAATCTGAAGTCGTAGGCGGGCTGTAGGCCCACGGGTAGTACGAGGGCACCGCAACGCAGCGCCCCTCACCCCAAGAAGGGTGGGGGGTGCTTTGCTTTGGGAGGAAAGAATGATCGAACAGATCATAGGGTACAGCAGGGAGAAGGTGGCCGGGCGGCTTCGGGAGATCTTCGCGCCCCTGGAAGCACGGCTGAATAAGGGGGACGAGTTCGACTATGCAAACTTCGCTCTCTTCGACGGAACGCTGAATGGGGACCGGGAGGGAATCATCCGCGTGCCGCTGACAGAGGGTTCTCCGTCGCGGGTTCTGGATTGGAGGCTGGGCAAGGATGTACTGCTCAAGGATGTCAGCCCGTTGCCGTGGGCTGGGTATCTGATTCTTGAGCCCAACGAGTGCTTCAGCCATCTCAGGCCCGGCGAGCCAACGCTGGCATTCCTTGTGGATGCCGAGGAGGCAGGGAGGGACCGCACGGAAGACTGGGCCGTCATCCAGTGGGTCAACGTTTACGGCGAGGTTGTCAAGGAATCGCCGGAATGCTCGAAGCAGCTCGGCGTCTATGGGAAGGATGCGATGGAGTACTGCACTCATCGTGGGAACCAGAAGTGGCACGCCATCACCTGTACGTCCACAGGAACGAACCAGAACTAGCTGTTCTAGCTGCTGGGAGTGACGACGCATGGCTGGAAGGAAGAGCAAGCAAAAGGGCAGTAGGGGAGAGGCGGAGTTTGTTGATGCTCTCAACAGCACCGGCCTCTTCCGTGCCCGGAAGCAACCCCTTTCTGGTAGCCTAAGAGATTTTCCTGACGACATCCGAGAGGACCTGGTGTTCTGTGGAACATGTGAAGTCAAGAATCGAGAGAGCATTGGCAAGTACCTCTGGAAGTGGCTGGGCCTGGAGATCCAGGGGCGTAGAGCACGGCGGGTGAAGGACGTAAAGGCGTTGTTGCTCAAGCGCAATTGGCACCCCCGGCTCGTCGTAATGACACTGGACGAGTTCACCGGATTGGTTCGTCGCCTCAAGGAGCAGCCATGAGGTTCGTGGTCCCGTCTGCACCCTCGGAAATTGCCTGGGATCTGGTCTCGGAGGTTTGTCAGGCATTTCCAGGGGCAACGGTGGTTCTTGTCGGGATGCCCGGCGGGGACTGCACCTTGCCGACTGAGCCGAATTTCGAGTGGATGATGTGCGATCCTGCCTCGCCTGAAGGATTGAAGGAGATACAGACAGCCTCCTGCCTGTTGCTTCCGTTCGTCCGTGCTGGGATCACCGGCCTCGCCTCTGACCAGCGGGCCGGTGTCCCAGCCGTCTACTATGTTCCCGGAGAACGATATGGCGCAGGGGGCGCTGGGGCCTATACGGTGCATAAGCGCAGCGAGTGGCTCCGCCAAGTACGCATAGCGCTAGGCACGGAAGAGCCAGCCCAACACAGGGGGATTCATGGGCAATGACGCACAGCTCGTACTCTGTGACGACCCGACCTTGAGCGTGGTGTATGAGGTGCCCGGCTCCACTCCCAGGCTCGATCCAGGGGAGGTCGCCAGGCAGGTAGAGCGGACTACGTGCTACATCTGTGGTCAAGAGTTCTCTGTCTACAATCCCGACGAGGAACATCATATCGATGGTCGTACTGGGCCGGGGGCCAATGCACCGGCCAACAGGGTACGAATCTGCGACTTGTGCCACCTCGGGCCGCGGTCGATACACAGCGGACACCTCAAGTTCTACCGAGCTGACGATGGCCTTCTCTGGGTGGAGAGGTTCATAGACGGGGAGTGGCAGAAGCAGGTACCGTATGGTCGTCTGCGTTCGGGGCGGGATCTTTCACATACACTGGAGCTCTCGCAATCGTTCGGCGAGTGGCTGATTCGGCAACGTCAGGACTTGGCCAACTGGAACGACGATGCGCTGAAGGACCAGTATCACATTGCCGATTCGACGGCAGCCTTGCTGTTTGCAACACAGTGCCAGATTGTTCACGAGTTGGCGACCCGCCACGGCGTCGAGGCAGGACAGACAAAGACTGGGGCCGGACTGAAACGTACGGCTGTATTCCTTGGGGTCTCATATCAGACAGCCCGTTTGCGCCATGCAGTGTATCAGGCAATCTTCGCCAAGGTCGATGTGGGGGTTACCTGGGAGCACCTATCACCGGAGTTTTTCTATGCCGCTTACCGGAAGAAGAGCATCATGGACCCGATCCAAGCGCTGAATGAGGGAGAGAACCGAGTACTTGCGATTAGGGATAAGGACTACACGGCAGCGCAGTTTGCGCGAGATATCGAGACAGGTTTCGCTGCGAACCCCAAGGATGGCGCACCAGTGTGCCCCTATGGCTGTGCCAATTGCAAGAAAGCCACGATGGATATGACTTGCCAGGTTTGGGATGGGAACGAAATGGTGGCCAAGGGACCAGCTGAGGGAATCTGGTACTGCGAAGAGAAGGGCGTCCTAGCTTCGGAGCTGGGACCACGAGATGCCTGCGGGGAGCTGACAGCGAGATGACCCGCGACGAACAGATCATCGACCAGGCCATCCGGGATAAGCTGAACCTCCCAACCAGCCATCGGCTCACCAGCAAGGACCGTGAGCGGGTGAGGGTGCTCTACCTGGGCGACAACCAAATCGCCGACGTCACCCCGCTGGCCGAACTCACTCAGCTGAGGG
>Ga0180433_10010354_pt1 | contig 11239 bp, 8 predicted proteins | sample SS_ome_8_FD_132980 | JGI IMG/M metagenome (GOLD analysis project Ga0180433, IMG submission 132980) | Hypersaline lake sediment archaeal communities from the Salton Sea, California, USA - SS_1_D_1 metaG | ecosystem: Environmental > Aquatic > Non-marine Saline and Alkaline > Hypersaline > Sediment... | reverse complement strand
GCGGCTATAATCCATCTTGTAAACATGGTCACCAGAAAGGATGAGCACGTGTTCTGGTGATTCCCGTTGTATGAGATAGAGGTTTTGACGAACCGAATCGGCTGTGCCTTGGTACCATTGATCCCCGGTTCGCATTTGAGGATGCACAACTTTTAGGTAGTGGCCGAGGGCATAGCTGAAAATGTTCCACCCTGCTTCCAAATGCTCCACCAGAGACTGGGCCTTATATTGAGGCAACACCATAATCTTGTAAATATTGGAGTTGATGCAGTTACTTAGTGTCACATCGATAATGCGATATATGCCCCCGTAGGGAACGGACGGCTTTGATCGATCCTGGGTCAAAGGATAGAGCCGTTCTCCCTTTCCACCGGCCATGATCAGTGCGATAACATCCCGCATCGTCATATTCCTTTTAACACGTTGATCATCGTGAAAGCCTGGCCCTTTGCACCCTGTGCCACCTTCTTGGAGAGAAAATGAATCGCATCCAGGGTCCCCGCCGCATAGATGTCTCGACCATTGACGTTATGGGTGAACTGAAAGAAGACCGTACCGTCTTCTGAGCGAAGGTTATAAGTGTGCCAGCCATGCCCCTTTAGGTAGGTCTCAGGAATACCCCATTGGGTTCGTTGAACCTTGGGGTCCCGCTCCATGACAATGTCGTCCTTTGCAAAAGGAATCCCCAGTTTATTAAAATAGCTGATCATGGCCTTGGCTGTCCCGCTGGTGTCAGCCTTGCCCTGCTGATGGCTTTCCTTGATCTCAAGGTGGTATCCCTTAAACACCTCAGGGAAGGTGTCCGAGGCATATTCCATCATGGCTTGGAAGGCGACGATCTGTTTAGCCATATTCGGGGCAACGACGGCTGCGATGTCAGACGCCTTGACTGTATCAACCAAGAGCGTCCTGTCGCCACCCGTCGTACCCATGACAAAGGGGATGCCATTGTCACAGTAAAAAGAGGCATTGTCGTTCACCGCATTCGGATGGGTGTAATCCACACTGAAAAATGCCCCTTCCGCTTTCTTGAGAGAATCTATCGCCTCCTGTCGTTGGTCCGGTGGGATCAACCTGACCGTTTCAGTGCCGACTTGGGTTTCCTTCGCCGTTATTTCTGGACCAGTGAGGGCATGGGGAATGAGTTTCAAGGCCGCATCACGCTGGATGTGTTCAGCTGCTTTGGTGGCCATGTTACCTGGAAGGCCATTTACCATCACCTTAATAGGCTCCATAGTACACCTCCTTACCTCGACCGAGGCGTCAAAAGATTCGATTGTGAGTCGGATTTGTGACTAACTCCTGTCGTTAGCGGGGAAAGGCACTCAAAGCGTCGCGTCACGCTTTAGGCCCCACATAGCACAAAAACAGGAGGGATTCAAATTAGCCCTTCCATCCCACCGGCATGATGACAAGAGGTTCATGGTTGCTTTGGGCATGGATGGCCCTTGCTACTTCGTTATCACGAAAAGCGCCAACGATTCCGGCAGCCAGCCCCGAGGCTTGGCATTGTAGAAAGATGTTCTGGCCAATATGGCCGGCTTCAATCAAGGCGTACCGGATGCCTCGGTCTCCGTACTTGGTGGTGATACGGCTGTATTGGACGGTGATGACAAAAAGTACGGCCGCTGTGGCCATCCACATCTGTTTCAGAGAGGCCTCGGCCACTTCGCTTCTCCTGTCTCCATTAACGATTTTCTCGGTCGCATGATTATCGGGGTGATAGCGATAGATGCCTGGGGCCAAGTGGGCAACGCCCTTGTCGCCCACCACAGCATAAACATCTGCAGGGTAGAGGGCCCCGCCTGAGGGCGCTGCCCTTTTTATCCCGTCCAGCTCTGTAACACCTTGAGCGGCCCACAGAATTTGCGAGAACTGCTGTAAGGTCAAGGCTTTGTTTACAAATGAGCGGATGGTCCTTCTTTGTTGGATGGCCCTTTCCACGGACACGTTGCTGTCAAGGATCGGAGGCGGCAGGTTCATGGGTGACTCCCCCTCAAAGATTTCGCCCTCTCTCGCAAAGGCCTTTTTCCAAAAAGGCCCAAGGGTAGAACAAGATAACCCCAATACCCCGCCGATTTGGCAAGCCTGTCGCCGGGTCAAGCTGCCATTTCTTATGAAGATATGTAAAAGGCGACACAGGGCCATTTGAGTAACCTTGATTTACCGGTTCCAGAGATCCCGTATAAGCTTTCTGCTGATTTCCAGATAATGAAACAATACCGTAGGATCATCGCAGAATACTTCCAAGGTAACGGTATCATCGTATCCCGTGGCTTTGAGGGCAGAAACAGCCCTTTGCCAGTCTACGCTTCCGACGCCCAGGGGCATATGATGATCTTCCGTCGAACGATTGTCAGAAAAGTGAACGTGCTTGATGGCGGGGCCTAGATGCCTACAAAAGGTTTCCCCGTCGTCTTTGCCCATGTTCGTATGACCAAAATCGAGATGGACCATGAGCCCAGGGACCTCCTGAAGCAGGGTATCGTAGGTTGAAACACGATCGAAGGGGGCCTTGTAATTTTCAAGCACAAGGGTAAGGCCCAGATGACGGGCCATCTGCTCAATGGGCTTGAGGGCCTCGATATTGAGCTCTAGCAGATGGGACTTCATGCGGGGCGGACAGGCATAACAAGGATGGATATTCATGACCTCTGCACCCAAAGCCGAGAAGACCATGGCACAGCGCTCCAATTCCTTAAGACATGCCTCTCGGACCCCCTGTACGGGATAGGCATAAGGCAGACAAGGGTCTGTGTGCCCCACGACAGAGAGATCATATTGATTAAGGAGTGTCCCGACCCTTGCCACATCCAGCGTGAGGCAAGGCCCTTCAATGGTGAGATCCACAAAATCATATTTGGCCTGTCCGAAGGCTTCGATTTCCTCATACACAGAAGCCGACGGATTATTCATAAGGCCGATTTTCATATCAGGCACGCCGTTTGTGAAGCAGGGTAGCACTCAGTCTTTTTACACGGGTTCTTGATACAAAAGAGACATATGGGGAGCACCATGGGCTACAAGGATATCAAGCTTAACCAGAAAATGCGCCGATATCAAATTATTTCGTCTCCACAGATTCATGTGGGCACAGGTTTTCTATTGACTCTTTTCGCCCCCATTGAATATCTTTATGGAAATGACCGTCCGCAGATTTCTCATTTTTGCCCCCACGGCAGTCATCGTCTTCTTGCTGCAATCCTATTTCTGGGTCCCCTCCTACGAAGAACAGACGCGGGGTAACCCCGGTCGCCTCCATGAATACATCACAGCCTCCATTGGCGACGCCACCATCCTGAACCCCATCCTGTCGGCTGATTCAGCCAGCAGCGACATTGAGTCCATGGTGTTTGAGGGGCTGATTGACCGAGATGAAGCCCTTCGTTTCAGGGGGCGTCTTGCCACATCCTGGGAGATTTACGAAGAGGCCTTCTTCTATGTAAACAAGGAGGCCACCATACCGGGTGCAGGGACGCTGGGAGGCCAGGCCGTGGCCGATCTTCTTCACAGGTCCAGGGACAAGGTTTGGCCGGAGAACCCGGAGGTCAAAGCCTCGTTGGAAAACATCAGGGACATCGTAGTCCTGCCCGCCAGAAAATTTCTTGTGACCAGGAAGGAAAAGAAGGGCAAGGCGGAAAGTAAGACTGAGGTGAACATTCAGGTGCGAGCACCAGCCCAGATCAAGCTGGTGCTCAACCGGGTGGATCAAGATCTCTTTAGAAACCTGTCCGCCATCTTGGGCAAGGCGTATTTTATTTCCTTTTCGGGGCAAGATTGTCTGAACGTTGATGATGAAGCCTGGCAAGGGAAAAGATCCGAGTACGCAGAAGAGATTTTGCCTGCCACAGAGCACAATCCTGTTGTGGTCTTTCACCTAAGGCATGGCGTGAGATTTCACGACGGGCACATCTTTGATGCCAACGACGTGAAATTCACCTTCGACGCGATCATGAACCCGAAAAATCTGTCTCCCCGCATCGCCGACTTTGAGCCTGTCAAGCAGATAGAGGTCCTTGACCCCCTGACCGTGCGTATTGTTTATAAGCGTCTCTATTCGCCTGCCCTCGGCACTTGGGGTATGGGGATTCTCCCTGAGCATCTCTTGAATGACGAGGCCATTCGAGCAGAGGCCCTGCGCCTTGGAAAAGACCCCACAACTTTTTCCATGCGGCAAAGCAGTCTCAACCGACATCCCATAGGCTGTGGTCCCTTTGTCTTTGGGGCATGGAAATCAGACCAGTACATCGTCCTGGAACGCTTTGAAGACTATTGGGAAGGCCCGACAAACTATGAGCGCTTTACCTACCGGATTGTGCCGGACCTCCTGACGCAGGAGATGGAATTTTATGCTGGAACTGTAGATAGCTACAGCGTCCAGCCACATCAGGTCAAGCGCTTAAGACACAATCCCAAATACCAGAGCTTTTCCGGTCTTTCCTTTGGTTACACCTATATTGGATACAATATGGGGCGAGAACCCTTCAATGACCGTCGGGTGCGCCGAGCCCTTGGGATGGCCATTGATGTGGAAAAGATCATAGATTTTGTACTTCATGGTCAAGGGGAGCGGATCACAGGACCTTTTGTCAAGCAGACCGACTATTACGATACCAGCATCGAGCCTTTGCCTTATGATCCTGGGAGTGCCCTTGCGCTTTTGGAGGAAGCGGGTTGGCGGAAGGACGAGGGCGGGTGGCTCGAAAAAGATGGCAAGAGATTTCAATTCACCCTGATTACCAATAATGGTAACGACCTTAGAAAGGCAGTCCTTGCCATAGCCCAGGATGCCTGGAGAAAGATCGGCGTGGACGTGCGGACCGATGTCCTGGAATGGTCTGTATTCATCCAGGAACGGGTGGACAAGGGTGATTTTGATGCCCTCGTCTTGGGGTGGCGCATGGGCATAGAGCCTGACCTTTATCAGATATGGCACTCCAGTCAGACCCATCCCCATCAGCTCAATTTCGTGAGGTTCAGAGATCAGGAGGCCGACGACCTCATTGTCAAGATCAGAGAAGAGTACGACCACGCTCAGCAGGTGGTCTACTGCCACCGGCTCCATGAAATCATTGCCCGACAGCAGCCCTACACATTTCTGTATGTGGGGAAGTGGACAGCCGTCCTGGACAAACGGATTGTCATTAAGGAAAGGGACAGCCAAGGCCATCCTATCTACAAAAAGATCACACCAACCAAGACTGGAGACTTTACATTTTACTTTAATAAATGGATAAAACTTGCTGAATTACCGTCTCTAAGTCCAGAAGGATAATTCATGTTGTCATTTATCGGCCGGAGCGTGGTTCAAAAAACGGTGACCTTGTTTTTTGTCTCCGTGGTCTCCTTCATGATCATCCACCTGGCCCCGGGCGAGCCGAGCCAGGTGGATCCTCTCAACCCGAAGTTTACGCCCGAGATGGTGGAACGATTTCAGAAGGCCTTTCATCTCGACAGGCCCCTGTATGTCCAATACGTTTATTTTTATCGGGATCTTTTTGCAGGCAGATCCGTCTCATGGCGGGACAATCAATCTGTGTTGGCGAAGATCTGGGAACGGTTTCTGAACAGTCTGCCACTGTTTATCGTAGGCACGCTGATCACGTGGACCTTGTCCTTCCCCATAGGGATCCGTGCCGCCATTTTCAGGGGCGGCCTGTATGATCGGTCCACCACGTTTTTTTCTTATCTGTTGATCTCCATTCCAGGCTTCTTCTTTGCCTACCTCCTTATTATCGTGGTGGTCAATCGCTTCCATGTGCCCGTCATCGGCATGGAGACCTTCGGACTTGGGCAGGCGCCCTGGCCAACCCTGTTCATGGACCGGATCTGGCACCTCCTGCTGCCATCTGTGCTCGGGGCCACTGGCGGGATCGCTGTGCTGTCCAGGTATGTGAGGGGCCAAATGCTGGAGGTGGAGGGTCAGGATTATGTTCGGACCGCCAGAGCCAAGGGGCTCCCGCCAGAACAGGTCCACTATAAGCACGCCTTGCGTAATGCCCTGCTACCCTTTGTGACCATGTTTGGACTGATCTTGCCGGGCCTGATTGGTGGCTCTGTCATTATCGAATCTATTTTTTCTTGGCCCGGTATGGGAAGAATGGCCTTTGAGGCGATCCTGGCTCGAGATTACCCTGTGATTCTGACGGTCAATTTTGTTTCTGCTGTACTGGTCCTGACCGGCACGTTTATCTCAGACCTCCTGTACCTGGTCGTAGACCCGAGGATACGTCTGTGATGAATGTGGAACCAAGACCAGTGGCTGGTGATCTTCAAACAGAGCCCCCCGGTGTGGAAAAAGAGACAAGGGGGCAACAATTCTGGCAACTTTTTGGACAAAATCATCTGGCGATGTTGGGCCTGGTTATTTTTATCATCTTCTTCTGTACGGCCCTCACAGGCCTGTTCTTGACTTCCGGGTCAGATCCTGTCTTTGATCCTGCCCTCGTGCGACTCCAGGAGAAGTTGCGGCCACCCCTAGCCAAACCGAATTTTCAAACGCTGAAGCCTCATGAGGTGCCCACTTTGGGGGTTTATCTTTTCGGCACCGATGATCTGGGACGGGACGTGTTTGCAAGAATGCTGCAGGGGGCCTGGGTTTCCCTGACTGTAGGATTTGTAGCCGTTGGGATCTCTGTGCTCATCGGCATATTCATGGGCGGCATAGCGGGCTACTTTGGAGAGAACCCTATTAGGATCGATCACATTCTTGTAGGTTGTCTCTTATTGTCAGGCGCCGCCATGGCGGCCACCGGTCTGATTCTTGTGGGCGTGGCGCTTCCTGTGCTCGGCCTTGCTTACATTTTTTTCCCCTTTTTGACAAAAAAAACGTCAGCAAAACGCCTTATGCCAACAAGGCTGCCCCTACTGCGCAAGCGGGCCATTTCTGTTGACACCCTCATCATGAGGCTCGTCGACATCATGCTTTGTTTTCCTAGCTTCTTTCTGATTCTCACCGTGGTGGCACTTTTGCCGGCAAGCATTTACAATATCATGATCGTCATTGGACTGACCAGCTGGATGGGTGCTACACGCTTTGTCCGTGCCGAGTTTCTCTCTCTAAGGGAGCAGGACTTTGTCACGGCCGCTAGGGCTCTGGGTGTGAGCAACTTGCGGATTATCTTTCGCCACATGATGCCCAATGCCGTGGCCCCGGTCCTGGTTTCCGCCACCATTGGCATTGCCACGGCCATTTTGACAGAGGCGGGCTTGAGTTTCCTCGGCTTTGGGGTGCCCCCGCCTCATGCCACGTGGGGCAATATCCTTTCTGACGGAAAGGGCTTCATCTTTGACGCGCCCTGGCTCACCTTTGTGCCAGGCTTTGCCATTTTGATCGTGGTGCTCTCCTTTAATTTGTTTGGTGAGGGACTGCGAGATGCCCTGAATCCCAAGCTGAGGGATGGAAGCTGAAAGCTCAAGGCTCAACTGAAAGCAAGAAGGAGATTGCTTCAGTGTTGAGCCCTCTGCTTTAAGCCCAGCAAAAACAACGATGTATTTCAGACACCCTGTGGCCTATGACTAATAACAAGGACACGCTCCTGTCTGTTCAAGGCCTAAAGGTCTATTTTCAAGGCAACCGTAAGATAGCTCGCGCAGTGGACGGCGTAAGCTTCGAAGTGGCCCAGGGTGAGACCGTTTGTCTTGTTGGTGAGTCAGGGTGTGGCAAGACCGTGTCAGCCTTGACCATTCTTGGTCTGGTTCCTCGACCGCCCGGTGAGATTGTGGGTGGTCGAGTTTTGTTTGGAGGCCAAAATCTCTTGGATTTCACTGAGGATGAGATGCAGCAAGTTCGCGGAAATCGCATCGCCATGGTCTTTCAGGAGCCCATGACTTCTCTGAATCCCGTGTTCACCATTGGAGACCAGATCGGCGAAGCCATCACGGTCCACGAAAATGTAAGCCCAGTGGAGACACGCAACCGATGTGTTGAACTGCTCACGGACGTAGGTATTGCCGCCCCTGAAGAGCGGCTCAAGGACTATCCCCACCAGCTGAGTGGCGGGCAGCGTCAGCGGGTGATGATTGCCATGGCCCTGGCATGTCATCCCGAACTGGTCATCGCCGACGAACCGACCACCGCCCTTGACGTGACCGTTCAAGCCCAGATTCTAGATCTTTTTGCAGCGCTTCAAAAGAAAAGGGGTATGTCCCTTCTGTATATCACCCACGACCTGGGCGTCGTGGCAAAGATTGCCGACCGCATCTATGTCATGTATGCCGGGATCATTGTCGAGCAAGCCGATGCCCCGGACATTTTTTACCACCCCCGCCATCCCTACACACAGGGACTTTTGGCATCCTTGCCGGCCCGTGGGAACCGAGGCAAGGAACTTCACAGCATTCCCGGCCAAGTACCGGATCCAGCCCATAAACCCAGGGGTTGCCCCTTTCACCCGAGGTGCGATTTCGCGGTGCCGACTTGCCATGATACATTTCCGGAGATGTGTGACGAGGGGAAGGGACACCTGAGCCGATGCCCGGTCCTATATGAGCGCAAGGATTAGACAAGAAGTGGTTCGGCGCCATTCATCGAACAGCCTGCTCCGGGTCAAAGGGCTCAGGAAATACTTTCCTGTCCACAGAGGCTTTCTTCAAAGAGTCGCCGGATGGATCAAGGCCGTCGATGGGGTGGACTTTGACATTGGCCACGGTAGTACGCTCGGCCTGGTCGGGGAAAGCGGGTGCGGGAAGTCCACCGCGGGGCGAGCTATTCTTAAGCTCATCGAGCCGGATGAAGGAAAAATTGCATACCGGGGCCAGGATATCAGCCGGCTGTCTCGGCAGGAGATGAAACCGTTACGTAAAGAAATGCAGATCATCTTCCAGGACCCCTTCGGTTCCTTGAATCCGCGCATGACCGTCGGGGCGTCGATTGAGGAGGGCCTGCGGGCTCGGGGTGTAAGAGACAGGGCTAAGCGCAAGAAGCGTGTGGAGGAACTGCTAGAGATGGTTGGCATGGCTCCGGGTGGGGCTGGTCGCTATCCCCATGAATTCAGCGGCGGCCAGCGCCAACGTATCGGCATAGCACGAGCCCTGAGCGTGGAGCCGTCATTGATCGTCTGCGATGAGCCCATATCAGCCTTGGATGTCTCGATTCAATCCCAGATTATCAACCTCCTTAAAAATCTCCAGGCACAGCTGGGCCTCAGCTATCTCTTCATTTCCCATGATCTCAACGTGGTGGGCTATATGAGTGATACAGTGGCGGTCATGTACCTGGGTCAGATCATGGAGTATGCTCCGGCAGAGGCGCTCTACGAAGAACCCCGCCATCCTTACACCCAGGCACTCCTGTCGGCTGCGCCTCGGCCCGAACCAAACGATAGAAGTAAGTCCACAACCCTTTCCGGTGATGTGCCCAGCCCGTTCAATCCCCCGCCGGGGTGCAAGTTCCAGGGACGATGTCCTTTGGCCGAAGATCGATGTCGGAAGGCAGAAATCGGTTTCTATGAAGCAGGAGAGGGTCACCAAGTCCGCTGCTGGAAGCTTTAGGGGCCTAAAGCCCTTCCACAATATGTCTGAGTTGCTTGCAGACCTGGGGCTCAAAGTTTTGAAGCCTTTGTTTCAGAGATCTTAGGGCTGGCCGGATATAGGGCTCGAATTCTTTCTTGCCCTTTTGGTGGCTTAGAAAGGCGAAAGCGCCCAGTATCTGTAAGTTCCGGTTGATGGCACAATATTGATAGGCATGAAGAAAACGGCCACGATCAACGGGTACGAGCTCAGAGAGCCTTGTCAGATAATCGGAAAGCAAACGGTCCTGTACATCTTGGGGAAGTTCCACATATGGATCAATAAGCAATGAGGCCAGGTCGTATTGCAGGGGCCCGAGGCGACCTCCCTGGAAGTCAATCACATAGTGTTTTTCCTCTCTGACAATAATATTCCGTGATTGGAAATCTCGATGAAGAAACCCAATATAATCTGTTTTAATGGCTATTTCAGCAATTAGTTCACATTCTTGTTTAAGTTGTTCAAACCCTATTTCAAGACCCTTGTATCCATTTAAAAAGGCCGTTACAAAGTACTTGGCCTCTCTTTCAATGATAAACTCTCGATCATAGCTTGGGGTCTGGTATGTGCAGGCTGGATCAAATCCCTTGGCCCCCTCAACGCCCATTTTGATGAGAATGTCCAGGACAGCCCGATAATGGAGGACAACCTTTTCAGAATCATCTGCCCGGCGGACCACCGTCTGGAGGTGAAGATCGCCCAGGTCTTCTAGGGCAACCATGCCTGATGGGCGATCATAGCCGTAGATCCGAGGCACGGGGATGCCCTTGGAGCGGAGATGCTGGCCGATGGCAAAAAAAGAATCTGCTTCACATGGGTCAGCTTCAGGCGGCAGGCCATGATCGACGACAACAATAGACGACTTTCCCAAAGACGCACGATACCATGTGCGGTCGGACCCATCCCCTTTAAGGTTGGTCCAGACCAGGGACCCTGATTCGGCCACCGGGGAGAAGGTCTCCAGTGCCTTCCGGGCCAGGGCCTCCCTGATGGCCCCCTGATATCCTGCCATCGTACCTATGTCATGCCAGTAGTGGTTCCGGGCCATATAGCCTCTGAGTATGATTCCTGACTGTATCATCTCACAATAGGCATCGATGATGCTATAATGAGGCCCTGGCGGGATGAAACCAAGGACCTGGGGATCAACGCACTGGATCCCGGTGAAGGCAAGCTGACGAACCTTTGTGTCTAGCCCGTGCCCTCTTGTCTGTGCTGACTGTGCAGGCTCGGAGCGGCTTGGGGGGCAAGGTCCCCGTTGGCCAAAGCCGACAATGTGGTCTCCTGCGTCTACCCAGACATGGTTAAAGGGAGGGCAGTTGTGAAGCACGAGAGTCACGGGATTTTCATGGTTAAGGTGAGACTCATAAGCCTTTGCAAGGTCAATGTTGGAGAATATGTCACCATTTACAACCATGAAGGGCTTCTCATCCCAGAAATCCTCGACGTTCTTGATGCCTCCCCCTGTCCCCAGGATGGTTTGCTCGAATCGAGTATAGACGGGAATGCCATAGTCCTGCTCGTTGACGAACTGATCGATCTTTTGGGCCAAGTGGTGGGTATTGATGATCACGGCTTCGCAGCCTGCCTGTTTGAGCCTGCGAATTAAGATGTCAATTAACGGTTGGCCAAGAATGGGGAAAAGGGGTTTGGGTTCATTTTTTGTCAGGGGCAACAGGCGCGTCCCAAGGCCTGCCGCCAAGATCATAGCTTTCATAAGGGGCATCAT
>Ga0180433_10010353_pt1 | contig 11240 bp, 12 predicted proteins | sample SS_ome_8_FD_132980 | JGI IMG/M metagenome (GOLD analysis project Ga0180433, IMG submission 132980) | Hypersaline lake sediment archaeal communities from the Salton Sea, California, USA - SS_1_D_1 metaG | ecosystem: Environmental > Aquatic > Non-marine Saline and Alkaline > Hypersaline >... | reverse complement strand
GATAATCGGCTATCACCGCACAATTAGCAACATCTTCAGCTGTGGAATATCTCCGTTGCCCGGTTTCCCAGTCCAGGATGAAGGGAGGGTCTCCGTCCGCACAGAAACGTGGCTCCTGCTTGTCCAACACAAAGTCATACTTGGGATTCCTGGCACCATATGTTATGGTCTTAGGAGCTATCTTCAATGCTTCCTCAACCAGTTGCCTGGGAAGAGTGACACGATTAGTCCCGTAATCTACCTTCGCTCCCCCTTTCTTCAAGATGTCGAGAGCCATCTCACTCATCACCTTGATACCCGTCTTCTCCAACACCTGTAATGAAGCATTGTGAATGGCTACTATCTCCTCTTGAGATAAAAACGTCGTCCTGGGTTTGCTCATTTTGTCTAACCCCCTTGCAATTAATTTTGGCCGGTTCGAGGCTGGCGGAAATCCTTTCTCGTCGCCTCAAATTTTACTCTCCCCCGATATCCCTCTCAGCATCTTCAATAATCTGCCTCACCTCTTTATCTAAAGCCTCCTCGATAATAGGAGCTCCGTGCGTGGCAAGTATCTCCCTCACTTTTGCCTTTGCCCTTTCAGTAAAGGTTCCCTTCGCTGTTGGGTCAAGAATGAAGGTGTTGGAGAGCTCTCTGCTCCATATCTCTTTTTTGAAGTGCTCCAATGTGTGCTTCGCATCCAGAAAGTGACCACCAGGGCCAACTCTGTTAACAACATCCAGCGCTAACGTATCATCATTTATCTCAAATCGGCGCAAATACGCACGCACATGTTCATAAGTCTCTGCATCAAGTACCAATTTGTCCAGCGCAGCACTTATTGCCAGGTCGACGCCTCCAAACGAAGCAGTCAGGTCCGTGCGGGTCATCCAACTCAGAGCCATTCTCAAAATACTACTCTCAACATCCGCCATAGTATCTGCTCTAGGTCCAGGAGATATCAGCTCCGAAAGTCCGTTCGCCGGCGAAATATCGGCTACAAAATCGGGAATCTTGTAGAACCTCGCCATCTGCGCACAGCCGGCACCGATCAACGGGTATTCAGGCGCATCGTAATTGATGGCACCGGTCTTCATGTTGGCCGGCGCTGCCTCCGAGCAATAAATCATCGGGGCACCGGGACTGGCACACTCGATAATAGCCAGGGATGCCAGTTCCTCAGCATTTGCCATCGCCAGAATACCGGCTATAGTTACCGGAGCGGTGGTGCCGCCCAAGACCATGGTCATGGGTGCAATGGGAACCCCGGCCTTCGCCAGCACAACCATCGCCTCTGCTGCCCCCTTTTCAAAAGTCAGTGGAGCCACCGGACAATTAACCATGGAAAAAATAGGCCTCCTCCTGAGCTCTGCCTCACTCCCCACAACGGCAGATGCTAGCCTGATTTGCCACTGAGCTGTTTTCTCCGTTATGCTGCCACCCTGGAAGTGTTTGCGATTGTTTCTCAGTGCAATAGCTGCTTTGTGAAGCTCCTGGAACGGTGGTGATATATCGTTGGGAATTACAGAGGGCGAGAAGAAATCAACCGTATCGAGGTAATCACACACCAGGGCAAAATCTTTCAGGTCGGACGATGTTGAATACCTCCTCTTCCCAGTCTCGAAATCATCCACAAACGGTGAAAGGCCACTCGCCGACATAAAGGGGAACTCCTCTGCGGGAACCTTCATGTCGCACTTCGGATCCCTCGCCCCCAGGATTATCTCCCGCGGCGCCCTCCTGATCACTTCTTCGACCAGAGGCTTCGGAATCTTCACAATGTCACCATCTATCTCGGCGCCGTTCTCAGCAAGTAGCTTTCTCACTTTCTCACTGAGAATCCTGACTCCGGTCTCCTTTAGAATCCGCAGGCTCGCCTCATGAATTTGCTCTATTTCACTATCAGATAAAAATGTTAAAAATCCCCTCATTTTCTCGGTACCTCCTTTTTTTCTAGTCTCCCCTTCTCCATTAGACTACGACGTGAACGCTCGACCGCATCCACGCCGAAGGTTTATATGATAAGATTCTCCCCAGCTTTACTTTTAAGCTCCTGTATACTATAAAATTGTGTAATGTATTGCTGGCCCTTGTGCTGGCTCACCACATGGTTAACACTTAGTGGGATATTTTGGCAAGTTTCTTTCCAATATACTCCACTGGATTAAGATAGGCAAGAGACTGCTGTGGGTGTCTAAAGCAATATTATCTCAACAATTCAGTCAGTCAGGGGAAAGACTTTTTTAGAATTTTTAATTCAGGGATTGGCTATCAGCTCTCGAGAAAGATATGAACTATCTCCCGAATTCCAGGGACGCCATACCAACCAAGTCTACTGCAAATTAGGTATTATGCCCTCAGAATACAGGTAACAACATAGCCTTTTGTTGAAGATCATGGGCACAAAGCCGCTTATAAATTTATCAGCTATCTAAAAATTCCCGGCATATACCCCGGCCAACCAGACCATCCAATGCCGAAAGGCCAATCCAGCAGAACAAAGGGCGAAGACAGCAAGATAAGTATCGTAGCGTAAACCGCAAACGTTGCCACCATTTCCTTTCCCGTTTCTGGCCTGTCCTTCTTCAACATAAGTCTCATCGGGAATGTTATTATTGTAGAAACAAATTTGGGAATGCGGAACAAAAATGGAGCACTTACCGTATACTGTAAATATCCCTCGCGGCCTTCTTTTCGCATTCTATTCTCCTCAGCCAAGGCGATGCATATTATGACCAGCGACGTTAGTAGCCAGGGCAAACTTGCTCCCGGATTTGAGCCACCCATCGGGACCGGCTGTTGGGCGGCGAATAGCATTACCCCGTAGCTCCAGATAATGAAGCCTAGGTACTGGGGATGCCGCGAATACCTGTATATCCAGAAATCAACGGTCTTTCTTCTTTGTACTTTGCCGTAGAACCATGTGATAGTCCCCATAACAAATATAAAGAGCCCCACTCCTATGGCGATCCAGGCTAGAGCCTCCCTGATATCCACACCTCCAAGCCAGAACGGGTAGACCAGAACTATATACGGTAGGTAGCTAATATCACCAAAGTTCATGAGGTTTACGCTCGGGTCCCAGAAGGGGATAAACGGTACTCTCAATATGCCCAGACCAGCCAGGAAAAACATAGAAGCAAAGAAATAACCGAAGGTGGGCAGGAAAAAGGCAAAAGAACCGCAGATAGCTAGCTTCCTCTTACCCATCATAAAACCGGCCACTATCAAGATGGCTATTACTGCAAGGCAGGCATAACCGACAGGGCGGGCAACTACCATGAACTCGGCTACCCGCTCAGGTTCCATTACCGGGTGAATGTCAGGGAAGTAGTTAGACAGCCAATTGCCGAGTAGGACCGGAAGTTGCAACGTGGCAAAAGTCAGTGCCACAGTAAAGACTACTACCAGCAGAGATATACCCGCTAGGAGTCCGATTCTCGAACGTTTAAGCCCTATTGTTTGCATCGTGATATCCTTCACTTCAGTTTAACGCCAGACTGTCTCCGGCACTTCCATTGGTACAGGCTCGCTGCTAGTAGCATTCACCGATGAAATCTCAAAAGCGTATGATGGCTCCAGTTCGTCGAACCGATGGCGAAGGTCGATCCTTGTCCAGTCATATGGAGGCATCATTATGTGCCATTCTATATGAGCCTCCCATTCCTCCGAGAAGAATAGATAATGAGATACCACTAACCACACCGGGCTGACCATAGTGCCATTCCATGCGGTATCCTCTGTGATTCGCAGTTCAGGATGGTTGGTTGCCAGCCAGGAGACAAATCTGTCCAGCAGCATTTCCGCATATTCTTGCCTGTCATCTTCGCCTTCCGCCACTTTGAAGCTAACCAACTTTTCGTCACTCACACTATCTCGAGTTCCGGTGATAGCTACCTCAATAGTTTTTCCGATGCTGGATTGTGCCGGTATGACAACCACCTCGGCAACCTCTCCCTCACATATATCCTTCTGATATATGACCACTTCTGCGTACGGAGCCGTCGCTGATATGCGTACGGGACGTTCGCTTCCTTCACCTTCGCCGGTGATTGTCACCAGGAATACGAAGTGCTGTCCGGCAATAGAATAAAGGGGCTCTTGCTCTTCGGTTCGCTGCTCAGGTATTACGTTAATGTGAAATGCAGTATTCTCATCCGGCTCCCCGGGTGGTGGGATAGCAGCTATGGTTACTATTGCCATGATAACTGCAACGCAACTTGCCAGGATTGCTGCCAGCCTTTTGTTACTCATTTTATCCTCCTTTTATGATATAACGCATAAGGCCGAAAAAGGTTGCATTATTGCATTTAGATTAATGAATCCGCTGCCCTATTCTGGGGATGCTACTTGCTCGCTATAAAGCTTGATTGGTATGGTTGCCTGATCTTTGCAATAATTCAAAATTTCACCGCTTTCTGCGTTACTGTAACAAGGGACGCCATAATAATAAGAAGGAAATTACTTATTGCGGTAGTGCTGGTGCTAGCAGTTTTCGTGGTTACCTATACGGTCCTTGCAGCAACATCCTCTCCAATTTATATTAAATTCGATTTTTGTCACGGTTCGCAGGACTAGGAAGCAAGCTGCATCATATGCTCCAGAGATGGAGGATATGATGCAGCTTGAGGCAGGGATAAGACCACTGCCATCTGAACTTCAAAGAGAATGCACAGGCTACTACTTGCAGGGAATGGACCTCCTGGATGACCTCTTCATGTTCCTCAAGCGTCGCTTTTGTAGAAAGCTTAATTGATATCGTATTCTTGAAATTTTTTATGCTTTCTCTTGCGGAACACCAAGTATATTACGGCAGCCACAATAAGTGCCAGTATTAAGATGAGCCACCCTAGCAGAGGAAAGGTCCAGACCTTAGTGATGCGCCCACCAACACCTGCATAATAATCAGGGACCTGCCTTATTCCGCCCACTCCAGGTAGCTGGGCTGCAGCATAGATTACCACCGCTTCCCATATTTTAAATTCCCTGCCATCAGCATGATGTATTATCAGTTCGTCTATTCTGTCCAGAGGTACCGGCTCTCCATCGGCATTCTTGGGGACTATTGCCAACTGAGGCAATATATCTGTCACCAGTGGGAGAAAAAGCAAGAGGTATGCGTCGGCGGCAATATGATACAAATCTTCGTCTCCGCGCTTCAAGGGAATATAATCTTCACCGTTTTCAGATTGAATCCCGTTTCCTGTATAAAGTTCGGCACTGGTAACCGCACAGGTTGTGGGAACAGGCATGTTTACGAAGGGTACGGTTAAGAGCACTGCGTTGTCGGGGTTGTAACTGTATCGCAGACCGGAGAACTGTAGAAAATACGAATCTCCCATGAATTCCTGCAATAAAATGGTTATTTCCAGCACACGGCGTATTTCTTCGCCGGTGAGATATACAGATGTCATCGGGCAGCCCGGATAGCCATCGAGTCCCCGTCCCACACCCGTGGCTTCCATAATCTCGTAGAGGGAAATATTTCCCGTAGAATGCTCCATGGTGCCAGGAAAGATGCTCTTCCGTATATTGCCGTTAGCCTGCCCTGCTATGTCGACTCTCTTGTCGAGTAATTCTTGGGCGACGAAGCGCATAGCATCGGTGACGAAGTTACCCAACGCAGTTTCACTAAAGGTCGGCAGGTTGGACATGACAAACTCAGATCTGGCTACTGTACTCATGACGTTATCGAATTTTCCTCCGGTCGCTTCCTCGACGTAGGTGTTCAAGTTGAGGGTATATTCCTGAACCAAGGCGTCGATTTCTAGATCACAGGCAAAGTTGCTATCTATGGGAATAAGAAAGGGATGGCCGCTTTCACTATTGCACACCCGTACATCGCCGGTATTTGAGTTGTAAGCCAGTTCCAACTGACCCAAGTACATTCCCAAGGAACCGGCCTGAACAATTATGGTAGCGCCCGCTAGAATCGGTTCAACCAGTGCTGTATGACAGTGACCACCTACGATTAGGTCAATTCCCGACACCTCCTGTGCCAGTTCCCGATCCTCATTCACGCCAGAATGGCTTAATGCCACGATGATATCGGCACCCTGTCTTTCCAGTTCATCTACCATCTGGCGGGCTGTCTGGTGTTGGTCCAGGAACTGAACATCCCCGGTGTCGCCCGTTACCAGGACAGCGTCTTTGCCTATCAGGCCGAAAACCCCCACTTTCAATCCATTTTCCAGCTCAAACATGGTGGTCTCTCTATAGAGGCTGCGGGCAGCTAGCGGATGACTTGATGGCACCTTTGTGTTGGATGCCAGTATTACGGTGCTCTGATGTGCTTCGGGGTATCCTGCCTGTAGAAGATATTGCGCCAGAACGTCGGGCCCATAATCGTACTCGTGATTGCCGAGGGTCACAGCGTCATATCCCATTTCCTGCATTATATTAAGCTCTGCAGCAGAACCATTAAGGGCCAGCCAGGCGAAAGGACCACCCCCCAGGAAATCACCGGCATCAAAAAGAAGGACTGGTTCACCTTTCCTTATTTTGTTCTCCCGTATTTCATCCACAGCAGCAGCCAGCCGGGCGAATCCTCCTATGGCATGGTTTTCTTCGTCGGGGCAGTAATCTACCGCTGGCGAATGGGGTATGAGCTCGGAATGCATATCGTTGGTGTGAAGTATGCATAAATACAACTCTTCGGTTTCAGCCGTACAATTCCTTGAATTTCCCGGAATGCCAGGGCACAAGGCGACTACCAGGATGATCGTTACAATAACCAACAATCCTTTGTTTACCCTGAACAAGCTGCTTGTATTACGCATTGACAATCATTCTTAAGCTAATACCAATTTTGGCGATAACCAGCGTCTTAAAGGAGAAAATGCTGAGGAAATCATACACTATGCTATTAGATGTAGACAATCTATCTTATCTGTTATCTAATTCCCCAGGACTTTACTAGGTGTAGCTTTTTTGTTAGAGCGAACGGTTAGCTATTCTGGAGGTATAATATCTGATTTATAGTATGCCAGCCTGAAAACCAGCACCCCCGATTGGATCACCAAACATATGGACTAGTGTCACAATCCTTCTAAAATGCACCTGAGAGCCCCGAGAAATAGCATTAAACCTCTGCCACTCACCTATTATATAAAAGTCTATTGTTTTATGTGTCTTTTTCACGGTAAATTCTATCCTCTCTTTCCTTTTCATGTAGACCTTACCACTTATTCCAATACATAACTAAGTGCACCGGACCAACCCCTCTCATTTCTCATCCATACGCAGAGGAGCCCTGTTTACTCAATGCCAAGGCCTGAATAGCCTTCGCCACCATCTCCGCTTAGGGGTCTGCCTAGGGGTTTCCAGTAGCAATAATCTTTCCTCAAGCCAGTCTGCCTTAGCTTTCCAGTAACCGACTTCCTGGGATAATTGCTCTATTCTATTGATAAGGGGTTGCATTGATAGGGTATTATCTGCTAAGGGCTTACTGAGTATGGGTAGTTCTTCAATGATGTACGACTCACCGAACTTGGCAGGGACTAGCCTGGCCTTGAGTTTGCCGGACTTAATATACCGACGGACAGTAACTGTTGACACCCCTAAGGCCTGAGCAGCCTCTCTCAATGTATAGCCCTTCATTAAGAACATTGTAACATCTCAATCAATGCCTTTAAAATAGAACTGACTAGTTTAGGATCTCGCATAACTATATTAACGCCAGTTCACCCCCTGACATTTTAAAAGGTTTTCTCCTTCGTGCCATTGCGAGGAGCCAATATGAATCCAGCTGAACCGTGACAGGGAAGCAACCCGAAGAAAGAACTATCTACTCTGCTCAGAGTGGGCGGTCCCGGGGGCATAATATACGATTTATAACAGGCCTGATTGATATGGTCGCCGCTGAAATTTACCTTAAACTCTCAAGCTGCCGTTCGAATATTACTTCCCAGAAACTGGCTTTTGCCCAGAGGCCACCAGCTCCTGGCGCGAGTATTTGGACAAGGCGCCATCCATCCAATGAATTTTCACGTATTATATCGTGGTAGTCTTTGTCTTTCTTACCTTGTCCGACTGTTACGAATTTGTATTCATATTTCTGTGACATGTTCACCTCCAAGAAATTCTCCATTGTGGGAATGATTAAACGTAGTATGTATCTTCGGATTCAGTATTTAGCAAATTATAAGCCCGAAGTCGATGCGACCACAAGAAATCATAGCTATTTCCTTTTCAGCCTGATAAATTAACCCCGTAGGAGATATTCTGGGGTTGTAATACTTGATTTGTAACAATCCTGATTGGTATGGTGTTCCAGAGATTACCGGTTACAGCATCCCCAATGGTATAATAGTATCCGGCAAACTGAATTGAGTCGGGCACTCCAGTATAGACTTGTGGTTCCCTGAGAAGGAGGTAGTGCTAAGATGAAGAGAAGTGCCTTAGTCTGCATAGTTCTTTCCGCCGTATTCCTGGCACTTGCCCTGTTCAGCTACTTCTACGAATCTAGGTCAACCGGGCTTCTGCCGGTGATAACCTATCCATTGCGCCCTTACACTATCCCCTTGGCAATCACAAGCGCAATTATGATATTTTGCGGCGTCTTCATACAGAAAAGAAAGCGGAAATAGATGATTTTCAAGTTCCTCATGGTCTTTCTCTCCCTGGGTTTCGTAACAAAGATTTTGGGCGAGGTGGTCCACGAGGTCATGGGCCATGGCCTATTCGTCGTAGCTTTTGGTGGCAGAATAAACAGCATATACATTTCTTTACTCTGGCCTTATAATTTATCCCACATCGGATTCGCTCCACCGCCCTCTGGGTTCCGGTCCTGGCAGGAGCTCTTAGTCGATGGGGGTGGCATACTCGTGTGCCTGATAGTCTCGTTCATATTACAGGTCGTCTTGCTGCGGAGCATCTCGAAAAGGGCACATTGGGTGGTTTCATCGACGCTTTTCTGGCTGGCTTTCTGGACATTTATTAACCCGGCTGGATACCTTGTGGTGGGGGGCATAAAGCCGTTCGGCGATGTTGCCAACCTCATATCTGCGGGGGTCATGACGCAGGGACTTGCCTTCATCCTGGGGCTTTTACTATTCCTCGTTAGCCTGTTCACACTTTCCATAATACTGAGGAATGTGTTGAGCAAAGCCGAGGTGAACCAAGACGCAAGATGGAGTATCGTTATCTTCTGGCTTATAGTTCCCCTGCTGACACTCTTCAGTGTTGTCGGCCTGGGGCAACCGCTACTCATTGCCTTATTAGGTTTTATCCCGGTTCTAGCAGCGTGCATTGGACTCTTAATGCATAATATAATCTTATCTCGTAGAGAGAACAGGGAAACGCGTGGGTGAAGGAAATAGACTCTGGGGTGATATTCGGGGATATAATACTTAATTTGAATATGGACAATAAGGAGGTAGTAATATGCCAGAGTTAGGTTTGAGCGTCCCTTTCTGGGTAATTGCTTTGATATGGTTAGCCAAGGTTGTGTTGCTGGTTTTCGTCTCTGCTCTTCTGGCGTGGCTTGGAGTCAAAGCACTGGATGCGCTTATTCCATATGTCCCTTATCGCGAACGAATAGGCGAGAGCCCAGTGGCTGTTGGATTGTTCGTGGCGGGTTTCTTCATCTTAATTGGTCTTGTTATACACGGTGCAATTACCGCACTAACTGCGGTCACAGCTCCAATAGTGTGGTATATCTTTGATTTCAGGACGTGGGGGTTGTTAGCTATGAGCTTTGTGATAAGTTTATTTCTCGGAGTAGCCCTATTCTACATTGTGGACAAGCTAACGCCTAAAATACCGTTTGGCAGTATTAAGGAAAACCCGGTGGCTGCAGGGTTACATATCTTTGGGTATCTCGTCTTCTTTGGCTTAATACTCCATGCGGCACTGGCCGGACCTTTATGAAGAGAATCGGGGTTTTACTGGGTTTAATAGTCGTCTTATTAGCTGCGGTGGCAACTGCTGGTTACGCCTGGGCATTTCCATCTGAAGGTTTCCACGTAATAGACAGCGATATCTTTGACGACTGGGAGATACGTAGAACCAAGGTCTTTGGCGAAGACGGGTTTTATCAAACAACTGAGACAGGGTTTCGTCCGGTTATAGCCTTCGAAAGCCTGGGAGACCAGGCTGACCTGGCCTATAGCCTGGGTGAGCAAATTGCTGCCGAATATCCAGCCCCACTACAGAGGGCAGAGACTGTATTTCATTTTGTTCGTGACAGGGTGGAATATACCTCTGATATAGAGCAAACTGGAAAAGAAGAGTTTGCCCGAAATGCCGACGAGCTGGCTACAGCTATTGTCGACGATGGAATTGGGTATGGGGATTGTGAAGACATGGCTGTATTATTGGCGGTTATGTATAAGGCTGCCGGGTTTCGCTCAGCCATAACACTTCTCCCCGAGCACACTGCGGTATTGGTTTATCTACCTGACTATAACCAGGCAACGGCTTTCTTCGAGCTGGAAGGCGAGCCGGGATGGGTCTGGGCAGAAGCTACCGGCAGAAACAATCCGCTGGGTTGGGTGCCTGAGCAGTATCGTGGCACCAAAATAGCCGCCTATGAAATTTCTGCCGAGATGCCTACTTACGAAATACCTACCGAAGGAGTAGCCCCATTAACACCACCCCCCACCCCGGCGATAGCGATCACCGGAACCGGCCAGACAGTCAGCTACCGACCGTTTTCCTTTCTCAGTATAATTGGTTTACTGTGGTTTATGTCGTTGTTCAGACGGAGGCGAAGACGCGGAGCCAAACTCTAGCGTGTATCTTCAGTGATCGGTATTCTGGGTACGTAGTACCTGATTAGTGGCAGGCCCGTTCCTTCACAAGGTGAAGGATTGTACCCCTGAGATTTTTCAGCATGGTCTATGGCGCTAACCAATCCGGTGCGTAGTATAATGTATTCGTGAGTAACTTCTGGCGCCGACATCGCAAGTTAGCAATACTTGCCTACACCGTGTTAGCCTTGCTCTTCCTTGTTTGCGTTGTTCCCTTCCTGATACCCCTTGGTGAGACTCAGTCTGAAGTATCCCCAGAATATTTGATTAGTGAGCATGGTCGGTTCCTTTATATCAACGGCATACGCATCTATGTAGAAGAACAGAATTCAGAATCAATGCAAGCAACCATATTGTTCATCCACGGATTTGGAGGCTCGACCTTCTCCTGGCGCCACAATGTCCCTTTCTTTGCCAGTAAGGGCTACAGGGTTGTCAATCTGGACATGAAAGGGTTCGGGCTTTCCTATAAGGATTTTGCATCGGACTATTCACATCCGGCGCAGGCCG
>Ga0180433_10010351_pt1 | contig 11241 bp, 13 predicted proteins | sample SS_ome_8_FD_132980 | JGI IMG/M metagenome (GOLD analysis project Ga0180433, IMG submission 132980) | Hypersaline lake sediment archaeal communities from the Salton Sea, California, USA - SS_1_D_1 metaG | ecosystem: Environmental > Aquatic > Non-marine Saline and Alkaline > Hypersaline >... | reverse complement strand
GCGAAAGGCGCCGTTGAAACTTCCAGCAGCGCCGCCGTTTGTAACAGGATACGACGAGAAGGAGACAAAGCGGATCAGGGGCTTGCTCTTCAAACGATTTGATCTTGAAGTCGAAACGCCGCCAAAGGCGGCAAGGGCCGCGGCTCCGGCTGAAGCCCCTGCCACGCCGTCGCGTGGTCCGGAGAGCTTGGCGGAATTCGAGCCCCCACCGCCAGTTGTGTCGGCCGGGGCCGGTGGAACGAGCATGGCCGTCAAGGCAGGTCTGGGTGCATTGGCCGTTCTGATTCTGATTATTATTGGTACAAGTTTTTCGAACAGGGGCATGTTTTACCTCAAAGATGTCGATGGTGGGATTCAGGTTTTGAGGGGAAAATTCGCGCCCATCGGCAAGGAAGCGGTGCTTTATCTAGAGGGAATGGAAATGCCCAGTCCGGTCCGGGATGTCTACTCCAAAGAAGAGGTTTATCCCTTGGCGTTCCGCTATTTTCAGGGCAAAGCGGATAGGCTCTTGAACGATCCAGAAGGACCTGATTTTTCAAAGATCAAAGGATACTTGCATCAGGCGGCATCCTATGCACCGACAGGGGCGCTGCGCAATGGGGTCGAAGCTCGTTTGAAGGGCATAGATTTTGTCGTCCTTTTGCACAGAGCCGATATAGCACTGACCAAGGGGACCCTGCCAGCCCTCCGGGCGGCAAGGGGTTACCTTGACAAAGCCGCGTCTTATGCTTCCAGTCCTTATCAACGTGAGCAGCTTGCCAAGACGAGAGCCGTCCTGGAAAAGGCCATCGCCGGGTTAAAGGGCAGGTAGGGGACTGACATGCAAGTTTTATTGATCATTAGCACAGATGATGGCGAATCCATTTACAATGCCATGAGGTTGGCCAATGTGGGGGTCAAGAAGGGCGATGAAGTCAGTGTGTTTATGCTTGGCAAAGGTGTCCTGTTTGAGAAGTCTAGCACGACAGCATTTGATGTGATGGGGGAGGTCAACCAGTTTGAAGGAGACTTTTACGTCTGAGGTGTTTGTATGAAATCCCACGGTCTGGAGGGATCAAGCACCTGCCCTATTGCCTGGATGGACGATCTATACGAACTGGCTATGGAGGCTGACAAGGTTCTTACTTTTTGATAGTATGCTGTCTAATTCGCACTTTTTACGAGACCATCGATATTGCATAAAAAATATGGCAAAAGGTCTTCAAAAACAGTAACAGTTTGTCTTGGCAGATGTTTTTAAAACCTTTATTTGCGGACCTTCTTGGCTCGGAACACGCTGCCTGTTACTCGCCTTGTTTAAGCAGCATCTCGGCCACTTCCACGTCGTAAGCTTGGTTAGGGTCAAAGGCAGGGGGCTTGGACCTGGACATGGCCGCAGCCTGTTTGATTGCTCCGTAGGGCACCCATCCGTGTTCCTTCCAAAGCTTTGGATCATCGGCATTCCAGAGTCTGAAACAGATGGCACCCTCGACTTCACGCACGTACATTCGTACGCGTCTGTTCTGTGGAAAAGGATAGTAATATAAGCCTCTCTTGTCTTTCATGGGTCTTCCTCCATTAGCAAGCACTGGGACGTATATCTCCTTTTATTCATCAAATCAACCTCCAACCCAACTTCCAACATACCTCGGCCTGTTTTTCTCCAGACGATCACATGGGAACGGTAGGCCCCCCTAAGCAGGCCCGGACGCTTCGCTTGACACGACACGCCATTTCTTCCATACTCGCTGGATCAAGAACTGATTAATCCGAACTGACAATATGGAAAAGGGAGGCTTGGATGCAGGAAAAATGTAGAAAATGGTTTGGGGTCGTATTGATGGCCTTGGCTCTGGTCTCTGATGCGTCGTTGCTGGCCGCAGCAGAAAAAGAAGTTTCGAAGGATAACGTTGCCTTGGTAAACGGATCGGCGATTACCCGCGCAGAGCTTGATAGGCTGATGACCAGTGCCCAGGGACGGCTTTCAAGAGCGGGGAAAGGGCTCAGTGGTTCTCAGCTGACAGAAATGAAGAAGCAAGCCCTTGAGAGCTTGATCGACCGGGAGTTACTCTATCAGGAAAGTCAAAGGCAGGGGATCAAGGTTGACGAGACGGTCATCAAAGAAGAAATAGATGCATTGAAAAAGCGATTTCCCAGTGAGGCGGAGATGAAAAAATCGTTAGCTAGAATGAAACTTTCTGAGAACTTCATGAGGTCTCAGTTCACGCAGGAGAAGGCAATTCAACAATTGATCGACAAGGAATTTGGTCAGAAAGTCAGCGTAGCCGACAAGGACGTCAAGGCCTACTATGATAAGTCCCCGGACTTTTTCAAACAACCCGAGCAGGTGCAGGCCAGGCACATACTGATTAAGGTCGATCCCCAGGCGGATGAGACGGCGAAGGCTGAAGCGCGTAAGACACTTGAAGATGTTCAGCAGAAGCTGCACAAAGGTGGAGACTTTGCTGCCCTTGCCAAAGAGTTTTCTCAATGTCCCAGCAGCGCCGACGGTGGGAACCTGGGGACCTTCAAGCGGGGACAGATGGTGAAACCTTTTGAAGAAGCGGCCTTTGCGTTAAAGCCAGGTGAAGTAAGTGACATTGTGGAGACGAAGTTCGGATACCACTTGATTGAAGTGACCGACAAGCAACCTGAGAAGACCATCCCGTATGAAGACGTTAAAGACAGGCTGAAGCAATATCTCAGGCAGGAGGCGATTCAGAAAGAAGTGAGGCTATATGTTGAAAAACTGAAAGAGAAAGCAGAAGTGGAGAGATTTCTGACGGAAAGCCAGTAATGGGTAAACGCAACTGGATGTCTTCGTGATGCGCCCTGATTGGGGCTGGATTTGACAGGAGGAGGCCTTTAACCTCGTCTCGCTCTTTTGGTATGAGGTTATTGACCCATTTCGTGCTCACTCACTAAATCGCAGAAACTCGGCCTAACGGCCTCAAACAGTTTGCGATTTGCCCACTAGGCCGTTCATTTCGCCCGGATGGGTACCCCTCATAATTGTCGCTTTCCGAGGTTTTATAAAGCTTTCAGGAGAAAGGGCCGTTTATCGCTGGAAACTGAATGCTGTGCCCATGGATGGGATTATGTTGCGTGGATGGGCGCTAGCTATGTGACCGGGCAGAATTGCTTAATGACTCACGGCCGCTAACCCCAGGGCCAATTTGAGCCGCTGGGTTTCTCAGCGGTGCCACTTTCGCAGGTGGTTTGATGAATAATTGCCTGAGGCTGTATGTGTAGGCGCCCTGGCTGGGGACCAGCAAAACATCCCCGGGCTCGATACCATCCCCGAAGTATCCGTATCCCCAAACATCATGAGGCGTGCAAAGAGAGCCGAGGATCATGCATCTCCGCTCTGTCAGAGAGGGGCTGGAGAGGTTGATGACCGGACAATAGTCGGTTTCAAACCGCTCCCATCCGATGCTGTTCGTACCTCCGTCAGTGATCACGAGGTCATGCGCCTTCTTATCGATGACGGTCAGCAGGATATGCATGCAGTCATGAACCAGCCAGCGACCCGGTTCGGCCAGAACCCGACACCTGGCATGGGGGAAGATGCATTCCTGCAAACATTTGCCGATTTCGCGAGCAAAAACCTCTATGGGCTCTGACCGCAGCCTGTAATGTCCCTGTGATTTGATATGGGAAAGAACCGTTCCGGCTAAGCGCCCTTCGGGGACGGCCGAGAAATGTAGCCATTCCCCCAAAGGGGGCCAATACCCACCACCGATGTCCAGAAACTGAATCGTGCTCCGCCGCTTTCCGCTCATGGCTCCCACGTGTTTGCCGAGTCGGCGCAAAAAGGAGACCTGGGCGAGGGGTGCAAGATTCCAGCTCGTATGGAACTGGAGCCCGCACAGAGTCACATGTTTCGAACCCTCTGCCCTTTCCATGAATCGCTCCAAGGTGGTCAGAGGAATACCGAACTTCCGCCACAATCCCTTTTCATCCGTTGTCAAACGGACCCCCGCTCGGACGCTCACACCATGCCTGATGGCAACTTGCTCAAGGCGGTCGAGTTCGCCGAAGCTGTCTATGAGTACTGTCACGCGGTCTCTTCCTTTGAGTGCCATGTCCATCTCGGCGTTTGTTTTCCCCGGCCCGGTGAAGAGGATATCCCGGCAGCCGGTATCAAAGGCGGCCTCGAGTTCCAAGCCACTTGAGACGTCGAGGCCGAGCCCTAATTCCACCAGACTGCGGGCCACTGCCGGATGGTTGTTGCTTTTCACGGCAAAGAAGGGGCGAAACACTTCTATCTGTTCGGAAAAAGCCGCTGTGAACTGCCTGGCCCGTTCTAGCAGGGTCTTTTCGTCGAAGGCATAGACAGGCGTCCCGTGCCTCTGGGAGCACTTCAGAAAGTCCCCCCTTTGCTCATGGAAAGAACGGACATATGCGCCAAGGACCTCATTCTCCAGCAACGGGGTCTGTGTTGCCAGAATCTTTTGTGCTTTTTGCAGGATAGCGGTGGCATCGATCATGGCTGGGGCTCCATTTTCACAATCAATTTCGACGCCAGTGAGGCGCACTCCTCTTCCAAGTGAATCGTTTTCGAGGGTTTGAAGATGAGGTGGCCCAGGAGCGGGGAATCGTAGTCCTGGGGGGGGAGAAGCACCCTGTAACCAGGCTGACACTTGATGAGAACCTCCCGGACCCTTGGATCCTGGTGGAGCAGCCGGCTGTCCAGTTCTCTTACCACTCCGGCATGAGGAGCAAAGAGGCGCAACCCCACCAGGGTATCCCAGTCTTCTGCCGCAGGAAGGGAGATCTCCAAGCCCTGAGCGAAATCAAGCGCCAGCCCCAGGATGTCAAGCCCGCTGCTTTGGCGGATCAACCACGGGAGACAGTCCCCCCCAGGCCGGGGTGTGAGCTCGAGCAGATGTGGCTTCTCCTTTCGGACGATGAAGTCAACCATGCAAAGGGCCCTTTGCAACCCAAGAACGGTCGCTGCACGGTAAAGTTGCTCCTGGAAAGCCCCGAGAGATATTTCCGGCGACAGTCTGGCCGGAACAACGTATGCTGCCGTGATACCCACTGGGTAGCCAGCAGCCGGGATCTTTTTCGCGGTTCGGATCACCTCAAGGTAGGTGCCATCGATGTAAAAGTCGCAGCTGTACTCCTCGCCAGGGATGAATTCCTCCACCACGATGTCTCGAAGGGGATCGAAACCCCCGCATCCGTCTTGCCCGGGCAGGTACATGCCCTTGTCTTTGTGCCCTGACAAATGTTTCGCGATCATTTCATAAGCTTCTAGGCACTCGCTGCGTCGGGCACATTTGAATACGAGCTCGCTGCCGGAGCCAGTGAGCGGCTTCAGGATGACCGACCCCCCGAGCCGGTCCAGAAACCGCGCGGCGTCTGACGGGCCCCGGGCGATGGCCGCCTCCGGACAGGCTACATTCGCATTCTGCCACGTGAGCTTCGAGAGCAACTTGTTGCGGCTTAGGGCCACTGCTGAGGCATAGGGGAACGGTAATCCCAGTTCCTCGGCCACGCATGCAGCGAGCCCTAGGGACTCACAGTCGAAACAGGCCACGCCGTCTGCCACGATGTTGTAACGACCCATATGATCCTTCAGCGCATTGATAACCATGAAGGCACTGGCAAGATCGCTGAGGATTTCCTCACCTCTCGTGGGATTTTCCTCTAAAGCACTTTGCCTCTCTGAGGGATCGGTGACGAATAGCACTCGGCCGGGGTGGCGGTGCCGAATAAGATCAATGTAGTCTGAGGTGGTCCCGACAACCACGACACGTCGTGACGGCATCAAAAGCCTCTGAACGGGGAAATGGCAGGGGCTATGTAGCTTTTACCACCATGTTCGTCAGAAGGTACAGCGGCCTTGGGGTGAGGTGGAAGAGATCCTTCCAGTGGAAGCTCCCGCAGAGGAAGTCGACCTGCTTCAACCGCTCTCGGCACGCCCGTTCCATATGGTGAAAGTTTATCAGTTTAGCCACACCCGGATAGCGGCTGTCTGTTCCGCCCGCAAGCAGGGTATAGACTTCTCTATAGATGCATCCCATATCCGTGGCTGCTGGCTCACCATTGATGAGAACGGTGGTGAATCTGAGCCACCCCTTTTCCTCAAAGAAACGGGCCAGTGCTCTGAAACTCTCCCTGAACCGGGGATCACAAAAATAGGAACGGTTGCCAAACCGCGCCATGTTCATTTTGACCATGATGTCGAAATCTCCCATCTCGTCGTATCTGTATGCAACCCCTAAGTTCTCGATGGCAGCCACTTCCCGCAAGATCTTCTTCGCTGACTTGCGGGAATACTCTCCGAAGTAGTTCGACATGTCATATTCATACTTTGGGGGCAGGAAGAGATACCCGGTTTCGTCCACAACCTCGTCTGCCGAAGAGAGGTCAGGAATTGATGAGAGGTAGCGCAGATGATAGTCAGAAGGGCAGGCGGCAAGAAGATCCCCCAACACGCCGTTCCCGCTCGAAGCGATCTTATTTTGTTCCAGCCATGTTTTGCCCTGCCAAGTTTCTCCGGGAAAGAATCCGTAGCATCCATGTTCCTCGATCCAGCTTAAGGGCAGGAGACCCCATCGGCTGCCGCCATCCTTAGCAAGGATAAAATAGGGCCGATTTCGGAAATGCCTTTGGAAGCAATGACGCACTTCCCACAGGTCTGTGACAGAGTCTGCGGGCATGACCTGTTCCCAGATCGCCCTGCACTGATCAAGATCAGAAACAACATGAGTGGCAATCATGATTATAGCCTTAAGGTAACGTGGGTGATACACCTTTTGCCGCCGAAGAAGGTTCTGGCGAACTGGGCCGCCACATCGGGATCATAGGGCTTGCAGCTGAACACATCGAGGTAGGCTGTGTTGGTAAGATTTGCAAAATGACCCGAGATCAAAGAGGTTTCAATCAACTGCACCATGGAGAATCCCGCAATCCTCTTATCCTCCCCGAAGTTTACGACGATCGTATCCTGGAAACGTTGCATGTCGATCAGGTAGCAGAGTTTGACGACGAACTCCCTTATTTTTTCAGCACTGCGGATGGTCTCGGGTTCGCATTGATAGATGTCGATACTTGATGCAACTCCCCAGGCATTCTCTTCAATTGCCTGCTCAATAATCGTCTTGGCTTGCAGCTGGCGGGCGCTTTGCATCCTGATTTTCTCCTTTCTAGGTTCGTTCAGCCAACTCGTTAGTCCTATCTTTCTAGTCTGATTAACATTCAGTCGATTGTGAGGCGGACATGGCTTCGTTGATGAATTTCGCAAGGCTAGCCACGAATGCACCCCTCAAGTCATTGAAGTAATTATCCAAGTCTTCTCTTTCTGCAGAGATGACGGCAAAGGAGTAGTAGCCTGGGACGAACCCGGCAATTGCGCAGGCGAACCGACGGAGCAGGGGCTTGGGCAAACGGTAGTTGATAACCGAGTCGACAAGACGCTCAAGGACCCGGAGGTATTTCCTGAACGGCGGCTCAAGACCCGAGTAGCCCGCTTTGAGCTTCAAATCTGCCAAGCCCTGGAAGTAAAGCACGAAAACTTCCCAGCGGTTGCTGAAAAAGTCGATGTGGACTCGCACAATACTATCCAGTAGTGTTTGCAGATCGGTGATGTCCTCGCACCGCTGCTGGATAGCCAGCATCAGTTCCTTCATCATTTGGTCGACCAAATTTGCGATAACATCACTCTTATCCGAAAAGTGATAATAGAAAGTCCCCTTGCCTAGATCGGCACGCTCAGTAATGTCATCAATGGTGGTCGGGTCCAATCCCTTTTCGGCAAACATCTCACGAGCCGCGTCTAGGATCTTCCCGCGCGTGGCCTTCAACCGCCGCTTCTGGCGGGACTTGCCCTTTTTCTTGGTTTTCTTGTTATTGGATTGCATATGGTCCTGAACATCCTGATTTGTTGTAAAGACTCTTCCTGACTGACCATTTATATTCGACTAAGTGGTCAGTTGTGACCATATCGTCTTGATTGGCGAAAAAGTCAACTACTTTTTTTAAAGTTTTGCTTGCAGCGCCGGAAAGCTGAGGTAAGGACAAAGAATTGGTCTTGCCTTGAGAGTTCTATGGCAAATAGGTGAGAAGAGGGTTATGCAACCCTCTTGCCTTAAATATATTGATATGGGCAGGATGTGTGGTTGAGTCAGGTGGGAATCTCCTGGATCAGCCGAGGAAGTCTTCAGTCTGCCTCTGCTTCCTCATCCAATCCGCCGAAATAGGCGTCCCCGCACTCATACGTCCACTCGCAATCTTTACATTCTTCCAGTTCCAAGAAATCCATGCCGAACTCTCCCCCATAGGGACATTGATGTCCGTTCATTTGTTCGTCCTCCTCTCCTTGCTCTTCTGGAAGTCTTTCGGTCTCTTTCCCGCCTGGTCTTCGATTGGGGGACTTCATCGGCTGGTTCATGCGCCTATGCGAAGGGCTTGTCAATAGCAGAGTTGATTGCTCGGAGAAGTCGCTGCAGAATTCGTTCTTCCTAATTAGTGCCCATCCACGAAGGCCCAAGAAGGAGGTGGGCACTGATGTCAGTTTCCAATGCAGAAATGAGCCATTTTTCGCAAGGTCAAGAAAATCAAGGGATTGCGTGGAGGCGTACCGAGGTACGTCGCACAAGCGATCCCGCAGATTGACGCCGAGATTGCGGAAAAGGGCCATTTATGGATGGAAACTAATTAAGTCTCCCTCGGGGTCTCGATATACAGCGGAAAGTGTCAATTCAGGAACACAGCGGTCGTATACAAAATCTAGACTTGCAGGGACGACCTTGGCCAGTAGCTGGGATGGTGAAATAGAATGAGGAACGATGTGGCTTGAGCATCAGGATTCTTTCAAGCGACTCATTCTCCTCCGCCTCTCACTCTCGCGACGTTTGCGACGGCGACGTTCGCTCGGTTTTTCGTAGCTCCTCTTGGCCTTCAGCTGACGGACCAAGCCGTCGTCCTGCAGCTTTTTTTTCAGAACCCTCATGGCCTTCTCAAGGTCACCCCCATGGACCTTGACCTCTAGGCTGCCAAACTCCGTCAAATTTATCTCCCCTTTCTTGACATCCGGAGACCTTGTTTAAAGGATTCTTGACCCAGATGTTGGTGTGTTAGCTTGTACCCTTTATAAACACGGGAAAACCGTTGCAGACTTGCCCTTTCATAGCACCGTCGCTGCAAGTTCTCATATAGCGGTTAGGTGGGGTCAGCTTGACGTGTTCAAAGGCTAGCCCAGAGATTCTGAGACAGACAGACTGCAAGCATCTTGCTTACAATCCCCTGAGTATCTCGTCTGCTTCTTGCTTTACCTTGCATTTAATGCACAAGGTGGTTATGGGGCGGGCCTGTAATCTTTCCTGGGAAATCTCCTCGCCGCATTCCTCACAGAGACCGAAGGTTCCACCTTCAAGCCTGTTTAAGGCATCCTGGATTTTTCTTATCAAATTACCCTCCCTTTCTTTAAGTCGGAAGGCAAGACTTGTATCGAACTCTGTAGATGCTCGGTCAAGGGGATCAGGAGGCTGATCTCTGGAGCCGATCATGCCACTGGTAGTCTCATTCATTTCCGTCAACAGCTCATCTAGTCTTTGACTGAGCAACTTCTGAAACTGCTCTTTCTTCTCAACAGTCAACATAGCCAAGCACCGAACCACAAACCCCGGGGAAAAGGACCTATCCATAAACGCCAAAGACCTTATCAAGAAAAAAGTGGGCCCTCATTTTGTGCCGCTGCCTTCTACGCCACCTTGCTCCATAAAGTCAAGCGAGAAGCGCGTTAGGTATGAAAAATGAGGCGAGCAAAACAGAGTGAAAGACGAGTACGCAGGGAGAGTGAAGAAAGTTGCTGTGAACTACAATTGAAATGGCTTCACTACGATATATTGAGTTGTATCCCCATGTCCCGAAAAACATAATTTTGCCATCATCTGTTCCTGACAGCCAATTGATTTTATTGTAGATTTCAGACAAGACTGTCGAGAAAATCCAATTGGGCGCTTTCTATGAAATTTGCGTTTTGCAAAATCAGTAGGTTAAAGCACCCAAGTCTCGTCTGAAATCATGACTTCTGTGAAGCTCTCAGGTGAGGGTTAGGAGGGGTGGATCCAGAAGAATATTTTGGTTTACTGGGGTGCTTGCGCATACCAAAAGCAAGAAGGTGGCCCACGGGTCGAGAGCCACCTTGCTCATACTTGAGAGCTACTAAATTGCGTCTTTTAAAGCTTTGCCAGGGGTGAACTTCACGGCATTACGGGCCTTGATGTTTATCTTTGCGCCTGTTTGAGGATTTCTTCCTTTGCGAGCCTTGCGGTGTACCTTGGAAAAGGTGCCGAAACCAACCAGCGTGACCTTACCCTCCTTTTTCTTCAGGGCCTTCTTGACACCGTCAGTAAACGAGTCCAGGGCTTTGTTAGCCGCAGCTTTTGAGATGCCTGCTTCTTTTGCCATGTGTTCAATCAGTTCTGCCTTTGTCATGACTCCTCCTTACGTATGGGTTCATAGGGACTTTCAATGACGCTTGAGGCCACATAAAATCGGTCTGTTTCAGAGTCAAGCAAAAAGACATCATGTGGCCGGGAAGCAGCCTGCAGAGGAAAAGCGTAATACCTTTCTATCCACACCAAGGGCATATTTATAATAGCTTTTCGTAGAAGAAGCTATTAAAATGTTTTTAGATTCAGTTTCCAGCATCTCCAACAGATGTACCACATGTGGCTTTTTGTATATGTCAGGCGGTTTATGCAGAAAGCGCGTCATAGGGAACAGTATGGGAACCGTGGTACATGGCAGGATATGTCTACGAGTTTTGTTAATAAAGGGTTTTTCGCTTGCCGTTTTTGTTGATGCCAGCGTCAAGAAGAAACGATTCCACGTCTTTCCAGAAGGTGTCCCAACTCGGTGGACAATCGTTGTGTCGGCAGTCATAGGTAAGCATCTGGCCGCGCTGTGCCGCTCGGTAGAGAGCAACGCCATGCTTATAGGGAATGATGTTGTCATGCCTGCCGTGGATGATAAGGATGGGCTCGGAGTAGGCGCTTTCGACTGAAAGGTTGTCGAAAGGATCCAGCACAAGAAAGCCAGGGACAAAAAAACTCGATGCGCATGACCGGACACTGGTGAACGTGGACAGAAGGATCAGTGCCACCGAGGGTCGCTCCGCAGCCAGGGCGCAGACCGCGCCGCCCCCAAGGGAACGCCCCATGAAAACGATTCGAGAGGGGTCAACGTCTTTTCGTTCAACAAGGGCATCATAGGCTGCAACAAAGGCCTCAACAACGGTTCTTTGTG
>Ga0180433_10010350_pt1 | contig 11244 bp, 10 predicted proteins | sample SS_ome_8_FD_132980 | JGI IMG/M metagenome (GOLD analysis project Ga0180433, IMG submission 132980) | Hypersaline lake sediment archaeal communities from the Salton Sea, California, USA - SS_1_D_1 metaG | ecosystem: Environmental > Aquatic > Non-marine Saline and Alkaline > Hypersaline >... | reverse complement strand
CCGGTCGCAAATTGTCCACTTAAAAAAGTTTTATCAAAAGAGACCCGCGGTGCCCCATTGAGGAAACAACATGACGGTGTCTGGGAAGGGACTCATATGGCGATACAAGATATTTAACAATTTGTATGAATTTAGCGCTTTGAAATTGTGCGGTGGGGGCCGTTGGGATCTCTTATAGAAGGCTGCAATCCCGATACGTCGGGACATGTAGAACGCCCCCATACCCGAAATAAGGGGCACGGTGCAGGCAAAGAAGACCTCAGGTGCGCAAGAGATTTTCTTCTGGGGCTGCCCCGGAATGAATTTTAAGGTCTCGCTGCCGTTCCATGGAATGAGGGAAGCATTTGCAGCCTTCTCAAAGAGATCCCAACGGCCCCCTTTTCCAATATTGGGGATTTTCAAAGCGCTAAAGTGATACCAAAACCTCTTGCAGTTGACATCAATTTGGCGATCTGAAGATTCCCCGAGCGGTATGGAGGCCGCCGGGGTTTGTCGCCATATTTGAAAACGCTGAACTACTGCCGGCATTCAAGGTCCGGGTGTTTGAGGAGATGAACGATGGGAATCCATCAAAACGTGTTAAATGCGGATGAAGTGTCCAGGTGGCTTCGGGTTCCAAAGTCGACTTTATACAAGCTCTGCAGTGAGGGGCAGATTCCTTGCGCAAAAATTGGGAAACACTGGCGTTTCGACAGGGAACTGGTCGAAGCCTGGTTTAAAAAAAGAATTGAGGAAAGCATCGTACGCAGGGCATGAACCACATGTTCAAATTGTCGATCACCATCAGCGGTTTACAGAAATATTTTGAACAACGGGGAATACCATGACAAAGCTCTACATTGCCGGCGGACCCATGGAAGGGATTTCCACTGAGCTGAAGGGTGATGTCAATTTCATCGGAAGGGCTTCTGATAACGACATCCAGATCAAAGATCGATCGATATCCCGCAAGCATCTGAAAATATTTAGTAAAAACGGTAAGTTTCTTATTGAAGACCTGGGAAGCGAAAACGGGACCTGGGTTGACGGAAAACCGATAAAGCCGGGGTATGAATTTGAAGTCAAAGAAGGGCTTCCCATTGCGATCGGCGACACCCGAATTAGTCTTGGGAAAAAATGCCCCGAGGATGACGCGGGTTCAAAGTACGCCATCAGGCTTTCCGGAAAACTCGGCGATAAACAAAACGACCTTTCATACAAGGAAAGGCGGATCACGAATCAGCGGGAACTGGAGCTGATTCACGAAGTGTCCAGTGCGCTGATGCAGTCACTGGATGTAAACAAACTCTGTGAAAAAATTATGGATTCTCTCTTTCATCGGTTTAAGAGAATCGATGGAGGAGCCATCCTACTCCTTGATGAGCAAACAGGAGAACTCAAGGAAATCATCGCCCGGTCACGAGACAGGAGAAATAACAGTAAAAACAGCTACAGTCGGACGATCGTAACGCGTGTAATTCGTGACGGCAAAGCGGTGATGATGTCCGATACAAGTCAAGAAGATGTGAATAAACTTTCGGATAGCATCGTAAGACTCAGTATCAAATCCATCATGTGTGTTCCTTTGGTCGGTAAATCCAAAATCCGAGGTGCGATTTACGTACACTCCACCAAAGTCCCGGACGGCTTCAGGAAAGACGATTTGTTTCTGCTTACCGGTCTGAGCTATCCGGCGGCCATGTCTCTGGAAAATGCGTTGCTCTATTCCAAACGGAAGCAAGCTGAAGAAGCACTCCAAAAGGCACGCCATGATTTGGAACGGCGGGTAGAGGAACGGACGACGGAGCTTTCAAAAGCCAACGCACTGCTGAAGCAAGAGATACGCGAACGCATGCGGGCGGAAGAAACACAGCGAAGAACAAACAAATTCCTGAAAAATATTCTGGACAGTTCCTCATCCATTTCCATCATTTCCACCGACCTGAAGGGCAATATCCTATTCTGGAACAAAGGCGCCGAAAATATTTTCGGTTACAAGGCGAATGAGATCGTAGGCAAACAGAAAATTGACGTGCTCTATCTTGATGATAAAACCAAAGCAGGTGTGCAAGAAGTCAAGTCGCTTCTATTCAAAAATAGCCGGGAATTGAGTTGTGAGATCAGAGAAGTCACAAAGGACGGCCGAACACTCTGGATCGAATCAACATTGACACCCCGATTCAATAAAGAGGGCCAAATCGTCGGAATTCTGGGAATTGGAAGCAACATTACCGAGCGTAAGCAGGCAGAGGAAGAAAAAAAGAAGCTCGAGGCCCAGCTCCGGCACGCTCAAAAAATGGAAGCCATCGGCACCCTGGCCGGCGGCATTGCGCATGACTTCAACAATCTGCTCATGGGCATCCAGGGAAACGTCTCATTGATGCTTCTGAAGTCGGACGCTTCCCATCCGCACTATGAAAAACTGAAAACCATTGAAGACTATATCCGGAATGCGGCGGGACTCACCAAACAGTTACTGGGATTTTCGAGAGGCGGGAAATATGAGGTCAAACCTGCCAACCTCAATGACTTGGTGGAAAAGACCTCTCAAATGTTCGGCCGAACGAAAAAAGAAATCACCATTCATTTAAAGCTTCCGGAAGACATCTGGAACGTTGAAGTCGACCAGGGACAAATTGAGCAGGTGCTGCTGAACCTCTATGTCAATGCATGGCAGGCGATGCCCGACGGTGGAAACCTTTACCTGCAAACGGAAAACGTTACGCTTGATCTACCTGAAGTGACGCCCTATGGTCTCGAACCGGGCAACTACGTGAAGATTTCCGTTACCGACACCGGTGTCGGCATGGACGACGCGACCCAGGAGCGGATCTTTGATCCTTTTTTCACCACAAAAAAGATGGGTAGGGGCACCGGTTTGGGGCTCGCCTCAGCATACGGCATCATCAAGAACCACAGAGGCATCATCGACGTCGAAAGCGAAAAGGGCCTCGGTGCAACCTTTAACCTTTTTTTGCCCAGATCCCGAAAAGACGTCGTCAAAGAAAGCCACGCTGCAGAGGGAATCCTCAAAGGGAGTGAAATGATCCTGCTGGTCGATGATGAAGACATGATCATCGATGTCGGTCGGGCGCTGCTCACCAGCCTGGGGTATCAGTGCCTGGTGGCAAAAAGCGGCAGGGAGGCCATTAGAATTTATGAAAAGAATCAAGAAACCATCGATATGGTCATATTGGACATGATCATGCCGGATATGGGGGGAAAAGAAACCTGCGATCGTCTCTATCAAATCGATCCAGACGTCAGAATTCTTTTCTCGAGCGGTTACAGTATCGACAGCCAGGCCAAAGACCTGCTGGAAATGGGGTGCAGTGAATTTATCCAGAAACCCTTCGACATAAAGCAATTGTCTCTCAAGGTGAGAGCGGTTTTAAAAAAAGCAGGCATTGTCCGTAAAAAAGCTTCCTGAGCGCTTGTTTTGCATATTTCTTGCATTGAATACGGCCCAAAGCGCTTCTCGGGTGAGCGTGAATCTTTTCTACCGGGAGTCCTAAACCAACGGCAATCGCTAAAAAAAAGGCACTTTCACCGGAGAAAATAACGGCATCTTGGGAAGCCTGGTTTTTGACGGATGTTTTGTTGGAGAATTCACTTTCAGCCTCACCATTAACTTTTGTCGCGTTGGAAAATAACCGATCAGCCCAACTCTTAAGCTTGGCTCAGTAGCACGCCAAGTACCTTATCAACATACAAACGTAGACCCTCAGGCAGAGTCCTCATTGACTCTGCCTTTTTGGATTGGGTCCATCCGTCAACCGGCATCTACTTGGATCGATTATTGATCCCCTCGTAAAAAGTCGGAAATCACCCTTTTCCGTCATCCCTGAACCCGCCATATCCGACTAAACCCGATCACGATCAGGAGCGATAAAATGATCGGCAGAATACTTAAATAGTGAGGACCCAAGGCCTGTTTCAAAAACGCCTGTCCATGCGGGGTGAGCAGGGTCTTCAACGGTGCGCCCCCGTAGATGTTTCCAAGTATGGCTGTTCCACCACCCACGACAATTGCCCAAAGTGCTCCCGCTGATGTCAATCGCAAGCGTTTCTGAAAGAACGTCGCAAGGGTTGGAACGACTACCCCCCCCACAAAGACCTTATACCCGAGCAGTAAAGCGGAAATGATGCCTTGCTGTCGACCGGCAATGAACCAAGCGGCAGCCCCAAGCAAAACGACGATGGCTCGGGTGATCTGAAGCTGTCTTTGCTGCACGCTTTTGTAGAAAGGCCGCACGACATTCAACGTTAAAATGGTCGATGCAGAGATGAGGCACGTATCTGCGGAAGACATGATCGCCCCAAGAAAGCCGGCCACGATCAGGCCCCTGAGACCCGGCGGGATCAAGATCGTCAGTGTTTTCGGCAAAGCCGCTTCAGCAGGGATGTCCGGGAAATGCGCTCTTGCCAAAAGGCCGAGAACGGCAAGTAGAAAGGACAGGGGAATGACGATCGTCGCCGCCAAAAGGGCGGATCTCCTGGCCACTTGATGGTCCTTTGCGCACAGAATCCGAGAATAGATGTCCGGTCCCACCAGGTAGGGAAGTCCGACAATCAAGGGATAAAAAACCAACAGATCATACCAACCGAATTCGGGAGAAACCGGAAATTTCCAATGAGCGCCCGGAACATTTTCCCAGAAGGCGACCGTGTCGAACCGAGATACCAGTAGGAAAATCAGCGAAACAAAGAGGCCTCCCACAAACAGGACCAGTTGCCAGGAGTCGGTCCTGATGACTGAAACCTGCCCCCCCCAAAATGTGTACAGCGTGAAGATGATCGCCACCAGCACCAGTGAAATCTCGAAATTGATCGAAAAAAGACCCGCCACCAGGCGGCTGCCTGCAATCAACTGGGCCGCTATCACGCCACACCAGGCGGTCGCAATCATAAGCCCCGCCGGCAACGCTGCCTTCTCGCCATAGGCCACCCGCAGTATGTCGGGAAGGGTGTAAACATTCAGGCTACGAACTCGCGACGCCAACAGGAGTGCAAATGGAATCAGCGAAAAGCCGCCGATCAATGTCCACCAGGCGGCCGTCAATCCGCGAGAATACCCGAGGCCGATCATGCCCAGGGTTGAAGAAGCCCCAAAAACGGTTGCCACCAGAGACAGGGTGATTCCGGTGGTGGTGTTTTTTCGTTCCGCCACCCAAAAGGATTCGGCAGACTGGCGACGCCCCTTCCAGCCCACATAGAGCATGATGAGCAAGTAGACGCCGATGATGCTTAGATCAACCATTTCAATTCAGTCACGTGTCATGCTCTCCCTGCGAAAAACGGGGCGTTCAACGCTTACGAGGGGTTGGGTGGGTCAGATGTCAAAATAGGCACGTACTTTTTTAAGGGAGACCTTTCTCTGCTTCTTGAGAAATTTCGACTTTGCCTTCCGGATCCGCCCCAGGGACTCATGAAGCCTGGATCCCGAAATCTCGCCCCGAATTATCTTTTTTCGAAGGAGGGTTATACTCTCTGCCACCCCGGTTTGATCTTCACATATCAAAAGGATGTCGGCACCCGCCTGAAATGATTCAAGGGCCCCTCCGGCTACGCCCCAATGCTTCTTAATCGCACCCATGTCCAGATCGTCCGTAATGATGAGGCCCTTAAAACCCAACCTTTCCCTGAGTATTCCCATAAGGATTTTGCTCGAAAGGGTTGCAGGCAGCGCGGGTTCCATATTCGGGTATATGGCATGGGACGTCATAACGCCGGAAACCCCTGCCTCGATCGCCGCTTTAAAGGGGGGAAGGTTGATCCCGTTCATCTCGTCGGTCTCCAGATGGATCGTGGGCAAATGATAATGTGGATCCAGGGCTGTCTTTCCCAAACCCGGGAAGTGCTTCGCCACGGCCATGACCCCGTTGCGCTGAAGTCCCCGTACAACCGTTTGCCCCAACTCGCTCACCCGATTCGGGTCGTCGCTGAATGTTCGACCCTCCAAGTGCTTTTCAGGATCTCCCCGTCTCACGTCCACAACCGGTGCCAGATCCATGTTCAGCCCCACCAAAGTCATTTCTACGGCGGTCACTTCTGCGAATTCTAAAGCACGTTCCACCGCCATGGGTTCCGCCCCGACGGCCTCGTTCCCGGGAAAACGAGTGAAAGGCTCCTGAAGCCTTGCCACCCGCCCGCCTTCCTGATCCACAGCCAGAAAAAGCGGAATGCCGTGATGTTTCATCGCGGTTTGCTGCAATTCGCTGCAGAGCGTGGCCAACTGCACCGGATCCTCGATGTTCCTGCTGAAAAGAATAATGCCCCCCAAGCAGTAGTCCCGTATGAGTGCTTCCGTACGCGAATCCAGTTTGGTTCCCGGGATACCGGCCATAAACAGGCGACCGATCTGGGTGTCCAGTTCTGAAAGATCAATCGTGGGGTGCAAGGCCATATCTCCTTACCGAGAACATATGCAAAACTCCGTGCCTCCCAAAAACCCGATATCCATTGACTTATAACCCCAATTGAGCGAAAAAGCTCAATTGATGCACTCAGCATTCAGCTATCGGCAATCAGCTTAAGGCCTTTTGATTAGACATTTATAGTATTGATAGGGAACACATATAAATCTATGTCCAAAATTCCCAGGCTGAAGGCTGACCGCTGTTCGCTGACGGCTCCCTAATTGAATTTTGACTCAATTAGGGTATAACCGGATCATGTATAATCAGTGGACAACAATTGCAATCAAAAAGGTGTCCCATGCAAGCCATGATTCTGGCAGCAGGCCTCGGGACCCGGTTGAGGCCCCTTACATTGAGCAAACCCAAAGCGCTTGTCCCGGTCGCGAACACGCCGATCATTGACAGGGTCATAGACTACTTGAAGGGCCAGGGAATCGATGAGATCATCATCAACGCCCATCATCACCATCAACAAATCGTCAAGCATGTGCGGGATGCCGGGCCGCACGGCATAGAAATTCAGGTTCGCGTGGAGCCGGAAATACTCGGAACCGGCGGGGGAATTGGAAACACCGCCGATTTCTGGCATCGGGACCCGTTCGTCGTCATGAACTCGGACATCCTGACCGATATCGATATCCGGAAGGCCTACACAGCCCACCAACGCAAGGGGAGCCTGGCAACCCTGATCCTCCACGACCGGCCGCCTTTCAACCAGATTCAAGTCGACACACACATGAACATCGTGGACATCGCCGAATCCGACCGCACCGGCCGACTGGCCTTTACCGGCATTCACATCATCGACCCGAAACTCCTGGAATATCTTCCCCAAAATACGTTTGGAAGTATCGTCGGGACCTACCGGGACCTCATCCGTTTGGGTAAACCGATCCGGGCCTATGTGTCGAGGGGCCACTACTGGCGGGATATCGGGACCGTCAAAAGTTACCTGCTTGCCAACAGAGAGGCCTTAGCAGGAGAGTCATTCCTGGTAGGGCCCGGCTGCGAAATTCCCGAATCCGTGAAATTCGCAGATTGGGCGGTCGTCGGTGAGCGGTCGCGCCTGTATGAAGGGGTGGAAATAAGGCGGTCCGTTCTTTGGGAAAACGTCACGGTCAAGAAGGGGATGGCAGTCGTGGACAGTATCGTAACCCACTCGAAAACCGTAAAATGCGACCTGAAGAATAAGGTCCTTTAGGTCACCGGCAGACTGTCCGCCCACCCCAAGGCGTCTGTATAGAAATTCGATAGTTCCTTTTCCTCGATGCCGATCTTTGATGCCGTCGTCGCGACGCAGGCCCAGTCAGCCATTTCATAGCACGCAGCCAGTCTGATATATTCCGCCAATTCCCCGCTCCCCTCCACCAATGCGAGCTTGATTCTTTCCGAGAGGGGTAATTTGCGCATTAGATTTGCCATGTCGTCGTCCAAAATGGCATCGATGAGTGAAAATAATCCCAGTGTAAAAAGTTCCGATCCGTCAAAACGGGAGCCGCCGTTACCCCCGAGGCGTTCACAAAGCCTGGCCCGAATGATGGAGGCCCGAATTAACTCGTCCGGTTTGTCGGAAGCCAAGGTCGCCATGGCCATGAGGGAAATGAAGCGTTTCACCGCGCTCTCCCCGAGCAAAACAATGGCCTGCCGAATGGATGAGATTTCCTGGATTCGCCTGAAATAGGCGGAGTTTATGTATCGCATCAGCTTGTAAGAGATGGAAACGTCCCGCGTAATAAGTCTTTCCAACTCCTCAAGACTGAATGCCGCTTTGTTCGCCTCGGCGATAATCGTAAGCAGCGTCATCTTGGATGGGGAGATGTCCCTACCCGTCACGATCTCGGGCTTACTGAAAAAATATCCCTGGAAATACGCAAAACCCAGCGCCAGTGCCTGCTGAAACTCTTGGTAGGTTTCAACCTTTTCAGCCAGAAACTTGACCTTACGGGACGCCAGTTTGTCCACCAAATTCTTGACGGCTTCAATGGGGGTCGACCGGAAGTCGATCTTAATAATGCCTGCCAGTTCAATGAGCGCCTCCAAGTCAGGTTTGTAGAAAAAATCATCCAGCGCGATTCCATAACCATGTCGGCCGATCTCCCGGCAGGCGGCGATGACCTCCGCCTCCGGCCTCACATCTTCGAGCACTTCCACCATAATTTTATCTCGGGGAAACATCATGGGGACTTTCTTGAGGAGCAGGTCCTCCGTGAAGTTGATGAACCCCTTCTTGGTGCCGAGCAAGCGATCGATGCCGATGGTGAAAAAGCTGCTGGATAGAACCTTTGAGGTCGCCGCATCACCGTCAATATCAGCGAAGGCCTGAGACATTCCGTCCCTGAAAAGAAGCTCATAGGCATGCGTTTTTTTATTCACATCCAAAATGGCCTGTCTTGCAACATATACTTCCAAATGCGCCTCGCTTACACTCCTTCGGTGAGTAGCCATTCTGACCCGGAAGCGGGCCAAGCTTTGTGTTCGGCAGACGTAACTGGTATCATTATCAGCACATTGAAACGCAAACTTGAGTCTCAGAAAAGATCCGAAATATTCTCCTTGAGAATACTTGATGAATTTCATAGTCTTTAAGTCAGCATTTTGCGGTTTCTCAGAAAGTCGTCATCCCCTTGGAAAACGGGAGCCTGGTTTTTTATAACTCTTTGAGACACCGAAAACGGGATCCCCCATCCCGGACCGGATCCGGAACCGGCATGACAACGTGATTCCATTTCTCAGGCCTCCTCATAACAAGCGGCGCATGAACCATGCCCCCTGATATAGAAGATTTCATCCGTGGCTTCCTCAGAGATCGACGCCGGCCCCTAAAGGACGTGAAGCTTGTTCTCCTTCAAGGGGACGGCTCTAAACGCACATTCTGGCGCATGGAGTTTTCAGCCGCTGAATCCGGTTTTGTTGTCATGGCCAACCCGCCGACGGAGCTTGCCGCTGAACGCGAGAATTCCGCATACTTGAAGATCGGGAAACATCTCCATGCAAAGGGAGTTTCAGTCCCTAAAATCCACAGGTATGATCTTAAACAGGGTTTTTTTCTCATGCAGGATCTGGGAGACACCTCACTCCAGGATGTCGTTGCGTCCGATCAGGACTCGCTTTCCATCTATGAAAACGTGGTGGAACACCTGCTCAGACTCCAAATCCAAGGTGCAAAAGATTTTAATCCCTCATGGTGCTGTCAGACCGCACGGTATGATCATACTGTCATGCGCCGCTATGAAGCGGATTATTTCAAACATGCATTTCTTCACCTTTATCTCGGTTTGAAGAGGGATTGGCCCGAACTCGAAGGCCCTTTCAACCATTTGGCCAAAAAGGCATCCATTGCGCAACCCGACTTCTTTATGCATCGGGATTTTCAATCCAGGAACATTATGGTCTCCAACGGGCACATCGGCATCGTGGACTGGCAAGGGGGACGGCTCGGACCCCTCGGTTATGACCTCGCCTCTCTGCTCATCGACCCCTACTCAGACCTCTCTTCCTCGGACAGGGAAGCAATTTTTGATCGGTACTTGCGGATGGTTGCGGAATATGACGTGACGTCGGTTGAGACTTTCAGACGGTGTTACCCGTATTTGGCGATCCAGAGAAATCTGCAAATCCTCGGCGCCTTTTCTTATCTCACGAAGATCATGAAAAAGGGCCACTTTGAGCGGTATATCCCCCGGGCATTAAACACCCTGAGCGAACTGCTCAATGCGGTGAAAGATCCGGAAATTTCCCCGATCAGGGAGCTTGTGGCAGATATTCAGCTGTAGCCGGAAAGTTTCGGCAGGCAGGGCGCGAAGGATAAAGACATGCGCCGAACCGACATGGGTGGTGTTTTGGCGCTCTGAGACAAGGCAGGAAGAGGAAGTATGGAGCGAAAAAGGACGTTTGAGCCGGGTGACCTGGTCACATCCTTCACCGGACAGGTGGGCATGGTGGTTTCCGAAAAGGAATTCTCTGACCTCAGGAAAAACCTCAAGGAGGGGCGGCGGCCCGGACATTATTTCGCGCCGGGGTGTTGTCAACATCCCGATTATATCATTCAGGTGCCGGTACTGTTCGAGGACGCCACCTGGGATGTGATGCGAGCGCTGAATATCAAAAAAGCGTCGAAACCGTCTGAAAAAACCAAGTCGCATATCCAACGCATTCAGAAGGATCAACTGGGTTGATCACCGAATCCGCCATGAAAGGGGAAAAAAATGAATGACTGTATTTTCTGTAAAATCATCCGGGGAGAAATCCCCAGCTTCAAGGTTTATGAGGATGACGCCGTTTTTGCCTTCGAAGACATCAACCCCATCGCTGAAGGCCACACCCTCGTGATTCCCAAACGGCATGCGCGGGACCTCTGGGAAATCTCCGGTGAAGATCTTACCGCAGTTCAATTGGCGGCCAAGAAAATCATCCAGGCCATAAAGGATGCACTGAACCCACAAGGGGTTGTATGCCTGCAATTGAACGGGCGGGGCGTTAATCAGGTCGTCATGCATTACCATCTTCACCTGATTCCCCGTGTCCCCGGGGGTCCCGAGCTTCCCGTATCCACTTGGGAAATGAAAGCGGGCGACATGGACGCCGTCAAGCGGACCGCGGAAAAAATCGCCGCTGCAGTCAAATGAAGATGAAGACGAGGTAGTTTACTCGATCAATTCCACATTCCAGTACAGATAATCCCGCCAGGACTGTGGCACTTCTCTGTAACCGATGGTAATCTTCAGCGCCGGCAGCCACGTGGGACATGACGGTTTTCGCACCAGTGTCATGTCTGCCTCTTTGGGGGTCCGTCCCCCCTTTTTCCGGTTACACGACATGCAGCAGGTGACGATGTTGGTCCATTCGG
>Ga0180433_10010349_pt1 | contig 11246 bp, 6 predicted proteins | sample SS_ome_8_FD_132980 | JGI IMG/M metagenome (GOLD analysis project Ga0180433, IMG submission 132980) | Hypersaline lake sediment archaeal communities from the Salton Sea, California, USA - SS_1_D_1 metaG | ecosystem: Environmental > Aquatic > Non-marine Saline and Alkaline > Hypersaline > Sediment... | reverse complement strand
GAAGCCGGAGTTGGTAAGACCGCAATTGTCGAGGGACTTGCACAGAAGATTGTAGACGGCCAGGTACCGGTGGCTTTGAGAAAGTCACGCATCCTTGCACTGGATATGGCATCCATTGTTGCTGGAACCAAGTACCGCGGCCAGTTCGAGGAGCGGCTGAAGGGTATACTGAAGGAGATAGCCTCCATACACGACGTGGTCCTGTTTGTCGACGAGCTTCATACCATCGTCGGTGCGGGCGCCGCTGAGGGTGCAATCGATGCATCCAATATCCTCAAGCCCGCGCTTGCACGCGGAGAGCTTCAATGCGTTGGCGCCACGACACTCGAAGAGTACCGCAAGCATATCGAGAAACACTCGGCACTGGAACGTCGTTTCCAGCCCGTTATGGTCGAGTCTCCCACCGTATCAGACACCCTGAAGATACTCCAGGGTCTGAAGGAACGATACGAGGAGCATCACAGGGTGCGCTACACCCGGGAAGCTCTCGAGGAAGCGGTTTACCTCTCGGACCGCTACATCTCCGACCGTCAACTTCCGGATAAGGCTATCGACGTCATCGACGAGGCGGGAGCTCGCGTCAAGCTCATGCATCCGGTGCTTTCCCCCGAGCTTGTAGAACTGGAAGACAAGCTTTCGGAGTTAACCAAGCGCAAGGAGAAGGCTATCAAGGAGCAGCGTTTCGAAGAGGCGGCAAGCCTTCGCGACGAGATTAACCAGGTCAAGGCAGAAGTTCGGGAAAAGGAGGATGAGATGGAGGCTAAGGGCGATTATCCCAAGGTGAGTCAGGAGGAGATTGCCTACGTTGTATCGAGTTGGACCTCGATTCCATTATCCAAACTGGAAGAGGAGGAGTCCAACCGGCTGCTCAGAATGGAAGACGAGCTCGCAAAACGCATCGTGGGACAGGATGATGCAATAGCTGCGGTTGCGCGTGCCATACGCCGCTCCCGGGCAGGGGTCAAGGATCCCAGGCGCCCGATTGGATCCTTTATATTCCTCGGACCAACGGGTGTGGGAAAAACCGAGCTCGCGCGGACCTTGGCAAGGTTCCTGTTCGAGGACGAGAACGCACTCATAAGGGTTGACATGAGCGAATACATGGAGAAGTTCAACGTTTCTCGGCTCATTGGCGCTCCTCCGGGATACGTAGGGTACGACGAAGGTGGTCAGCTAACCGAGCGCGTGCGCCGCAGGCCTTACGCCGTTGTTCTGTTCGACGAGATTGAGAAGGCTCATCCGGAGGTTTTCAACGTCCTGCTTCAGATAATGGAAGACGGACAGGTAACCGATTCCCTGGGCCGAAAGGTCGACTTCAAGAACACGGTAATAATCATGACCTCCAACGTGGGAACCTCCGAGATTCGCAACACCGGTCCCCTGGGATTTTCCCGTGATAACGACGAGGAGAATTACGACAGGATGAAGGAACGCCTTCTCGAGGAGATAAAGCGCGTCTTCAGACCGGAGTTCATAAACAGGGTCGATGAAACGGTCGTGTTCCGTTCACTCGGCCGCGAGGCTATGCACAAGATTGTCCAGATACTCATCGCCGAGATTGAAGACCGCCTGCAGGACAAGGAGGTCAAGCTGAAACTGGACGACGCCTCGAGGGAACTCCTTGTTGAACAGGGATTCGATCCCCAGTACGGGGCGCGCCCGTTGAAGAGGGCTCTTCGAAGGCTTCTGGAGGATCCTCTTGCCGAGGAGATTCTGCGCAAGAAACTTGAAACGGGAAGGGATATAAATATCCGGCGTTCTGGCGAGAAACTTGTATTCGAGGCAGCAGGATGAGTTATCTTCTCCTTCTGTCATTACTATCCTTGCCTGTCGGTCAGATCAGGGTGTTGCCCCAGGAGGCAAACTCCGCACTCGTCGTATCCGTATCGGGTTTATCCACCGGTATGGAGTACTCCGATGCCGAAGCGTCTAACGCGGTTCGCAGGCTTTACTCCTCGGGTTTCTACGATTACGTCTCGATAGACACCTCGCTCGTGGCCTCGTCCGTTTTCGTGACTATCCAGGTTTCCGAACCACCCAGGCTCGAGCGGATTGAGATTGTGGGAAACCGGCGCTTCAAGACCTCGACGCTCGAAAAGCTTCTCGTTGCCGATTCGGGTGCCGTGCTTACAGCGCGTCAGATATTCGACTGGGAAAGGATAATTCGCGACAAGTACAAGGAAAAGCGGTATCTTCTTGCCGACGTGGAAACGAAACTAGTTCCGACTGACAAGGAGGGATATTCTATTGCCCGCATACAGATTGAGGAGGGGACGGGTGTAAGGATTCAAAGCATCTCCTTTTCAGGCAACGAGAACGTTGCTGACATAAAACTCAAACGCAAGATGAAGAACCGCTCCAAATGGTTTATCCTTCGTTCGGGAAAGTTTGATGAAACGAAGTTCAAGGGCGACATCGACAAGATTGAGGCATACTACCACGACAGGGGCTGGATAGACGCAAAGGTCACAGAAACCCAGATGCCTATCGATACGGCGGGAAATCTCGATATTGTAATACACATAGACGAGGGCAGGCGCTACTATACGGGGGATTTCAGCTTTGACGGTGCAGAAGCGCTGTCGGATACGACCTTAAAGAAGGCGGTTGTACTCGAGGAGCACGATCCCTACAGTCTTCTCGATGCACAGATGTCGGTTGCACGCATCCAGCGTTCGTACTGGGAACAGGGCTACATCTATGCTGCGGTCAATCCGGTCGAGGACCTCAGGGGGGACACTGTGGATGTTATCTACAAGATAAGGGAAGGTGATCCGGCAAAGGTTCGCAGGGTGATCGTACAGGGTAACAGCAGCGTACGTGAGAACGTAATTCGAAGAGAGATTATGCTTCTGCCAGGTTCGATATTCAAGTATTCCCAGGTCGAGCGAAGCCAGCGAAACATAATGTTTCTCGGTTTGTTCGACGACGTGCGATTCTATCCGGAAGAGATTGCAGATTCCGAGGGGGAGATTGACCTCGTGTTCGAGGTTGTAGAGAAGATGGCGGGTCAATTCGGTGCGGGAATAACGTACAGCGCCGAATACGGCATCATGGGAAACGTCGAGTTGAAACATCCCAACGTTTTCGGAGGCGCCCAGGAGGGGCACGTCAAGTTTGAAAAGGGCACCCAGTTGACCCAGGCCTCGCTGGGCTTGACCGAGCCATGGCTTTTTGATACACCCACGTCACTCGGAGGAGAACTATACTACCTTACCCGTCGGTACACACTCGGCAGCACCGTTGGCTACGACAAGAATTCGCTGGGTGGAGTTCTCAGGATGTCGCGTTCGCTGCCACTTGACTATACCAGGGGCGGTATATCGTTCAAGGTCGAAAGAGTCGACCTGGGAGAGGTTTCGGGATACTCCCTTCCCGCAGATATCGATACGACCGAGTACCCGAACCTGACGGTTTCGACAACCTTTAATCTTTTCCGCGACTCCCGTGACTACTGGGTGAATCCCTCTTCCGGTTCCTACTTTCACAACTCAATCGAGTTTGCAGGCGGACCTCTTGGCGGAGACGTTAACTTCATAAAGGAGATTCTCAACATACACATTAACTTCCCCCTGGCCTGGGAGAAGAAGGTTGTTCTTACACAGAAGATGAAGTTCGGCTATATTACGGGCTACTCCGCATCGGACGAGATTCCCATCTATGAACGGTTCAGCCCCGGAGGAATATCACTCGACGGCATGGTAAGGGGTTATGATAACTTTTCTCTGGGAACCAATTCAGGTGGAGCGTATCTGGGCGGAAACGCAATGACGGTGTTCAATACAGAACTCAAGGTTAAGCTTTCTCCGCAGCTTGCCCTTATTGGATTCTTCGACGCGGGTAATGCATGGGAGACTCTTGACAGGGCTAACCTTTCCGATCTCCGGAAAGGAGTCGGTGCGGGGATAAGGTTCGAGATACCAATGATGGGCGTGATGGGTTTTGATGCCGGTTTCGGACTGGACTACGAATATCCAGAAGGTTCTACGTTCTGGTATAAGGCCGGTCAGTCGTTCAGGCCTCACTTCCAGTTGACTTCAAGCTTCTAGCAGCAGGTTACCGATGGAATCCATCCTGGACGATATTGCGAGGGCTGGACGAATCAGGTTATAAACTTCAAGGAGGAATATGAAAAAGAAGGTACTGGTGGTTGATGAGGAGCCCAAACTTCGACGAATACTCGAAAAGGTTCTGGTTGACAGGGGTTTCGAGGTTGCTAGCGCAGTAAACGGCAAGGAGGCGCTCGATAAGCTTCCCTTCTTTAATCCGCATCTGATAATAGCCGACGTGGCTATGTCCGGTATGGACGGTTTCGAGCTATGCCGGCGCATACGCGAAGACAGACGCTTCGGTGCGGTGAGATTCATATTCCTTACGGCAAAGGATGCCAGGGAAGACGAGATAGAAGGGCTCAGACTCGGTGCGGACGACTATATCACCAAACCCTTCGACGTGGACAGATTGCTTGCCAGGGTGCAGACCCGTTTGCGCTGGCTTGATACCGCCAATAGCTTTGCATGCGCCGAATCCGAGGAGGGAATCGAGGGTGGACTTGCTTCGAGGAATCTCATTGATATCCTTCAGGTTCTCGAGATGAGTCAGAAAACAGGGGTTCTTTCCATTACCCAGGACGACGGAGAGATAACGATACAGATAGATCGAGGGATGATTGTATCTGCAAAGTTCGGGAATAAAAGGGGGAAGTTTGCCGTGTATGCCGCTCTTTCGTGGTCGGACGGGCACTTTTGCTTTCAGCCTACCGAACAAGTCGATGAGGAGGAGAGGCTTCAGATTACCGGCTTGCTTCTCGAGTGGGCTACAATTGCCGATGAGGTTTCCAGGGAAGAGCGGCAAGGTCCTTCCAGGATTGAAGAGGAAGACGACATTGTAGCCGACTTTATTCGTTTTGTAAGGTCCAGGGATAAAGAAACCTAGCTGACGATTATCGGCGAGTTCCGTCTTCTTAGGAAAATTCTCATAAGTAACGCTTGACTTTCACGTAAAAACCCTCTATATTATAAAAAGCAAGTTGGAATAAAAACAAGTGGAATCACAGGAGGACATCTTTATGTTTAAGAAGAAAACTTTCCTTGTTACGGTTCTCGTAACAGCCGTATTGACCACAACCGCATTCGCGGTAAGTTACAACTACGTAGCTGATGAAGATGAAGCCAGGGCGATTCCAGGACCACCAGAGGTTAACCAGCCTGGATTTCTTGAGCGTCCCGGGTTTGAAGCATCACCCCCACAGTGCCCTGCGGTCGCAGGCGAGAAGAAGGCCGGTGAAACAACCTACGATTACCAGCAGAACGGCAGCCAGGGCAACCGGGTAATTCCTTATCCTGCCGCCAACGATACCTGCGTCCACCTTTGCTGGATGTATTCGGTTGACGAGGATGCGGCGCATTCCAGTAGAGCCGTTTACTGGAACGTATATTCCAATACAAGCGAAGGTTTTCTTGCAGCTTCCGGCGGGAAGGTCTCGGGGGCTTACAAGGCCGGTTACACCAATATGAACCTGTTATCGGACGGCCGCGCAGTGGTTGCATTTCACCAGTCACCTAATCTCGGGGCGGATTACGTAACAATGGTAGCGGTTGAGGCGGCTCCCGGAGTCAGGGTATTCAATACACCCGTTGTAGTGGGAAGCAATCCGCCGCCGGGTACATACGGTAATCCTTGCTGGCCCAGGATACTGGTCGATTCCGACGACGTGATTCACGTATGGGCGCACATTTTCGTCCAGCATCCCGATAATCCGCCTGCACTTCTTCATATCCTCTACTATTCCCGTTCAACCGATATGGGAATGACCTTCTCCGACTGGGTTCCGTTGACACAGGTGGAAGAAGAGGAGAATATGATGGATCCCGCGGTAGCCGTATCCCCTGACGGCTCCAGAATAGGCGTCGCACTGGTTGACTTTATCGATCCTGACGCCTGGTTCGGACACATCTCATATATCGAGTCAACAGACGGCGGCGATAACTGGAGCGAGCCGGTAAACCTGACAGCCGGTAGATACCCAGCGGATTTTCCGATGGACGATACCGCGAAGATAGTCTTTGCATCGTTCCGGGACGTCGATATCGCATTCGACGATGATAACAACCTTCACGTGGTATTCGTTGAAGGGCTTTACAATCACAAGACCGACGATGCCTACTACTTTTACCCTTCTATGGCCGCGAGATGCATGCACTATGGCGAGGCGAGCGGTCAGTTTTCGAGGGTTTCGGGGTATTTCGGCACGTATATGTGGACGAAGGAGGAAGGAACCGTCCTTGATACGGTGCTCTACGACGGAGGCTGGTGGGGAACCGACAACGATCTCTGGAGCCAGGAAGCATACTGCGGATTGTGGAAGCCTCAATTGACCGCAGGAGACGGATTGATTGCTGTGACCTTCGGCGGCAAGCGGGAACCCTGGGATATGAGCATTGCAGGAACCATAAACGGAGATATCTACGTTGCCGTTTCAGATGACGGTGGGGCAACCTGGGGGCCGACAGATGATTTCAGCTATGAGCAACAGACACCGGACATGGACAGGCACTGGTGGAACGCCCATAAGGGCTGTGTTACGAATATCACCAATACATGGTCTGTTGATGCAAACCCGGGTCAGTGCCTCGATGAGGATTATCACACGGCATGGCCATACACCACAAGGGATAACATCATGCACCTGACCTATATCCGCGACCTGTTCGCTGGTGCAGCAATCCTTGGACCCACGGAAGGTTACTACACCTTTAATCCCGTCATCTATCTTCCCTATGAAATCAAAAAAGGTACGGTAACCGGAACCTTTAACATTGACGGAACACACTATCCCAACATCGGCATCGAGGAAGAACCGCTGGATAATTCTGCATCCTTGAGACTCATCGGCTCGAACGTATTCACACAATCAGTATCCTTCAGCGTATCCTCACCCGCAACGCAAGCTTCACTCAAGATTTACGACGCCTCCGGTTCTCTCGTCAAGACCCTTTTTGAAGGAACCTCACAATCCCATACACTCACCTGGGACGGAACCTCGAACTCCGGGGATATCTTGCCGGCAGGTGTATACTTCTACTCCTTTGCGTCCGGCGATATCACCGAAAACGGAAGATTGATTCTCCTGCGGTAACTCCTCAGGTACTTATTTAATCAGAAGCTCAAAGAATGTGTGTTCCTGGTAATCAGGGGATAGGCGTCGTTGACAATTTCCTAGCTTCCCTTAGAATTACCCATGCAGGTTGAGATATACGATACGCTCTCGAGACAGCGTAAGCCGCTCGAGCCGGCCGACAATACCGTTCGCATCTACCACTGCGGCATGACCGTGCAGGCACGTCCCCACGTGGGGCATCTGCGGGGTTACATCGTTATGGATGCGCTGAGACGGTTCTTGAAACATATCGGCTACCAGGTCAAGCTCGTGCAGAACATCACCGATATCGACGACAAGGTCATAGAGAAATCGGCGGACGAAGGAATAGACTGGCGTATGCTTGCAGAACGTAACACGCAGGAGCTGCTCGACGTCACTAAAGCACTAAATATCGAACCTCCCACCGTTATGCCCAGGGCGACCCAGCACATCGAGGAGATTATTGATCTCGTTGCAGCACTCGTCGATGCCGGTCACGCCTACGATGCTTCGGGAGACGTCTACTTCGATGTACGCTCGTACCCCAAGTACGGTAAACTCTCGGGCAAGAATATAGACGATCTCATGGAAGGAGTGCGCAAGGATGTAGCGGACAACAAGCGCGACCCACTCGACTTTGCCCTGTGGAAGGCTGCCAAGGACGGTGAACCCTACTGGCTATCGCCGTGGGGCAAGGGCAGGCCCGGCTGGCATATCGAGTGCTCCGCGATGTCTGCGCACTACCTGGGTTCCGGTTTCGACCTGCACGCAGGCGGCGAAGACCTCGTCTTCCCGCATCACGAGAACGAGATTGCCCAGTACGAGGCGGCAACGGGAAAGGGTTTCGCCAAATCGTGGATGCACGTGGAGATGCTGAACCTCAAGGGTGAGAAGATGAGCAAGTCCACGGGACACGTAGTTCTTGCAACCGACGTACTCACTCGCTTCGAAGCCAACGTACTCCGCCTGTATACGCTTAGAGTTCATTACCGGGCTCAGACCGAGTACACCATGGAGGGTATGGATGAAGCGAAAGCCGCGTGGGAACGCATTGCAAACTTTATTGCCGCGCTCGAATCCGCCGTACCCGATAAGTCGGTAGCCGCATCGTATCCGGAGTTCGAGCAAGCGCTCGCAGATGACTTCAATACGCCCAAGGCTGTAGGCCTTATCTTCGATCTCGTTCGAGAGGGAAACGATGCTTTATCATCAGGCAACACGGAATCCCTCCCGGATATCGCGGCAAGGCTGACACTGGCTTTGAATCTTCTCGGATTCAAGGCTCTGGACAATAGAGGTTCCAGCGATGAGTTGGAGAAGGTTCTGGCACTTATCGCGGACTTCCGGGCAGAGCTTCGTGCCTCAAAGGCGTTCGACTGGGCGGACAGGCTTCGCGATATGCTCACCGAATCAGGTCTTGAAATAAAAGATACAAAAGAAGGAACGAGGATAAGATTTAAATGAACACTGAAGATTCATCAGATTCAGGGGGGCAGTCCGAGGTTGAGGGAGTACCGCTGGAGATTGCAGCAGCCGAACAACTTGCCAGGATAATCGATGCATCGATGCTCAGGCCGCAGGCAACACGTACCGAAGTCGAACGTTTCCTGGAGGAGGCTCTTCTTTACAACTTCGGGGTGGTTTTCCTGCACCCGTCATGGATAGGCGATGCGCGACAGATAGTAAAGGGAACGCCTGTAAAGCTCGGAATAGCAATCGGCTATCCGCACGGAGCACACCTTACCGAGACCAAACTCGCCGAGATAGACCAGGGGCTCGAGATGGGCGCAGACGAGTTCGACATGGTAGCCAATATCGGCAGGCTTCGCTCGGGTGAGAACATGTCCGTTGCCAAGGAACTGGAGCGATGCAGACGCAGCACCCAGGGCAAGGTTTTCAAGGTCATCATCGAGTCCGGCTGGCTCTCAGACGAGGAAAAGAGGGTGGCCGCGCAAATCGTTGCCGATGCCGGTGCAGACTACGTGAAGACCTCAACGGGCGTTACCGCCCCAGGAGCAACCGCAGAAGACGTTGCACTTCTCGCAGAAGCGGTGCAGGGCAAGATAGGAGTCAAGGCATCGGGTGGAATCCGAAACCTGGCACAAACCCTCCAGATGGTAAAGGCGGGAGCCCGCCGTATCGGGACCTCGGCGGGAAGGATAATAATTGAGGAAGCGAAGAAGACGTTGTAAGCTCACAGTATAACGAATTGTTTGTTGGGCGCGAACGATTAGCAAGCGAGTTTACTTTAAGTTAATAGAAAGGATAAGCAGTGGACGCGAGTACCGATGAGATAGCTGGATTTACCTTAAAACGTCACCACCTTCTGGCAAGGGATAATAATTCCAACCTGCTGATAGCAATCAGCCATATCTGCGGGCTCAATACCCAGTCGGCAAGGGCAGCCTACATCTCCCTGTGGTCCCGGATTAAGAACTTCACGCGAAAACAGTACGAGGATGCACTGTACCGGAACAGACGACTCATCAGAACCTGGCTGATGCGCGGCACTGTACATACCGTCCCGGCTGGAGAGTACCCAACATACCGGAAGGCCCTGGAAAGCAGTCTGCTGGCACGGAGAGAGAGGGGGGAGCGTGAGTTGGAGAAGATGGGTCTCGAACTTGCGCCGAAGGCACGTTTTGAACTTGAAGAAAAGATTGCAGAACTACTCGCGCACGACTCCCTGACAGTTAACGAACTGCTCGAGAAGGCAGAACCTATCCTCGAGCCAGTACCCGAGAAGGGCAGACGCTGGCGCGTGATACATGCGGTGAGGTCTCTTTCCAACAGGGGTATTGTCTGCCATGCCGAACACACGGGACCGTGGTACCACTTTACAGAGAACCGGTTCACCACGGTGCAGCGCTGGGTCAGCGGCAAGTGGTCAAACACCCTGGATGCCGGGGAAGCGAGAGCAAGGCTGGCGCTCAAGTACTTTTCAGGCTATGGTCCGGCAACGCTTGCCGACTTTATCTACTGGTCAGGACTCAAGTCCGGGGATGCCAGAAGGGCGTTCGAGGCAATAAAACACAAACTTATTGGGCTCAAGGTCGAGGGAACCCCCAACTGGCTCTTAGCCCAGGATGGGCACATTCTGGAAGGTATCAAGAAGTCAACCGACTACCCGGTGCGCTTTCTGCCGGAGTTCGATTCCCTTATCATGGGACACAAGGACAAGACCCGAATACTTGCAGATGAGCACCGCGCGAAAGTCTTTTTAAAACTCGCCGACGTTGCCCCGGTGTTCATCGTTAACGGTCGGGTTGCAGGGACCTGGAAACACAAGATGACAGACAAATACTTCGAGCTCGAACCATTCGAACCTCTATCCAGAAAAGAAAAGAAGGAAGTAGATAAGGAGTTTGCGAGGTTGAGAGAGTTTCTGGAGGGAGATTAAAACACAGAGACCACAGAGGGCACAGAGAAAAATAAACCACAGATGGTATTTCTACCTGTGGTGGAATAAAATACTATCTGCAGATGGCGCAGATTTGCGTAAGGGCTTGTCTAAAGACAAGCCCGTTTTAGTGTTTCGGGACGACCTTAAGGTCGTCCCCTACGTTTACCCTTGACGGTGGCAGTGTAGGGGCGGTTGGCTATGCCGCTTCGCGTCATGAACCGCCCCTACGGATGATGGAGATAAGTTGACCTTTTCCTCACCCCACCTATACTCCACAAGTGAAACGGAAGATACGCCTCGGTGACATACTCAGCCTTGCCTCGGGGGCAATAATCATTGCCGCAATCGTCCTGTTCGTCGTATGGCAGTGGCCTAATCTCAAACCCCTCTTTGCCGATCCCGAGCAGAGCCCCCAGGCTTTGCGAGACTACATCGCCGGATTCGGTCTCTGGGCGCCATTGATATTCGTCGGCCTGTACGTCTTGCAAATAGTCGTAGCCCCAATCCCCGGCACGCTCATGAACTTCGCGGGAGGACTGCTGTTCGGCTGGGCTGGCGGTATCGGCCTGTCGTGGATATCCTGCATCATAGGCGCCGCCATATCAATCGCCGTCATACGACGTTTCGGTCGTTCGCTCATGCGTATCTTCATATCCGAGCAGAAGATTGACAGGTTCGATACATACGTTCGCTCCCGGGGGT
>Ga0180433_10010348_pt1 | contig 11246 bp, 10 predicted proteins | sample SS_ome_8_FD_132980 | JGI IMG/M metagenome (GOLD analysis project Ga0180433, IMG submission 132980) | Hypersaline lake sediment archaeal communities from the Salton Sea, California, USA - SS_1_D_1 metaG | ecosystem: Environmental > Aquatic > Non-marine Saline and Alkaline > Hypersaline >... | reverse complement strand
TTTCAACAACGCCAACAACACAAATTGATCCTTCCTGGCTTGTTGGTACCTGGAAAGGCCATACGTCAGGGGTATATGGGGGATCAACCGGGCATGGTGCAGCCCGCTACGGACCTCATGCTGAACTTACAATATTTGATACATCCTTAAGGGGCACATTCACCATGACATATACTAAAGGGCAATCAGAGACCTTTCCCTTTTTTGGAAAAATTGAAGATGACATGCTTGTAGCGCATTGGAAAGGCGGCCGGTGGATGAAATTAGGCATGTTAGAGGTAAAGGCGAAAAAAAGACTTGAAGGTAACTTTGACTTTCTGAAGGCCAGGGGGACCGTTTCCTTGATATATTCGGAGTAAAATTTGCAATAAGGTTATTACCGGCCTACAAGATGCTCAATTTTCCTCATGAGCAGGTAAAAATCTGTGATTATGAAAGCGCGTTATCAGCCGACTTCGTGTATGGGAGGAACTGTTACATCTGATCTTACTTCTAAAACCCCTGGAACACCCTTTACTATTTCAACAACATTCGCTTCAGACTCAAAAGGATTTATAGTTCCTGTGAGGTAAACTACGCCTTTTTCTGGAACATCAATATTCAATTCTAATGTGCTAATTCGGTTTTTTATGATTGAAGCCTCTACCCTTTTTAGCAAAGATAGCCTATCCATCGCATCCATAGCTGTTAGACTGCAGGCCAAAATCTCCTGCGAACGCGCAGCGTCTGCTATAATCTTGGAGGCGCCCTTATCCCCTAATTTATCCTGGTTAATGATAAGGTCATAAAGAGAGGGATCATTCCAATCAATATGATATGCAAACTGCATAAAGCCGCTCCGCTCACTATCGCTCTTCCGAATCATCTTTTGCGCAACTTCATCCTCTACCCCTAATTGCTCCACCAGATACTTAATTCTGTTAGATTCCGAGGCGTATATACGTATGTGCAATGCACACCCAAAATCACGGATAAGCCACTGCGCAACATGTCCTAAGATTACACCCTCACCTCGCCGCGCTACCTCATAAATCAATGCCTCCATTAAATTCAGATAAGCCTGCGACCTCCGATTAAAAAGCCGATCAAAGAGCCCCGGTGCCTTTTCTTCAACACCCTTTACTTCATCATGAACGATACCAATCTTAAAGGCCTCTTCCTGGAGCCTTTGGTCATCATAAAGATCTACGCCCAGCTCATCAGCGACAATCTTTGCCACACCAGACACCCCACAGCCAAGGCCACCTGTAATGGTTATTAATGACATACTTCCCTCCGTTATTTCCTGATTTTAATATCTGCTCAAGCCCAAAACATACTAAGCATTATAATCGCCAGATTTTTTGACTAAACCTAAAAAGGCCTTTGGCATTTGTTATGTGTTACTTATTCTAATATATAAATTATCGTATAAAAAGAGGGGTTCAGGTAATGAAAGGCCATAAAAGGCTTTTAAGTGTGTCTTTTTCCAGACTACATTCACAATCTCCTAAGATAACGTGACCATGCTGCCCTATAATTTGAGTAGCGCATCAAGCAGGCCTAGGCCTGTACCTTTCTTTTTTACCGCCAGCAGTGGAATAGTTGTCGTTTTGATTAGATGCTCTGTAACACTTCCGAGCAAAACCCCTGCCCCGGCTTTCCTTCCCCTTGCCCCTATTACTAAAAGGGAAAAATCCTCCTCTTCAATTACCTCCTCAATACCCCTTGCATCATCTTTTTCCAACTTAAATATGGGGGCAACGGTAAGGCCCTTCAAGTCCACCGTTTTAATAAATTCATCAAAAAACTTTTTCGCATGTCCCTTCATTATCTCAGCAAATTCCTCATAGCTTTTCCCTGTTTTATAATAGCCGATAGGCACCTTATAAACATGAAGGCAGTGTATTGTTTTGATTCCGGAAGAGGCTAAAGCAATAGCGATAGCAGAGTGCATTGCATCCATTGAGTTTTCAGAGAAATCTACAGGCACAAGTATATTTTTATACCAGGCCTTACTGCTTTCAGGTACAAAGAGTACAGAGCATGGTGCCTTTCGAGCAATTTTTTCAAATAGTGAGCCACTCCCACTTGGTTCCTTTCGCTTCCTCATAACTATCAAGTCAATATCCTCGTCTTTTGCCGCACGCAGGAATTCAATCAATGGTGACCCCTCTAAGACCTTATATTCTATCTGCGTATCCGGGTAACCATCAAAGTATTTTCTTATCAGGCTCTCCATTTCCTCCCTTGCATATGTATCAATAGGTTGAAATAAATCCGGATATTCTTTCTGAAGATCCTCGGGGATATCTATATTGCTCGATACGTGTAGAAAAATGATCTTTTCTGATTTGGCTAGCTTACTTATCATAGCCGCGTAACGGATGGATGTGCCATCCTGTTGAGCAAAGGAAACCCCTACCAAAAGGCGTTTGAATCTATTCATGCTAAGCTCCTTTCATTGCTTCCATTTTTTATTATTTATAAATCTAACTGCCAAAATGCTGTAATAGTTTCCCTGAATAACCTCCTCAGGTCAAGAGAAAAAGTTTCATTCATGCCAAAAATATTTTTACGAAATCTAACTCATTCAGCAGGCATCTCAAGGATTGATAAAATGCATGTTCTGCAATTTTCCACATCATTCTACATGACTTGCCCCAAAAGATATTCATGTCCGTTTTTTATCTTAATGCCCTCCCCTCATAAGCCCAATTTAAGGCTAAACTGAAGGTCTGCCAATATACCCACTTTATCCTTGACACAAAAGGCAAAACCACCTATATTCCCGCTACAAAAAATCAAGCCTTTATCATATATCTCTTATCTTCTAAATGAAATTACTTTTATCTATTGCCATTATCGTTGCAATCGCCGTTATAGGTTCTCGCCTTACATTCTTAAACAGAAAGCTTCCTCTGGGTTTCAGAAATATTATCTTTACTGGAATCGAATATATATTTATTGGGGTGTTATTAGGCAGAATGGGGCTTAATCTTATTGATGCTAAGTCCCTACACAACGTTGAACCCTTCTTAATCTTTGCTCTATCATGGATAGGTTTTTTATTCGGACTTCAGTTTAAATTCTCTACTATTAAAAATTTACCCGGATTCTTCTTCTCCGTCTCTGCTATACAAGCGGCATTTACTTTTGCCATAACCACCGCTGCAATCTATATCTCCTTTAAGTCCTTCACCCCCCTGCCAGGTGAATTAATTACTATAATGGCCCTTACACTGGGAAGCGCAGCGTGCTGTACAGCTCAATCCTCCCTTGCGGTAGTGAATGACAATTATAGATTTAAAAACCGAAAATTATCATCTCTCCTGCAATATATCTCTGGGATTGACGGGATATTTGCCTTGGGATTTCTGTCTTTGACAATATGCATCCTGCCTTCTACAACAATTATGGCCCTCAATTTAATGAATTCCCTGCAATGGTTCCTTTTATCTATAGGTATAGGTATAATTTCTGCGCTTATACTCATAATTCTCAGCAAGTCAAAGTTTTCCCAGCAGGAATTTTTTGTTTTTATAATAGGCACAGTATTATTGGTCGGCGGGCTTGCTATAAAGACACACAATTCACCTCTTGTAACTGGATTTATCTGTGGAATCATTGTTGCAAACTTTTGCAGACACCGGCTTCGGGCACTTGAGACAGTTGTCCACTCTGAAAAATCTATTTACATTATCTTACTTATAATGATAGGGGCTTGATGGACACTGAAATTCAATTATATTCTCGTTATAACGGTTGTTTATTTTATGGTTAGAATGCTGGGAAAAATGCTTGGGACCTTCATGGCCACACGTGCCTTAAAGGCTGATTTTAATATACCCCCTACAGCAGGTCTGGGCCTAATTTCAGAGGGAGGCCTTGCCGTAGTTATAATAATGAATTTTTCATTTCTCTATCCATCATTATCGGATTATCTTGTCACAATAATTACACTATCTATGTTTACAAACGAAATTATAGGTCCCAAGCTCATGCTCTGGCAATTTGAGAACCCTGAGCCAATAGGACAAGACCGCGATCAAATCACTAATAAAACACGGGTATGATACTTAGAACAATAGCCCTTTCCCTTGTCATTGCAGCCACACTGCTGGTTAAAAACCTTGGTCTGGACTTTTACAGGGAAACATGTCCTACCCTGGTTCTCGGTATAATGCTGCTCGGTTCATACTGTCTCGGCTTCATTCTTGAGAAAAAAGGACTTCCCAGGATAGTAGGATATATCTTTGCAGGACTCTTGATGGGGCCTTTCTTTCTAAAATTATATACCTTTGCCGAAATTAGAAATCTCAATTTTATAAACCAATTAGCGCTTGCCTTTATAGCACTCTGCGCTGGAGGGGAATTACGATTAGCAAGTATACGCAAGCTCCTTAAATCCATAATATATTATATGCTCGGGGTAACTATTGTTGTATTTATCGGAACAACCCTTGCAGTTTTTTTCTTATCCACATTCATACCTTTTATGACTGACTTAGCGATTCCATTGAGGCTTGCTATATCGTGCATCTTCGGGACTATAGCAGTTGCACGTTCTCCTTCCTCCACTATTGCCATTATAAGCGAGACAAAGGCCAAAGGTCGTTATACAGACATAGTTCTCAGCGCAACCATAGCAACAGATGTTTTCATAATCATTCTATTTGCCATTGTAATCTCCATAACCCAGGCCATTATTTTAGGCAGTGGAGGAATAAAACTATCTTTGGTATCATCTTTATCATTTGAAATAGCTGCTGCATTTCTTATCGGGTTTCTGCTGGGAAAATTTATTGTTTTCCTTTTGGACAAGGCGCATGTAGAGTTTCCCGTTATTATTATTGCAATGGGGTTCATTGTTATAGAATTCTCACATTTTTTTGGTGACTACCTGCAGGAAGCACACGAAATAAGGCTGGAGCTGGAACCACTCCTTATTTGCATTGCAGCAGGATTCACGGTACAAAATTATTCCGAGCACGGGCAAGGCTTTCTAGAAAGAATGGATAGGGTCTCAATGCCTATTTACATTGCGTTTTTTTCTATGACAGGCGCTTCCATTGATTTAACTGTGCTGCGAACCGGGTGGCTGCTAGGATTGATTGTTGTTACGGTACGCCTTATTTCTCTTTATTTTGGATCGTATATAAGTGGAAGACTGGCAAAAAATGAACCGATACTATATAAAAATACATGGATGGGCTTCATCACTCAAGCCGGTGTAAGCCTGGGGCTTCTCATAGAGGTCGCTCGGCGTTTTTCTGATTTGGGACCTTATATCCAGACGATACTGACAGCCTCTATAATAATAAACCAGGTAATAGGGCCTGTGGTATTTAAAGTAGGTTTGAAGAAGGTTGGTGAAACAAATGTTTAAAGGAAAAAACACGCGCATTACTGACTTTTTATATCAAGAGTGCATCAAAATTCCTCTTTCCAATATAAAGAAAACTGAAATAATAGAGGAACTGTTGGGGGTGATTTTAGAAACATGTCCAGATATCGACAGACAAGTGGCATATAAAAGTCTTATGGAACGAGAAAAAATCGAGACAACAGGGATAGGAAGTGGGGTAGCACTTCCACATGCACGAATAAAAGGCCTTAAACGATCCCGTTTTGCCTTTGGCATAGCCCCAAAGGGAATTGATTTTAAGTCATTAGGTGGAAAGCCTGTTACTAGTATCTTTCTCATTCTATTTCCAGAAAAAGAAGCTAATACACAGCTATATGTTCTGGCACGACTCTCAAGATTTTTAAACAACAAAAACTTCCTGAAAAAACTATCAGCATGTAAAACCGGGCAACAAGTTATTGATGTTTTTACACAATACGAAAAAGACGATTTCAGCTGATTAAGAGGTGCATATTATGAAGCTTGTTATTATTTTTCTTAATAAAATTGAATTATTGGATGACCTTCTTTCTGCTTTTCTCGAAATAGGGATACCCGGGGCCACGGTTGTAGATACGGTTGGAATGGGGCATATCGTCAGTCATAACATCCCTGTTTTTGCTGGATTGAGGGATTTTTTTGCTGGAAGCAGCCCCACTAACAAGACAATTCTGGTAGTTGTAAAAAAAGATATGATTTTCAAAATAGATAAAGCACTAAAATATGTCACTGAATACGATAAAAAAACCGGGATAGCAAAAATGATTTCCATGCCGGTTGATGAATTATTTGGTTTTGAGGAGTAGAGCAAAGAGGCTTAGTTTATGTGGGCGGTTTTCACATGTGGAGCCCCACGGGCAAGCCCGCGGCACCACTTGGTTTCGCCGATTCGCTTCGCGAACGGCGGCGCTTAGTGGTGCGACATCCCGACTGTAGGCGCATTCATCCACGGCTAAAGCCGTGGCTTTCTGCGGTCGGGGTTAAAAATACGAATTTTGGTTTGTATGCTTCTGCAATGATTAATGAAAATAATATTTTTGAATCATTAGAATTGAGTTCATTCCGGCCAACCAACAGTGGCCATATATATAACAGTCTCTTTGATTCCATCTATACCTAAAATAGTGTTTACACTGTCGTCAAAAAGAGCCCCTATTGCACATGCTCCAAGGCCTAAGCCCCCAGCAGCAAGGTAAAGGTTCTGCGCTATGTGACCTGCATCAAGATATATATACCTGTATGCCCTCTGGCGATATTTCCATTTTGAACGTTCTACCATGGCAGACCATACAAAAGTTACCTGTGCCAACATTACAAGGTTTTGTCCAAGGGCAGCATCGGTAAGCTCCCTTGCATAATTGCCCCTTTTAAGCAATTCCAGGTCAAATACCTGGGGCCTGAAGTGATATATTCCAGTTTCAAGTCCCTCGATAGACCTTGAAAATAGATAGGTTTCCACTGGATAGAGCGCCCCGGCGGAAGGTGCGGTTCTCAAATGATATTCCCCATATTTCGCAGTTATGCCCTGCATTGCCCAAAGAAGAATGGAAAGATGGCTTTTATTAAGGCCTCGTTTGGCATTATATTCCCTTATGGACCTTCTTTTCCGAAGAAGCCGCCAAAGATTAGCATCTGTTTTGATTTCAGGGTCAGGAAGAGATATATAGGCCAGCGGTGATTCATGGCTTTTAAAAGGATCGGGCCTCCTGCTCCAATCAAGGGCATAACCCGTTGATTTATCTGGGTTGTATTTGGTTTGCTGTTGAAATATTTCCCCTATTTTTTGGTTTTCTATATTATTTGGATCAGAAAATAATGTCATACCTAACACGTCCTTACTGCCAATTATTGTGTTTCCTGGTACACAGGCAATGTTACCTTAAAGGATGTCCCTCTGCCTTCCTTACTATCCATAGTGAGGGAGCTATTAAGGTGGTCTTCGATGATCCTCTTTGAGATAGAAAGACCTAGGCCCGTGCCATGACTTTTTGTGGTATAAAATGGCGAAAATATTCGCTCTTTATCCTCCTCAGATATACCGCAGCCCTCATCCTTTACTGTGATTTCCGCAAATCCGCCGGATACTTTTGTCTCAACTTTTATCATTCCACCGTGCTCCATAGACTCCATGGAATTCTTAACCAGGTTTAAAAATACTTGCTTCAATCTATTACTATCGCCGGCCACAAATATCGCCTTTTCGTGAATTTTCATTTTAATTTGAATATCCTGCCTTTCACAATCCTCCTTTAACATAGAATAAATTTCCCGCAAGAGCTCTTTCAGGTCAACCCTCTCAGAGGTCATTGTTTTTGATAAATGAAATTCTCTAACGTCAGAAAGGAGGTTTTCCAGTCGTTTAACCTCCCGAGTTATTATGTCAAGCTTATGAAGGTTCTTTTCATCGTCAATTGACCGCCTCAACTGTTGAGCAAAACCACCAATCACCATAAGAGGGTTTTTTATTTCATGGGTAATTTCGGCCACAAGCTGACCGAGGCTAGCCATTCTCTCAGAACTTATGGCCTTCTCAATAAGTGCATTTTTCTCGGTCAGATCTCTTACAATCCCGGTGAAAAAAAGCCTTCCACCTATATCTGTGACGGAAAATGAAATGGCCGCCGGAAATGTATCACCATTTTTCCGGCTAACTGTCATTTCCGTTTCGTGCCCTATTCTCTTAGGTTTCCCTGTCTTCACGTAGAGATCCACGGCATTTCGGTGATTTTGGCTACAATCCTGTGAGAGTATTGAATTGAGGTCGCGGCCAATAACTTCCGCTTTACTATATCCAAACATCTTTTCCGCTGCCTTATTAAAAAATATAACCGTATGGTTTTCATCAATCGTGACAAAGGCTTCATTGGTGTTTTCAACTGCATTTTTTAGGATTATCATTTCCTTGGTGTTATTCTTTTTCATGAGCAATGTTACCGTTAATTATTTTTTAAATCGAAGGCCTTTTATCAGCATGAAAGGCGTGAGTAAAGACGAACCGGGTTTGCAAAAACACAGCATTAACCCTTTGAAAAAAAATATAAGTTAAAACATTCGCCCTCTTTTACCTTTAGCCAACTGCTGTCGGATAAGGCCGATAGCTTGAGGGTAAGAGGCGCAGAGATTTTGAAGCGCATTATTTCTTTTTTGTGCCCCTTCCCCGGATCTTGTACTCCAAGGAACGAGTAGAGAGCACCATTCAGTAAATGTAATAATTGTATAGCTAAATTATACAGATCTTTCGCCTCCCGATCCCGTCACAATCTCGGGACAGGGAGGACAGGGTTAACCAAATAAAATGATTAAACTAAAGGCTTCGCGTGTCGAAGCAAAGCAAAGATCCCGCTAACGGGGTCAAAGATCCCGCTAAGCAGGGATAGCGAGGGTTTTTCTCACAATCCCCGAGCAGGACAATAATCCAACATCGATTTGCCAGACTTAGGTTAACGTCCCTGTAAAAATGGCGATTGCAAAAGGTTGCCCTATCGTTAATCGCAAAAGTTGAAATATCATTTGGAGCTTTTGCCAGTTGTCTAGTTAAAATGCGCAGCAGTGAAGTCAAGCAATAAAAATACAAACAAGCCTTGCCGGAAAATTTATCAGGGTTTGTCATTTTAAGCAAAAAAGAGGTCGTGGCCTTTTGGCCTTAATTTGCATATATAAATACAGCTCTTAGCCCATTTTCTATTAAATCTAAATCATAAAATATTGAATTGCAAGCATCATTTGACTTAGATGCCGAAGCATAAGGAAAAGCTCCCTATAAAGATCTGACAAAATAGTTTTCTGATATTTTCTGAAAACCAACCTGTTTAAGCAATCCATATCGATTCCACGAAAGTCCCTGAGAAATCCACTATAAGTTTAGGTCTATTAAGCCTCAAATCCCATGACACAAAACAGGTGAGGTGGTAGAGAAGCGATTTTTCCACGTCTAATAGCTCTTCAGACACTATATCTAGTGCCCTTTGTACGGTTGAGATAATAACCCTGTCTAAATTGACAGAGGCATTTAAACTCTTTAGGTGAGAGGAGGTTTGTAATTGTTCAACTGCTTCTTCCCAATGGATCCCGTCTACCTTGCGACGCAGTACATATGCATTTCCCCTGTCACGTATTGTCAATAACGGAGGGTTTGCCCTCAATCTGAAACCAGTGGTCTGAAAGCCAATTATTCGTGATTCTATCCTATCTAATAGTGCTTTCTTTTTTTCAAGCTCCGGAAGCTGCCTAACCTGAATTCTTTCAAAAATATATTCCTTATCATTAATTGTGATTTCCTTTAGACGCGTAGGGTCAAAGCCTATGTCTATCAGGTCCCCAATCGTTGGAGTGTAGGAGAGTGTCTTTCCCTTTTGCTTAAGCCATGAAAGCAGGCTAGGCCTATTGTAATTAGGTAATGATTCTACAAAATGCGCGGGGTTTTTCTTAAAGGCCTCTGGAAGAAGAATCTGAAGTTTTTTGTCTCCCATCACATAGGACGGCTTATTATGTAAATTGGCAGGCGCATATGACTGTACAGGGAGAATGGTAACATTAGGCGACAGGACTATCTGCTCCAGAGATTCACCACCTGTATAACCAATCAATTCACCTATTCGACGCCTGAATGCTATCAATTTTGTTGCAAAACGGGTAAACATAAATCTCATGAGGATGGAGTCATTTCTAGTTTCTATTTCATCTTTAAAATAGGTTAACAGCGCAGTGTATACATCCCTAAATTCAGCTATGGTTCGACTAACCATAAGTTCGTTATCTCTTATGTCAATCACCCCTCTTTTTCTCTTAAGATGTTGTACAAGTTTTACAATAGAGTCCCTTATGTCCTTATTATGGTATTTGGGGGGCACGAAAATCATATAATTATCTTCACTGCCTGAAAGCGGGTAACCGAGTATTTCCTCGAGGGGCTCCCATGCCTGTTTAAGGTAAATATCATAGGTAGGATCTTTGTTTGGTATTATATTGTCTAACAAACCAATAGCGGATTTCTTTATAAGGAAATCCCTGAAATACTCGAGTATACGATTACCAAGACCTTTCTTTCTGAATGGAGCTGCGACTTCAACATATACAAGATAATAACAGGGAATAGGTTTTTTCAGGTAAAGCATGTTGAGTTGCCCCAGGTTTTCCCCTGACTCGGCGTTTATTTCAAAAACTCTGAAGCCGTTTTGAGTTTCTTCAGGCTTAATGCGATTTATATTACTGCCTGATATGGTTTCATTTACAAGGTCCCATAAATTATTGAACAGATCTGGTAAAGTGGGAGATTCAGGATACCCTGATTTCATACCCTCATATATAAGATCTATAAGCGCCAGCCTTTCATTAATACTAAGTTGCTGCTTATCAGCCCTCTTTTCTGATGGCGCAATTTTTTGGGCAGTATCACCTTTCATTACACATTCTCCTTTTCTAAAAACAGTTATTGCCAATCACGCAATAAAAAAGCGGGGCGCGTGCCCCGCTTGTTTTCTCAAAATATTTCCGCAGTCACACGCTAAGGCACACCTTCGCATCTGCTAAAATAAAAGCCCGTAAATATGTGTGTGGCTGTCATCATTTTTTTCTCCATACTAATTTTCATATTTGTTTTTTTGCCCTTTGTCAACCCTTTTTATCTTTCTTGCTTTTATTATTCAAGAGCTTAAAGCGTTATAGTGAATAAAATAAAAACGGGTATTATGGAGAGATGAAATTCTCATTGACTTCTACGGTAAAACACATAGATTATATGTTTTATATAATTTCTGAAAATAAAAGGTAGCTGAGGATATAATATGCCTGCAAGATTGGAGATAAGATTAAAGAACAACCTGCTCGACTCTGAGGGAATGAACATCAAGAGAAAGGCCCA
>Ga0180433_10010346_pt1 | contig 11246 bp, 12 predicted proteins | sample SS_ome_8_FD_132980 | JGI IMG/M metagenome (GOLD analysis project Ga0180433, IMG submission 132980) | Hypersaline lake sediment archaeal communities from the Salton Sea, California, USA - SS_1_D_1 metaG | ecosystem: Environmental > Aquatic > Non-marine Saline and Alkaline > Hypersaline >... | reverse complement strand
GCATAGAATGCGATTACATATTGAAAACTATTTGGTAATAGCAAAGCTACGACATCACTTTGCTTGATTCCAAGATTATGTAAAGCCGTCGCAAATGAATCAATTGCTTTCCCCGCTTCTTCGTATGTCATCCATGATTCTAAGAACCACATTATATTTTCATCAGCGTATTTTTTCCTCTGCTCTTCGAAGAAATGTCCAAGAGAAATCTCGGGAAATTCGATGTTTTGGGGTGCAATTTCGGGCCACCATTTCTTAAACCATGCTTTATTTTCATCAACATGCCATTTTGCCATAGTTTTTCACTTTTATTTTTGTTTTCTCGTTTTTAATTATGATTTAATATCATTATTCAAACAATAAAGAAAATTAGTTTTACTTTATAAATTTTATATTAATTTATTTTCTACTGTTATTTCTTAATGGTTAAAGCAAAAAGGCAAAAGAAAATTTACAAAATGTGCCTTTAAATGTCATTAGTAATTTTTTTTGCAAACTTAAAGATTCCAGGATCTATCCCGACTTTTTCGGCGATCTTAAAGAAAAGTAATTGAAGAATTGCAATTTCCATAATAGGAGCTAAAAATGGATCATCAATTTGGTGTTTGTATAGTATTATTTTAGGATTCTTATGTAATGCTTCCATTTGAGTATCAAAGTTTTGATTGGTAATATGAAGTACTTTTCCACATGCCCAATTCGAGAGTAGATTATCTATAAATTTGCCATTTCGCTTTAGGTTATTATAATCTGAGGTTAGGATAATGAGATGGGTTTTGTCATTAAGACATTCAATCCCACCATGTCTAAAAGAAGAAATGGAACTTGCTTCAGAATATTTTTTCGTGATTTCTTTAAAATTTAAGGCTGCTTGATGTGCTGAGGTAAGAGAAGCCCCCCTTGCTAAGATTTCCAAGAAGTCAAGATTATATCCAAACTTTTTAAGAGTGTCTTCCCATATGCGGGCAATCTCTGCCTTATTTATGAAAAATTTTTCCATTTCATTTATTAAATCATGTACTTTTTCAGACTCCTTGTCATCCATAAAAAATTCTCCGATGATAGTTTTAGCCATAACATATAGAATTAGTAGTGTACATACATAGCTTTTTGTAGTAACGGAGATCTCTTCATTAAAATTCATCAAAATCTGTAATTCTGTCATAGAGGCTAGATAGCTATCCGGATTATTGGTGATTCCGATAGTTACTGGTTTAGCATCCAATGGAATCGAATTTACTTTTCTCAAGAGTTCTCGAATCTCTCCCGATTCGCCCGATTGAGAGATAAATATAATACCGGTATTAGTAAAACAATTTTGTTTAGTTTTTGGAAATGTATTAAAGAGAAATTCCCCTGCTTCGCGCATCTCCACGGCAATTCCATATTCATTAAGAATATAATAGGGTAAATAACAACTAATGTAGCTGGAGCCCATTCCAGTAAAAATCAATTTAGTGATCCCTCCTTTTTTGATAAAATCCTTAATGATAAGAAACTGTTTTTTTCCTTCATCAAGAATGTAATTAAATGTGGCTCGGAGTGCTTCAGGCTGAGATTTAATTTCGGAAAGAAATTCATTCATAAATAATAATAAAAAAAAATATAAAATAAAATTAATTTAACGATCTCAGAAACGATAGAAAAATATGTGAATGAATATGCGATGTATCCATGGATTTGAAGAGAACGAATGCCCAACGTGTCGTCTAGATAAAATCAGTATTCCACCCATTTCAGCTACTTTAAACAAGAAAAATAGCAATAAATTAAAAGCTGAGAATCCTTATTTTAAAAAACATTTAAGGCTTAAGAACGATTTTGAAAATAATTTAATGAATATCAACAAATTTTCCCAACCATTATTTACAAATTTAGTTCCCAGACCAAATAGACTAAATTTTAAATCGGGATTTCAAAACGAGCTACTTTTAAAAAAATTAGATGAGTATAGTTTAGATCAAATAGATAAATTTAATATATTAAAAAAAGTAGATTTAAAAAAGCCAGAATTAGATTTAGAGTCCGAAGATTAATTTATACTCAAACTAAAACTTATTGGCATATTTTTAAATTAAACCTTTTATTAAAAAACTCATTGAAGTCTATTAAATCCAAATTAAGTATTTAGGTGGTAAAATCATGATAATTAGCTGGTTAAAACATGCTGCTTTTAAAATTGAAACCCAAGATAAAAAGATAATATATATTGATCCCTATCAATTATCAAAAGATGAAGAAAAAGCAGATATCATTATTTGTAGTCATGAACATGGGGATCATTTTGATGAAGATTCCATTCGTAAGATTAGCAAGGATTCTACTATTTTATTAGGTCCAGAGAGTATTTCTTCAAAACTAAACAAATTTAATGGCAAGGGACTTAAATTATATGAGCCATTTAAAATAGAGAATATCATCATTGAATTATATCCTGCCTATAATATTAAACGAATGAGAAAGAAAAATGAACCTTTTCATCCGAAAGAGCGAAAGTGGGCTGGAGTGCTTGTAGAAGCTGAAGGAAAGAAAGTATATCATGCGGGAGATACTGAAAGAATTCCCGAAATGAAAGATTTGACTTCTAAAGAAATCGATGTTGCAATGTTACCTTGTGGCGGGACCTACACAATGGATTTTGAAGAATCTGCCGAAGCTGCGGCGGATATAAATCCTAAAATAGTGATTCCAATGCACAATTGGAATGCAAATCTAGAAGAATATGAAGGAGTAATTCATAAGAAAAATCCAAATATCACAGTTGAGATTCTAACAAATAAAGATCTTTCTGTTTAATATTTATTCACATAAGATTTTAAAATATGAATATTAAAATTATTATATAAAACCAAAAATTTGTTTATTCTATACATTATCTCAAGGAAATTATTATGGAAATTACTGATGATTTTAAAAATAGCACCTCTGTTGCCTATATCTCCATGGAAATTGGGATAGATTCAAATATTCCCACTTATAGTGGAGGTTTAGGAGTTTTATCGGGAGATACTGTTCGATCTGCCGCTGATCTGGAAATCCCTATGGTTGGAATTTGTCTTTGTTACAGTTCGGGTTATTTTTACCAGCTCTTTAATGAATTAGGCGAACAAAAAGAAAAAGAAGTAGAATGGAATTTTTTTTACGAGTTTGAAAAAGTAGAAAACCCAATTAAAGTTACGATCGAAAATAAAGAAGTATTAGTATCGGCTTGGCTATATCGTGTGATCGGGCAATCTGGTCATATTCTTCCAATTTATCTATTAACAACAGATGTAGAGGGAAACGAAGAATGGATGAAAAAAATGACGGGTTCCCTTTATGATTCAACTTCTCGATGGAATCGTATTGTTCAAGAAATGATTTTAGGAATAGGGGGAGTAAAACTTTTACATTCTTTAGGTTATAATAATATCCAGACGTATCATCTCAACGAAGGTCATGGATCATTTGCTACTGTTGAATTATACAATATGTTTGGAAAAAATGTTGATAAAGTAAAGGAGAAAGTTGTATTCACGACTCATACTCCTGTACCCGCAGGACACGATAGATTTGATCAAGAATTGATCAATAAAGTATTTGAAAAGCGGATGCCAGATGAAATTCGTAAAATCGCAGAAGATAATGGTAGTTTTAATATGACATATCTTGGCATGGGACTTTCACGATTTAGAAACGCAGTAGCTAAGAAACATGGTGAAATTACAAAAAAAATGTTTCCTCAATATGAGGTGGATCATATCACTAATGGAATTCATTTACCTTTTTGGATCTCTAAACCAATCAAAGAAATTTTTGATAGAAGGTGGCCTAATTGGAAAGCAAATCCATCGATATTACAAAATGCTATTGAAATTGATGATTTGGATTTATTTGATGCGCATATTGAAAACAAATTTAATCTTATTAATTATCAAAAAGGTCATAGTTGGAACCTCCTGGACGAAGAATTAATCACTATAGGATTTGCCAGAAGATTTGCAACGTATAAGCGAGCAATTCTAATCTTTCATGATATTGATCGCCTTGGCAAGATCAGTCAAGGTAAAGTTCAGTTTATTTTTGCCGGTAAAGCTCATCCGAAAGATTTGATGGGCAAAGAATATATTAAAAAGATATATGAATCGGGAGAATATTTATATGATAATTATGGAGTTAAGGTAGTTCTAATGGAGAATTATAATATGGATTTAGCCCACATGCTCGTATCTGGAGTAGACGTCTGGCTTAACACTCCTGATAGATATCATGAGGCTAGTGGAACAAGTGGGATGAAAGCTGCATTAAATGGGGTTTTGAATTTTAGTGTCCAAGATGGATGGTGGTTGGAAGGATACCGGAGAAATCCAACAGCAGGATGGGCAATAGGACCCAATGATTCTGATCCAAACGATCCTGGGGTCTCCAATGATTGGGATATTGATTCTAAGGCGATTTATAGTGTATTAGAGGATGAAATTATACCAACCTATATGAACCACGATGAATGGCTATTTAAATGCAAGAATGCTATATCTTTGGCAGCTTTCTTCAACACGCATCGAATGGTTGAGGAATATTCAAGGAAAGCATATAAGCTGGTCAAGCAAAAACCATGGAAATTCGTTAAGTGAAAAAATAGGTTTGCATTAAGATTTTAAGCATCCTGACGCATGAAATTGACGTATTCTCACAAATTCATCAAATTTTTTTCGTTCCATGTAATGCTCAAATACTTGTGTAAATATTTCTTGTATTAAATCTATGCCTAAAACTAAACCATCCATATCCTTAGCGATCAAGAGTAGATAATCTGAGCTGACAGTCACATAATAACATCCGAGTGAAATTTCTTTTTTTAAATTAGCTTCAAGTATGTCATTAGTTTTCTTTACAACTTGATTATCAGTAAATAATATAATAAGATTATTTTCAGTGAATTCTTCTTTAACATAAGTATCTCTAATTCCAGAAGCAACAAGTGAATTTCCAGTATAATTTTTAAAAATAAATTGTAATCGGTTTAATTCTTTCCGAAATTTGTTTTTATTGTGAAAAAAGTTGAACTCATTATTGAGCTTTAAGGGTTCTCCATCAATATAGCTCAATTCATCTGGCTTTTTGGTAAATGTAAATTTAGAGAGGTATGATGACATAATAAATTTTTTCACTTTGGAATAAATTATTTAATAAAATACGTGATTTTTATTAATTGCATAAAATGTGGCTATAATAAAAATATCGTGTTTATAAAATGTAAAAGATAATGAATCAAAAAATATGAAGATCGGGACAATCCAACTGAAAAATAATTTGATATTAGCTCCCATGCTAAATGTGACTACAGCTCCTTACCGACGATTCTGCCGGAAATTTAACAGCATAGGACTGGTCAGCGTTCCAATGATCTATACTAAAAGAGTTGAAAGGCAGCCTAATTCGATTTTAAAGGATCTTTATAAGATCGAAGAGGAACGTCCCATAAGTATTCAATTAATTGGAGGTGATGCAACCTCTCTAAGAAATTCAATTGAATTCTTATCCAGTTATAATTTTGATTTATTAGATATCAATGCTGGTTGTCCCTCTAAGCGAGCTTTCAGAGCACAGGAGGGTGGTTTTTTATTAAAAAATTTAAGGTTATTAAAACTAATCCTTGAAACTGCGGTTAAATATTCTTCAAGACCGGTAAGTGTTAAAATTCGAACGGGTTATAATTCTACAGAAAATTTAGATGATATCATAAATATTATTGAAGCATCTGGAGTCGATTTGGTGTCAGTTCATGGTCGAACGATTAAAGATAGTTATGTAGATTCTAAATTTGATGTGGAATCATTAAAAATAGTAAAGAATAAGATCTCTATTCCGGTCATTGGAAATGGCAATATCAATACACCCCAAAAAGCGAAAGAAATTATGGATTATACTAGGGTTGACGGGCTTATGATTGGAAGAGCCTCGATGGGAAACCCTCAGATTTTTACTCAGATAGCAAATTTTCTTGAACATGAATGCTTTATGTCAATAGAAAATAATCTTACGAAGATGCAGGAATATATCCTTTCATATGAAGATATTATCGATGATATGGATTATAGTAGTTATTATTCAAATAAGAAGGGCCTTGAACAGTTTAAATTCTCGGAATTGAAAAGAAACGCGATATGGTTGACAAGTTTTATCGAGAAGTCAAAAATTATGAGGATAAAACTTTCACAAGCGAAATCATTACAAGAGTTGAAATTTATTCTTAACTCTTTCTTTCCAAACTAATCAGAATCATCAGGAGTGTTTAGAGCCATAGCAATATAAGCCATAAATTGAATAATAATGTAAATACCACTAACTATAGCGATTAACCCGATTAATTGGACTACAATTCCTTCACTTGTAGTGGTTAAACGTTCGATTGTCCAATTATAATCACGGGTTAGCACAGAGATTATAATATAGATATTTAATAAGATAAATTCAATGATACTAAAGAGAAATATCTTAAATAATGCTTTCTTCATTTTTTCTCTATGTTTATCTATTGAAAACTCAGTTGACATAATTACTAAACCTCAAATCCTTACTTGTATTTTTCTAATAATTCATTTGGACTAAAAACCCCATGTTCAGTAATAATACCTGTTACTAACTTAAAGGGAGTGATATCAAATGCATAATTTAAACAATCTACTCCTTCAGGAACTATCTGCAATTTTCCTAAAACATGACTTACCTCTCTTGAATCCCTTTGCTCAATGGTAACATCGCTTATAGTTTCATTTAATGATAGGGTGGATGTTGGAGCTGCAACATAAAAAGGAATATTATTTTCTTTTGCCGCAAGCGCAACTAAATAAGTGCCTATCTTGTTGAATACGGCATCCGATGTAACTCTATCAGTTCCAACAATAACTTTATCTATTTTGCCTAAAAACATTAACAATCCTGAAGATGTATCCGATATAACTTTTACGGGAATTTTATCGTAATGAAGCTCATATGCAGTAAGTCGTGCTCCTTGTAAACGAGGCCGAGTTTCATCAGCAATCACATTTATTTGTTTTCCATTTTCAATTGCAGCTCTCACAGGCGCTAATGCGGTCCCATATTGAACAGTGGCTAAAGAACCTGCATTACAATGAGTGAGTACCGTATCCCCATCCTCTAATAATGTTGATCCATGCTTTCCAATGGCCTTATTAACATTGATATCTTCTTGAGCCATCAATTTTGCCTCTTCGATTACTAAATCCGAAATAGTATTTGGATCGTCTGGGTATGTACTAATCATTCTCCAAATTCGATTAATTGCCCAAAACAAGTTGGAAGCCGTTGGCCTGGTGCTTTTAATAGTATTTGCAGCTTCGTGCATTTTTTTTAAAAATTTTTCTTTAGGAAGATCCTTATATTCCATTGTCGCTAAAGCCATACCCATCGCAGCGGCAACCCCAATAGCAGGAGCACCTCTAATATTCATTACCTTGATAGAATTAGCTACTTCTCGAAAATCTTCTAACTCTAAAAATTTTAACTCAAAAGGAAGCAAGGTCTGATCAATCATACGCACTTTAGAATTCTTCCATTCAATCGAGGGGATCATGATAATTAGAAAATTGATGCTAAATTATTAAAATTTGTGATTAATTCCCTTATAAATTAAAAAAGCTTGACATCATGGATAGTAATTAGGTAAATAGTCATTAATATAGTTGTTACTATAAAAAAGAGAGAATTGACAAACCAAATTAGGGTTGCTATTAAATAAAATAACCCTCGTATACCAGCCATCCAATGATTTTTTGCGGCTATAAATGTTTTTTCCGCAAAATCTACTCCAGTAAAATCAGCTTTAGAATAATCTTGGAGATCTGCTGTAATAAGTAATGAAAGTCGCGTTATCGACCGTATCGATAATGAGAAATTAATGACACAAAACATAATTATTACTAAATTCACACTAATCTGCATCAATCCTATAGTTAATTGTGTAATTCCCCAGAAGGGTTCTGAATTAAAGCTACCACTCGTATAAAACCCAATTAGAATACCAAGCAGAATAAAAAATGCAGAAATAAAAATAGAATTTCCCATTGTAAAATTTCTAAGTGCTTGAATGGCGATTAGGTGACGTTCTTTCTGCACATGAATGTGTGCCCAATTTTTATATATTTCATTAAGTATTTTAAGTCGTGTAGGTTTTATGCTTTTATAACTATATAAAATTACGCCTAAATACATAATAAGCGAACCTATAAATATTAAAAATCCGATTTCATCAATCATTATTCGTTCTATGATATATCAGTTCAAACTTCTTAATAATGCTTTTATTTTTAGTTTATAGGAATTAAGTTATTATAAGAGCGAATTAGCTTATACTTAGAAACTAAATACTAAATGATAGGGAAAAAAATTGATACTAAAGAAAATAAAAAGCGAAGGTATTGCTTCTCTTTCATATTTTTTAGCTTCTGGTAACGAAGCTTGTGTAATTGACCCGCGAAGAGATGCTAAGACTTTTCTGAAACTCGCATGGGACGCTGAAGCGGATTTAAAATATGTGTTTGAGACTCATCGTAATGAAGATTATGTAATTGGATCTAATGAAATCGCTGATGCTACAAATGTAGCGATTTATCATGGTCCAGGATTAGATTGGAAATATGGTAATACATTAAAAGATGGGCAAGAATTTAGTCTGGGGGCCCTAAAGATTAAGACTATTCTTACTCCGGGCCATACAGATGAAAGTACGAGTTATGCTGTTTATGATACTTCTACGGGGCTAGAAGCAATTATGGTTTTTACGGGAGACGCACTTTTTGTGGGTGATACTGGTAGAATTGATATGTATGGACCGGATCTTTCTGAACAAAATGCAACCAATCTTTATGATAGCTTGTTCAATAAACTTTTACCATTAGGAGACCAATGTATAATCCTCCCTGCACATGGAGCAGGCTCAGTATGTGGAGCAGATATTAATGACAGAGAATTGAGCACAATCGGATTAGAAAGAATGCAAAACCATGCTTTGCAATTACGAGATAAAGAAAAATTTGTACAGTTCAAATTAAGTGAGCATCATTATTATGCGCCTTATTTTAAGAAGATGGAAGAATATAACCTTGAGGGCCCTCCTTTATTAAAAGAATTACCTCGTTTTAAACCCTTACTTCCAGGTAATTTTAAGAAAGAATTAGAAAGAGGAGGAATAGTGATAGATACAAGAAATCCTGCATCCTTTGGCTCAGCTCATATAAAAGGATCCTATAATATCTGGTTAAAGGGATTACCTTCACATGCAGGATGGATATTACCCTACGATAAACCCTTACTGCTCGTCGTTGAAAATTTTGCTGATCTCAAGAAAGCTTATAAATATCTCTTGCGAGTGGGCTATGATAATATTAAGGGCTATCTAGTTGGAGGCATTGTCGCATGGTACAGCAATCATTTTCCCACGGAAACCATAGGCACGATAACTGTAGATAATTTAAAAAATAAATTGGATAATAATGAAGACATATTTTTAATTGATGTGAGAAGTCCACCAGAATTAAAAGAAGGATATATTAAACAAGCAAGGAATATTTATGTAGGGGAAATAAAAGATGAACTTAGAAATATACCTAAAAATATTCCAGTAGTGACAGTTTGTGGGAATGGAGCGCGTGCAAGCATGGCAGCAAGCATTTTGAAAAAAAATGGCTTTGAAAGTATGAATGTGTTAGGAAGCATGAAGGCATGGTACAAAGCAAATTATGCCATCGTGAAATGAGAAATCGAATTTTCACTTTTTATTTTTTATTATTTTTCTATTTCTTTGGTTTTAATTTTAACATTCTGAGTTATTTCCATTTTTATTTCATAAAGAGAATTTTTATTACTCGAGTATTCATAAATTAGTTAAGAACTTAATCTTTTAAGGTGAAATTGTATGGATGATGATATGAAAGAATATTTTAAAGCTGCTCAATCTAGCCTCCAATCTTTAGGTCAAGCGAATTCTAGTGCCATGAAAGGATTCCAAAATTTTATAGGCGCAGCGAAAGCAGACGGAGCTCTTTCGACAAAAGTCAAAGAGCTTATAGGAATTGCGCTTTCAATTGCTTATCAGTGTAAATTTTGTGTTGCGTGGCATGTAAAACATGCTTTAGATGAAGGAGCGACTCGTGAAGAAATTATTGAAGCGACCATGGTTGCGGGAACATTAGGAGGAGGGCCATCATTAATGTTTAGTAAATATGTTTTTAAAGCGTTAGAGGATTTTGAAAAGTGATCCATAAAAAATAAGAGGTAAATAAAATGGTTGATATACTCAAAAAAGAATTAACAATGAGTTTTGATGATGCTGTCGCGCATGTAGAAAAGATTATTGTCGAAGAAGGATTTAGCCATATGCTCACGAAACCAATTCATCAAATTTTTAAGAATAAATTAGGTATTGATTATGAAAAATATACAATAATACTTGCTTGTGCTCCAGAATATGCTAAAGCAGCTCTAGACGTGTCAAAACAAGTAGGGCTAATTTTTCCCTGTAGTTTCGTAGTGTATGAGGATAATGGAAAAGTTTATGTAAGTCATGCATCAATTATGAAAATCGCTCCTGAAGCGGGATTGGCGCCTTTAGATGAAATGAAACCCGTCATAGAGATGACGGGGAAGGGCGTTCATGCTGCTTGGGACCGTTTCTAATTTTCTTCTTTTTTCTTATTTACTTCAATCTTTATATTTCTATTCTCCAAATAATAATTATCATAATTCTTCTAAAAAAGAATATCTGATATTTAGGATATAAAATGGATATTTATTGGATAGGTATAATATTGGGGATCGCTTCTGGTATTTCTCATTATTCAGGAGTAATAATTGAGAAGTTAGTAATCAATCGTCTACCTCCTGAAGCTAAATTGATGAGAAGTTTAGCTAAAACACCATTGTGGTTGTTTGCGCTAACATTACGGTTTGGAATTGGTACGATTTTTTTTATGTTAGCTCAGACCATAATTGGTCCAGCATTAGTTCCAGGATTGATGGCGTGTGGGTTAATAGTATTAGTAATTAGTTCTGGAAAGATTATAGGGGAAAAACTTACTCCTCTTGAAATAATATCCATATTTCTGTTAATAGTAGCTATTACTTTATTTGGATTTAGTCAACTTTCCATCGAAATCTTTAATTATAATTTAATTAACCTAGATTTTATCATAAGAATGACAATTTTTACCCTAATTTTATTTCTGCTAGTTTTAATATTTCTTTTC
>Ga0180433_10010342_pt1 | contig 11247 bp, 5 predicted proteins | sample SS_ome_8_FD_132980 | JGI IMG/M metagenome (GOLD analysis project Ga0180433, IMG submission 132980) | Hypersaline lake sediment archaeal communities from the Salton Sea, California, USA - SS_1_D_1 metaG | ecosystem: Environmental > Aquatic > Non-marine Saline and Alkaline > Hypersaline > Sediment... | reverse complement strand
GGTCAGAGAGCTCGGCATCAACTGGGCATATTTCGATAACGTCGGCGATAAGCCGGTCGTGTTTCAGCGCGGTATGGTCGATCTTGATCCGACGTCCGCGCTGAGCTTGACTGAGCGGCTGCTCATCGGGGAGTTGCCCGGCGCAGGCGAGGTGATTTCCGGATCGCACCTGAGCGCCGTGATAGATCTCCTCGCAAAGGATAATGACACCGATATCCTGGCGAACCCGCGTGTCCTCGTGAACGACGCCGAAATCGCCACGTTCAAGAACATCACCAAGGAACCGTACCAGGAAAGCGGGTATCGCGGCGGCTATTACGGTGGTGGTGTCGGCGAAACCGGCTATGTTGTACCCGGACGCATCCAGTTCATAGACGTCGGTACCACACTTGACGTGACCCCCAGGATCAACGACGAGGGCTGGATCGAGATGGAGATATCGGCTGAGGACAGCACCGCCGTCCAGCGAGAGATACAGTCTGGAACCGGCTTCGCGACGACCGTACCGGTGAAAACCGAGAACTCAATTATCACGACGGTGCTGCTTCAAAGCGGCGAAACCATCGTGATCGGCGGTCTCCGCGTTGACTCGGCCACAAAGAACGTCGACAAGATACCCTTCTTCGGTGATATCCCGGTGCTCGGCCACCTTTTCAAGTCCACGCGACGGGACGCTGAAGATCGGGAGCTGCTCATCTTCATACGGCCCGAGGTGGTCATAGAACCGAGCCCGACAGAGACTCAACTGCTGACCGAGTTTCGGCAAGACATACGCGAGCAAGTGGTTGACGCGGATAGACGACCGTTTGATCTGGGAGGGACGCATACACCCTATATTCGGCGCGACCCGACTGAGGAAGAAGGACGGGTGCTTCCTTTCGTGCCGAAGTATCGGCAGGATGAAACGGCAGACGATGAGGCACAGACAACGACGGGACAGTGAGGAGGGACAAGGTATGACGGTAAAGGTGACTACGCTCAGATGCACCGTCGCGGCAGCCGGCTCGACGGTATGGCTCGCCTGTAGCGGAGCGATCGCTCAGGAGATCGGGGAGGTACCGCGAGAGACGGGCATGACGTTGTGGGAGCTGATCCGCTCCGGCGGACCCATCATGGTCGTGCTGGGCATCCTGTCGGTGCTCGCGCTCGCCATGATCATCACGTTTTTCATCACGATCAGTCCGCGACGCGAGGTGTCCGAACATTTCGTCGTACAAGCCCGGTCTCTGCTCGAGGATGGGGATGTCGGCGCGTGTGAGCTCGTTTGCCAGCAGAAACACGCGATGTTACCGCGCATCTTACGTGCAGGTCTCCAGGTAGCCGGGCAGGACCGGTACGTCATCGTCGAGGCGATGCAGAGCGAAGGGACGCGGCTGGCGGCGTCGTTAGCCCAGCGGGTCGGCTATCTTTCAAATATCGCTACGTTGTCGCCGATGCTCGGCATACTTGGGACCGTGCTCGGCATGATCCGCGCGTTCAACAGCATCGCGTTCCAGCCGGGAGTAGCCAAACCGATCGTCCTGGCGGGCGGCGTCTCCATGGCGCTCGTCACGACCGCAACAGGATTGATCGTGGCGATACCCATCATGGCGTTTTACTTCTACTTTCGCGGCCGGGCTCAGAAAACCGTAGCGGCGGTCGAGTCGGCCAGCGCCGAGTTCGTTGAGCCGCTCACACGGATCGGAGGTGGGAAGTCATGAACTTTCGGCTCGAACATCAGGAGGAACATGTGGGACTTCCCATCACGCCGATGCTGGACGTTATATTCCTTCTGCTGATCTTTTTCATGACCACATCGATCTACGCCCAGCTCGAGGAGGAAATCGGTATTGTCGTGCCGACCGCGTCCGAGGCCGTCCCGCCGGACAGGACACCCGGCGAGATCATCATCAACATTGCTGAGGACGGTACGATTGTCGTGAACCAGAGACAGTACGATCTCGCTTCGCTGCAGGAGTTGCTCAACAGGGTCGGCACTATGTTCAAGGGGCAAGCGGTCAAGATTCGAGGCGATAAGAGAACGCAGTTCGGTAGAGCCGTGGAGGTGCTCAACGCGTGCGCGACAGCGGACATATGGAACGTGTCGTTCGCCGCGCTTAAGGAGGAGACGACCGCTGCGCCCGAAGAAGCTGCGAGCACCAGAGAATGAACGCTAGTACCATGATGAGGAAGAACGAAGCGAAACGTACGCCGGTTGCTGCGAGGCATGGCAGCATTGTCGCACTCTGTGCTCTCGTCTCGATCGTGTTCTCTCCGAGCGCCCATGGAGACACCCCTGAAGCGGTCGAGAAGTTCGATTTCGCTGATGGGCTATACTCGCGTGGGCTGTACGAAATGGCCGCGGGAGAATATGCCGGGTACATTAACGAGTTTCCCAGAGGGGACAACCTGGAGCTCGCGTACTATCGTTGCGGCGAGTGCTGGTACGCTCTCGGCGATTACGCTAAGGCCTCATCACTCTATGGCGACCAGCTCAAGGCGTTTCCTGCCGGCGCAAAAGCCGACGAAGCCCGGTTCAGACTGGCGGAGATACCGTACAGGAACGAAGAGTACGATCGGGCGATCGAAAACTTCAGCTCGCTCATCAAATCCAGCACCCGGCCCGAGATTAAATCGATGTCCCTGTACTATCTCGGAAAAGCTTACTACGACAAAAGTGAATACGCGAAATCGACGGCACATTTTATGAGGCTCGTCGAGGAATTTCCAAAATCCGGGCTCAACAATTACGCGCGGTTTCGCGCGGCACGTTCGTACCTGGCACAACAGATGTACGAGCAAGCCGCCGAACAGTTTATGGCGGTGGCGAGAAATTCGGATGACGAGACGCTACGGGCCGAAAGCCTGTTTCGCGCCGCCGAAACCTACGACTCAATGGGATGGTACAAGCAGGCCGCCGAGACCTACCGCAGTCTCGTGACCACCGCAACGAACAATCCGCTTGCGAAGGAGGCGGCGTACGCCGAGGCGTGGTCGCTGTATAACGACAAACAGTATGACAAAGCGCTCGCGCAGGCTGATGCCGTGCTGAAAAAGTACCCCTCGGGTCGGTGGGCCGAAGGAACCCTGTACCTGAAAGGCAACTGTCTGCAGGCAAAAGGGGCCTATGACGACGCGATCAAAGCGTACCAGCAGGTACTTGCCGCCGGAACCGCCGGCGAGTTCACGGACAAGGCACAATACAAGATATGCTGGGCCAACTATTTCAAGGGCGACAGGAAAACCGCCCTTGCCGGTGCGAAAAAACTGCTCGAGGAAAAACCTGAGACCGCGCTGGCGGGTGAAACGCTCTTCCTCATCGGTCTGATACATACGGACGAGCGCCGCTATGCCGATGCGACCCCTGTTTTTGAGCGGATTGAACGCGAGTACCCCGACAGCGAGTTTGCTGCGGACGCTCTATACAAGCTCGGACGAGCTTACGAGGAGATGGGCAAGTACGCCGCCGCCAGCGACGCGCTGAAACGGTTCGCTCAGAAATATCCCCGCGACAACCGGGCGACCGAGGCAATGTTCCGCAGCGGGCGGGCGGCGTTGCAGGCCGAGAAGCTCGAAAATGCCATAGCCACGTACGAGCAGATCGCCGCTCAGGCGACAACACCACAGGTGCGCGAGGAAGCGCTGTACTGTCTCGGCCTGGCGTATCTCGAGGCTGACCGGACCGAACAGGTCATACAGACGTTCACGAAACTGCTGGAAGAGTTTCCCCAGAGTGTGCGAGCCGGCGAGATATATTACACGCTCGGACGGACCTACCTGGTGCAGGGCGATTACGAACAGGCGATCGCCAACCTCCAGAACGCTGCAAAACGTGATGCGGACGGTTCGTACCGTGGGCGGGCGCTGGCAGATATCGGCTACGCCTACCTGCAGCTTGAACGGCTGGACGACGCCGCGCAAGCGCTCGTCGAGGTGGTGCGGTCATACCCGGACGTCGCCCTCGCCGACCAGGCGTACCTCTGGCTCGGACAACGCCTGTTCGAGCGCGCCCAGTTCGTCCTGGCCGGGACGGTGTTCGAATCGCTCCTCGCGAAGGGCAACCCGACGACGCAGCACGCCGAGCTGGCGAAAATCCGTGTCGCACAGTGCACTCTGAATGCCGGGAAGATCGACGCGGCTCAAGAACGGTTCCAGAACGTTCTGAAAGACTTTCCCACCGGTTATTACCGGGCGGATGCCGAATACGGCATAGGGGTATGCCTCGCTAAGAAGAGAGAGTACGACGAGGCGCTCGAACGTCTTACCCGCGTGCTCAAGCTCGACGAAGGCGAAACCGCGGCACGGGCGCGGATCATGATCGGGGACGTCTATGCGGCGCAAGACGACCTCGAAGCTGCCAGCAAATCGTACCTTCACGTAGCGATGCTGTACGATCACCCGGAACTGGTTCCTCAAGCGATGTTCAAGACGGCCGGGTGCTTTGAGAAGATGAACAAGACGGCGGAAGCTGTGAAGTTTTACAGCGAGTTGATCGAGAAATATCCGGATAGTCCGTATGCAGCGCAGGCAAAAGAAAAAATCGGGAGTTTACAGAGGTGAGCGCTTTCGGGTCGATAACGCGAGGCGCTCGGCGGTGCTGCGGCACGTCGCCGCAGCAGATGACGTTGTTGCAGTGACAGGATGAAAACAGTGTCACAGAGCGGAAACAGAGAGAAAATATTCGTCGTTTGTCTCATGGCGTCGTTGCTGATCCACGTTGCGCTGCTTGTTGTTGCCCCGAGGGTCAAGGTATTCGACCAGGCAGCGATGCGACGCGACGCGACGCGAATGTTTCGCGTCAGGCCACTCGAGATGGAACCGCCGCCCCGACCTCTAATTCCCGCCCGCTACGAGGAACCTCCCACGTCCTTAGACGAGTTCCTGTTGCGCGAGCGCGAACGGCCGGATCTTCCGCCGGTACCCGAGTATCCTCGTGAGGAACTCGAGTTGGAGCTCAGCCGGAAGATCGTCGACGACCGCCTGACCCGGGAGCACATGCCCGAACCGGCGGCGACAGCCCTCGAAGCGATAGAACTTGAGGTCATCGCCATCCATAAGCGGCTGCTGGGCGAGCGTATCGATGTAACGCGACGATTGATTCCGGAAAAGGAACGGGTCGTGCTGCCGCCTGATATCATGCCGACGATTTCCGGGCGTGGCGCGGCGGGCGGCGGTGCTGCCGGCGTCCCTAAGCAGGTACCGAAACCACCTCCCGCCGTCACGACCGACGAACGCGCACCCGAACCGGCGGAAGTGCTCCGGGAGGCCAGGGTACGCGAGACGCCGGGGTTGGAGCGTGAACTGCTTGAGGGCAGGATCGAGAGGTCCCCGCTCCGCGAGGAACCCCGCCTGGTGCAAAAGTACCCGTCACTCGACGACCTGCTCGACGTGTACCTCACGGTGTATAACCCGCCCGGGGAGGATGGCTATTTTCTGATCCGGATCCTGCCGAAACGCGGCGGGACGTTCGAGCGGATGCCGAAGGAGATCGTCTTCGTTGTCGACGCGTCGAAGAGCATCCGCGAAGCGAAACTGGAACAGTCCAAGCAAGGGCTTGAAACATGTCTCGCAGAGCTGAACCCGTCGGACCTGTTCAACGTGATCGCGTTCAAGGATTCACCGATGGTGTTCAGATCAAGCTCAGTCCCGCCGACACCTGCAAACATACGCGCGGCACGCGGGTTCACCAAGGAATTAAAACCGACCGGCGAGACCGACGTCTACAGCGCGATTGCGCCGCTTGTGCGTAGCACAAAACCCGAAACTCACCCCTATAACATCTTCCTGATAAGCGACGGGAAGCCTACAACAGGTATGGTCGACAGCCGCGCGATAATCAACAATCTCACGCGTCAGAATCAGTTGAATGCCTCAATATTCACTTTCGGCGGCGGTACCGAGGTGAACGTCTATCTGCTGGATCTGCTTGCATACCTCAACAAGGGGCGTACCTACATCGCGGAAGGGGTGTACGACATTGATACCGAGATGCCGGCGTTTTACCGAACCATCAAGGATCCCATCCTGATTGATCTTCGCGCCAACTACGCCAACCTTGACGAGTCGGAGATATATCCCAAGGTCCTGCCGGATTTCTACCTCGGAGGCGAGATCCTCGTTACCGGCAGGTATAGCGAGACAACGGTGTTCTCCATGAGGCTCACCGGCATGGTCAAAGGTCAGAAGAAAGAGCTGGTGTTCAAAAAGGAGTTCGCCAGAGCGGAACAGGGGGGAGAGGAGATAGGAAGGCTCTGGGCGTTTAACAAGATTTACAAGCTCATAGCCGATATGTGCCAACAGGGAGCCACACCGCAGTTGGTGGAGGAGATTCGCAGTCTCGGCGAAAAATACAACATTGCCACCGCGTACAGCCCGACCGGAACGTGAAATCCGGCCGGAAGACATCACGCAGGCGAGGCGGGAACGCGTACTCTAGGGGAGGCGGCGCCGGCAAGCAACCCGCTGACGGGCCACCAGGGGGAGGAATTATGACCATAGGGGTGCCTAAAGAGATCAAAGCGGACGAACAGCGTGTGGCGATTACACCTGCCGGTGTGAGCGCGTTTCTCGCGCACGGTCACCCCGTTCTGATAGAACGGGACGCCGGATTGGGAAGCGGGATACCCGACGAAGCATACGCTGCGGCGGGCGCAGAGATACTCCCTCGCGCCGAGGACGTCTGGCATCGTGCCGACATGGTCATGAAGGTCAAGGAACCCCTCGAGAGCGAGTATTCGATGCTTCGACCAGATCAGATCGTGTTCACCTACCTCCATCTTGCAGCATCTGAACAGCTTACACGGACCCTTGTGGAGAAGAAGGTTATCGCGTTCGGGTACGAGACGATCCAGCGCGACGACGGATCACTGCCGTTGCTCGTACCGATGAGCGAGGTCGCAGGAACGCTTGCCGTCCAGAAAGGAGCGTACTGCCTGGAAGCAACCAACGGCGGCAGCGGGATACTGCTCAGCGGTGTGTCGGGCGTCAAGCCGGCTAACGTGGTCATTCTCGGCGCAGGCGTGGTCGGAACAAACGCTTGCATGGTTGCGGCGGGCATTGGAGCGCACGTGAGCGTGCTCGATATTGATCCGGCACGGCTCCGGTATGTACGGGACGTGATGCAGGGCCGTGTCACGACCGTCATGTCGAACACCGCGAATATCGAGGAAGAAGTCCTGAACGCGGACCTCGTCATCTGCGCGGTACTGATTCCCGGCGGACGTGCACCAAAACTCATCTCCGCCGACCTCGTGAGACGTATGAAGGCCGGCTCCGCGATTGTAGATATAGCGATTGACCAGGGAGGATGCTGTGAAACATCGCGCCCGACAACGCACCACGATCCGGTATACATCACCGACGGTGTCGTTCATTATTGCGTGACGAACATGCCGGGCGCGGTACCGCGGACTTCCACGTATGCGCTCACCAGCACCACTCTATCGTACGGACTGGAACTGGCCGACCTCGGGTACGAAACGGCCATACAGCAGAATCCCGCGCTCAGACGAGGATTGAACGTGTGTCGAGGCAGGATTACTCACAAAGCGGTGGCCGACGCGTTCGGTATGGACTACTTTGAGCCTTAGTGCAGATTCCCGCCCGATACACTCGCTCTATCGTGTGCGCAGAAGGCCTGGTACGGGTACGTACTCGACATGACCGTTGTAAGCGAGCTTGACAACCGCCCAGAAGCTCGGTGTTGCTCCAGACGCCTCGATATCAAACCGCACTTGCTGTTGCGTGCCGCCTGCTACCGTGACCGGCACCGTCCTGGGCGTGACCGACAGTAACGAGAAGTCGCCGACAAGGTGCTCCGGCCACGCTTCAATCGGTGTGACGATCTCGACGGTTCCCTCAATACTATCCTCATTCGGGTTGGTGAGAACGACGGTTACGCTATTACCCGCCCTCTGCACCTCCATATCGAGCGTGACATTGCCTACTTCAAGTACGTCTTGAAACACCTGCCCGTCGTGCTCGATCCGGGCTTTGATAAGCCCGGTCCGTGTCTCCCCCAGAAAGGCGATCACGATGTCGCGCGTCATCTCGCCGTTCGGCGGTACCGTGTAACTGAACTCCGCAGGGAGAGCGCGCCATGTCGCCGGGGTGGTTATTCGGACCGTGCCCGACACCTCCCTGTCGATATAGTCGTTCGTAATTGCGACCCTCACCTTGTTTATCGTCACGCCGCCCTGCCGAATATGCAGTCCCGTCTGTACGTCGCCTTCCAGCGTAACGTTCACCGGGGCGTACCCCATGGGGGCGGCACCCGCATTGTTCCGCCAGAACCGGCTATAGACCGGCTGAGCGGGCTCACGCTCGGCCGCCAGAGCGCGTTTGCTCACTCCCGGGAGGACGGTGGCCGGCACAATGCTGTACGTCTCTATTGCAAACGGTCCGACGGTATCGCTTATCTGGCTTTCGGTAAGACCCACTCGCCCGACCACCCTCTCGAGTAAATCGGTTCGGGCCGCCGTGGACAGCGATGTAAAGAACGTAAGTTTCGCTTCCGTCTTCGTACCCGTCGCCTCGTACAGTCGCACGATCAGACCGTCTTCGAGCGCGTTCACCTCCTCGTTCTGAAAGGATGCCGTCGGGTTACCTTTCGGTTTGACCATCGTTACGACAAGATTGTCCGGTTCAACCTTCAGAAAGCTCATCTCCGGCGGTATCGTACCCACGTGGATTTCTGTAGATATTCCAATCAAGGGATTATTGAACTCGTAACCAAACTTGTAGACTCGCGCATCGCGCCAGTTGCCGACGTGAGGGTACACCGCGTATGGGAACACGTGCGTCTTCCATTCCGGCACTAGCGTAAACGGCAGCCTATCGGGTTTCGCCCATTCCGCATTATGCCACGGTGACGTGTGCATAAGCGCCATAGCTACCGAGCCGTCGTTCTCCATGCTGTTCAGGACGGTGCCGATGTTGGCTACGGCGAATCCGTAGTGGTCGACATGGGACCTATCACCCGTGACGTTGACCTCCGGGGGTAACGAGATGGTTGACCGTTCCGCGAACTCCCCGATAAGCTGGTCGACGGCTTTTCGCAACGTATTCGCGTCCACACCGGCAACGATCAATACCGGCACAGGCTCCCATCCCTCAGGTACTCCGTCGTCCTCCAGAAACAGGTACGCGTACCCCTGGCTCGCCAGTTGTTCCTCGAACCCTTTCTTGCGTACAGGGTCGATTTCAGCGAGCAGCGTGGCGGTGTAACTGTTCTCCGCCGGGTTTCCGAGAGCTATACGGAACGATGTGCCGTAGGGAAGATCATCGTTCATATCGACCGGCTGCGTGCAATCCTCGTAAGGAAGGTTGCGCCGTCTCAGTATATCGCCGTCGTCGTACCATGGCGTACAGGATATCCCTTTATTGATGAGGCATTCCTGAAGGTCGAGCGCAGCCTCCCGAACCGCGTCGCTGTGCGGCATAACCAGCGTCACCATACCGATCGGGAAGCTCCCGCCGCCCTGCCCGAACCCGACAAGACCGCTGTAACCGGCATCGAGCCACTGATAGGCGCACCTCAAGCCGGTCCCGGAATAGTTCTCCGACCGCCACGTCCGGTGATCCATATAGCCTTTGCTCCTCCTCCGAACCACCGCGCCGAACCGTTCCTCGAACACCGGCACAGATTTGTTCAGGTCTACAGGGAACCTCACCATAACCATCTCACCTTCGCCGGTGTAGTCAACGAGACGGGTCACGAAATCGATCCTGAGCACCCCACTGTATAAAACAATTTCCTGCACGCGCTTACAGTTACGCATCTCACCTTCTATGATGAGCCGTGACGACACGGGACCTTTCTGAACGCGCACCGTCGCGGGGAAGTCGCGCGAGAAAACTTTCCCGCCGGTGGTGTAAAGCTCCCACGGCGGTTCGCGCCGTTTGATATCCTCGTCGAGCGCTATAATCTCGTTAGCAGGCGCCGCTCCTCGTGTGACAAACTCCTTCCCGGTCGCCTTGTCGACGATACTCACGATACCGCCGCCTTTCCGCGCGTCCACCCTGATCGCAACGTAGTCGTTTTCTATCGAGTCGCCTTCTCCGACCGTCGCCTGCGGCAGCGCCCGACCCTTTTGAATAAAATAGGTCTTGTAACCCAGTGAGGGCACGTCCGCCGCCACGAAGGTAAGTGTGACCTCTTCGATCGTGCCATCGTCGGCACGTCTGACGTCGTGCACCTCGAACGGTACGGGCTGCCCGCGCGAATCGACAAGCCCAAGACCCTCCGCAGGTCGGTCCTCGAATGGTATGTGTACGGTGCAATGGTCTGTTCTCGGCCACGACAACGGGTTGAAGACGAGAAGCGCGCCGAGGCTGCCGGACGGCGCGGTCTGCATAGTGTCAACCGACTCCGCGATATGCGCGATCGAGTTGTGCAGCACGTCGGCGCCCAACTCTACGGCTTCCCGATATCCCGCCATCAAGTCCAGGTAGCCACGGTCGCACATCGTGCCGGTGAGCGAGTCATGATGTTGAGCGAACAGAAGCTGCCGCCACGCCTTGTCGAGCGCCCGGTCGGGATATGTCGCCCCCATGAGGTTCGCCATCGTCGCAAAACTCGATGCACTCGCCAGCGTATTTTCCGCGATCCTGTTGGCGCTTTTCAGATTCGCACGTGTCAGACCGGTACCTTGATGGTAGTAGCTCATATCGCGAGCCGTCACGGGCAAACTCACCTTCTTCTCGCGCACATCGTTCTGGACCGCGTCGAAGTAGCGTTCTGCGCCACTGCCGGTCACAATAATCGGCGGACGGAAATCCTTCAGGTCTGCGCAGGCGCCCGCGAACCAGGCGGTAGGCGCCTTGAAATCGTTTGCGTCGAACCGGACGTCGGCGGTCAGGCCGAAGCTTTTCTGCTCCTCCAGCCTTGCATAGAGCAGACGCCGCAGTTCCAACTCATCGGACGCATCGAAACCGTACGGGACGCGCTTGTGCATCAGTTTGGTCCCGTCGAGGCTTTGATGCCGGAAAACCGGCGGGAAACCGACTATAGCTTTCGACCAGACGGCGGCGGAGTACCCTGATTTCGCCAGGAGTTGCGATAGCTGAGCGCAATGACCGAACACGTCCCAGCACATATACACCGTGCACGTGTCTCCCAGCATCCCCTCATGAAACAGACGTCCATACAGAATGTTCTTGATCAGCGCTTCCCCACCTATCAGCTTCTCCACCGCCTGGTTGTATGCTCCGCCGGTTCCGACCCGGCCGTCGGCGATCAACCCTCTCAGATACGCTCGCCTGTCGGGC
>Ga0180433_10010341_pt1 | contig 11248 bp, 7 predicted proteins | sample SS_ome_8_FD_132980 | JGI IMG/M metagenome (GOLD analysis project Ga0180433, IMG submission 132980) | Hypersaline lake sediment archaeal communities from the Salton Sea, California, USA - SS_1_D_1 metaG | ecosystem: Environmental > Aquatic > Non-marine Saline and Alkaline > Hypersaline > Sediment... | reverse complement strand
CCGCAGAGGCATCCAATTTGTTCGGGAACGTCCTGCCTGCCTGATTCCACTGAACTACGATTCAATAAATGGGATTGGCTTGCTTTGTGTTTGACGCACCCGTAGGTTTCTTCTAACCTAATTTTAATGCAGCATACTCGCTGTTCAGGACAACCTCTGGTTTGTTCCTTGACGGTGAAATTTAAAACGCAGCCCGGGGAGTCCGAAATAAGCGTCTGTTTAGCTGATCAGGCTGCACGGGGGTCCTGGACGGTCCGAATAGACACGAAACACCATGGATAACGTATCTCAAAAGATAAAAAATATCCGATCCCGCCTCGTCGCAACCATGCTTGAGGACAGGCAAACAATTTCCCAACGGCTCTTCAGGCTCGCGCGAAGGGCAAAAAAAGGAACACCGGACAAAAGGCTTCAAAACCAGCTCGAAACCCTTCAAAAAAGGCTTGAGGCGTCTATTCAAAGAAAAGAAAGACGCCTTCTCAATAGGCCGAAGATCTCCTATCCCGGACATCTTCCCATTTTCGCCAAGAAAGATGCGATCGTCAATGCCGTCAGAGGCCATCAGGTGGTGGTCATCTCCGGTGATACCGGCTCCGGGAAAAGCACCCAGATACCCAAGATGTGTCTGGAGGCAGGTCAAGGTGTCGCGGGAAAAATCGGATGCACCCAACCAAGGCGGATTGCGGCCACGACTGTCGCACGTCGGATTGCGGAAGAGATGTCTGAAGTCATCGGTAATTCAGTGGGTTATAAAATCCGTTTTGCGGACAAGATCCGGCGGGACGCCTACATTAAAATCGTGACAGACGGGATGCTGCTTGCCGAAGCCCAGCAGAACCCTTTTCTTTACGAATACGATACATTGATAATCGATGAGGCCCATGAAAGGAGCCTCAACATCGACTTAATCTTGGGAATTTTAAAGACTCTGCTTCCCAAGCGAAAAGAGCTTAAGGTCATCATTACCTCCGCCACCATTGACACGGAAAAGTTCTCCGCAGCCTTTGACGCCGCGCCGGTCATCGAGGTGGAAGGCCGGATGTACCCGGTAGATGTTGAGTACATGGCCATCGACCCGGAGTTGGAAAACTCCGGAGAGGTCACTTACGTGGATACAGCGGTTCGGGCTGTTGAAGCACTGTGGGAGAAAAAACGTTTCGGAGATATCCTCGTTTTCATGCCCACAGAGCAGGATATTCGGGAAACCTGCGAGCTGCTGGAAGCCCGGCATTTCCAAGGGGTGAGAATCTTACCGCTTTTTGCCAGACTCACGGCAGCGCAGCAGAAACGGGTCTTTGCCGACTTCTCCGGCCGGAAAATCGTGGTCGCCACCAATGTGGCCGAGACCTCTTTGACCATTCCCGGCATCAAGTATGTGGTCGACACAGGACTTGCACGAATTCCGCGTTATCTGCCCAGAACCAGAACCACCAGCCTTCCCATCAGCCCCATATCCAAAAGCAGTGCCGACCAGCGCAAGGGACGTTGCGGGCGCATGGAAAGCGGCGTCTGCATCCGGCTGTTCTCAGAAGAAGATTATGCATCACGCCCTGAATTCACATCTCCTGAGATTCTGCGATCCAACCTTGCAGAGGTGATTCTACGGATGCTTTCCTTAAACATGGAAGATATCTTCTCATTTCCATTTGTTGACAGACCCAACCCCAAAAGCATCAAGGATGGACTGGAGCGCCTCGTGGAACTTGGCGCCATTGTCAGAGGCTCCAAGGGGTTTTCTCTCACTGGAAAAGGTCGAGCCATGGCCCGATTCCCCATGGATCCCCAAATATCCCGCATGATGCTCGAAGCGAAAAAAGAGGGGTGCGCCGGCGAAGTGGCGGTCATTGCCGCCGCCCTCAGCATCCAGGATCCCAGGGAAAGACCCATTGAAAAGGCTGCTCAGGCAGACCAGATGCATGCACCGTTTAAAGATGCGGATTCCGACTTCATCACACTCCTGAACATCTGGAGTCGATATCTCAAAACATGGGAGACCCTCAAGACCCAGAACAACATGAGAAAATTCTGCAACGCCCACTTCCTCTCCTTTGTGCGCATGCGGGAATGGCGTGACGTCCACGAGCAGGTCACGAGGATTCTTGGAGAGCAGGACATAAAAGCGGATACGAATCGCGCACGTGAACCCCTTGAGTCCCGATACGCGGGGATTCACCGCGCCATCCTCAGCGGCTATCTCTCAAACATCGCCACGAAAAAAGAAAAGAACATCTATCTCGCGGCCAGAGGCAGGGAGGTCATGATTTTTCCCGGGTCCGCCCTCTTCAACAGGGGCCGTTCGTGGATCGTTGCAGCGGAGGTCGTTAAAACAAGCCAACTGTTCGCACGAACCGTCGGCCGGATTGAACCGCAGTGGATTGAGGATCTGGGTGGTTCGCTCTGTCGCTCAAGCTACTCCGAACCTCACTGGGAGAAGAACCGAGGCGAAGTCCGGGCCTTCGAGCAGGTCACGCTGTATGGCCTTGTCATCGTCGCCGGAAGACCTGTCTCCTATGGTCCCATAGACCCGAAGGAGTCTCATAGGATTTTCATTCAGTCCGCGCTTGTCGAGGGGCAAGTGAAAGCGCCGTTGCCTTTTCTCACGCACAATCAAAAGCTCGTGAAAAAGATCGGCGGCCTCGAGGATAAAGTCCGGCGGAGGGACATCCTTGCCGGCGAGCAGGCCATGGCCGAATTCTATTCGAAGAAGCTCCCTGGAATCTATGATATCCGCTCCCTTAAAAGACACATCAAGGAGAGAGGCAGTGATGAGTTCCTCAAGATGCAGGAGGAAGATCTGCTTCTTTCCCAACCCGATGAGTCTGAGTTAACCAGGTATCCGGACAAAATGGGCATAGGGGATCGGAGTTTTAGGCTCTCTTACAGGTTTGCGCCTGTATCGGAAGACGACGGCGTGACCGTCACGATCCCTTCAACATTAACCTCCCGTTTCCCTGTCGAAAAACTCGAATGGGTGGTGCCGGGATTGTTAAAGGAAAAGATCGCCGCCCTGATCAAGGGCCTGCCGAAACGCTTCCGAAAACAGCTCATACCCGTTTCGACGACAGCCGACATCATTGTGGCTGAAATGGAAATATCAAACGAGCCCCTTATCACAGCGCTCTCCAGGTTCATCTACCGCCGGTTTGGCGTTGATATTCCGGCATCGGAATGGTCGGCTGCAGAGATTCCCGATCATTTGAAGATGCGCGTTTCCATCACCGATCACCAGGGGCGGGAGATTGACGCGGGAAGGGATTTTCATCGTCTCAAAGAAAGTGTGAAGCCATCTCCTTCAGGGGAAGAGGAACTAACGGTATGGAAAACGGCCGTAGAAAAGTGGGAAAGGTCCGGTATTTCTTCATGGGATTTCGGTGACCTGCCCGAGCAAGTCTCCCTCGGGCCGCATCTCGCAGCGTACCCTGGACTTGCGCCAAAAGAAAACGGCGTCGCGATTGTTCTTTTCACAAATGCTGAACAAGCTTTGAAAAGCCACAAGAAGGGGGTGGAAGCCCTATTTTGTTCTCACCTCAAAAAAGAACTGAAGTTTCTAAAAAGACTCCTGGTATTGCCGGATGAGTTGACACGCGCCGCCACTGATTTCGGAGGAGCTCGTGTCTTCCAGAAAGCGCTTTACGAACACTTCATACATCACCTTTTTCATCTGGCCATTCGGACCCAAGAAGCGTTTCATGCCCATGCTCAAGCGGTGAGACCCACCCTTGTATCCCGCGCCAAAGCGCTCCTGGCCCAAGCAGAAAACGTGCTCCGTGCTTTTCTTGAAACTCGATCCGCGCTTCGCGCTATTGAAACGGCGAACAGATCGAACAAAGCGGTGCAAATGCTCTGTGCCGGAATTCACTCAGACCTGGCCCGCCTGATACCCAAGGATTTTTTCGAGCAATACGCACCGGATCGTATCGAGCATTTTCCCCGGTATCTAAGAGCCATGGCAGTGAGGGCGGAACGGGGTGCTTACAACGTGGAAAAAGACAGAAGAAAGGCTGCAGCGGCTGAGGTGTTCGTGACGGCGTTACAGAAAATGACGGAAGCGCTGTCACCCCATAGCTCCCGTGAAAAAAGAGAGGCACTGGACGCATATCGGTGGATGATTGAAGAATTCAAGGTCTCCCTCTTTGCTCCGGAGCTAAAAACCGCTTACCCTGTCTCCCAAAAGCGTTTGGAGGCAAAGGTCAGAGAGATCGCAAGGATGGCTTAAAGAAAAAAGCCCCCTGAGAAAGGAGGAGAAACTCAGAGGGGCTGGGGTGAATAAGGGGCTGGGGCTTTTAAGTAGGATTGGCTCTGTAACACCGAACCCAAAAACTTGATTTCAAATTGTGACTTCCCAGAGAGCCGTTTTTTTCCCGGCGCCAGCTCTTTTCTCTTTTTTTTAGGAGTTGCCCGGTGAAAAGATGCACGCACACCCGAGAAGCCATGTTTGCATCAATTTTCATCCTCTCAATAGCAAAACAAGTGCCAATTTTTCAGACGAAATTTGATTTGATGTAAGCCATTGATTATAAATTGAAAAATTACTGACGCAGAAGAAAGGCGCATGGGAAAGGTTCAAGTTGGATGGATCAAAGTGAATTGCCTGTGCGTTTAGATGGGCCACTAGAGCAAGCGGCAATGGATGAAAGACCGGTCTCTTTAAAAACCCAGGCTCTGGTTGATCAATACCACTTTGATTCGTCCCTTGGGATAGGATTTTTCCACAATACCCCAGGCACTGCATACCCGTTCCGGGCTGATGCAGTCCTCGCAAAAAGAAGTTTTCACGCAAGGAGTCTTCGCGTTGATGCGCATGGCAACCAGAGGTGCGGCATAGTCCTTCACCCGGAAAAAAGCCTCATCCAAGTCGGAGACGATCTTGTTCCTGCCCACCAAAATGACCACGACCTTGGGCCCGAAGGTGATGGCGGCCACGCGGTTTCCCGTTCTGTCGAGGTTTACAAGTAGGCCGGTTTCCGTCAGCGCATTGGTCCCTGTAATGAAAAGATCCACAAGAAAGGCTTGCCTGCGTCTCTCCAAGGAATCTTCGAGGGAAATCTCTTTTTCAAAAGGGTCCAGAAACTCAAGACTCGTATCCGCTTTGAGAGCTCGGATCAAACCCATGTCCGTGGCCGTCTTGGAACCGCCCCAGGAAATCCGATTCGCCCCTGTCGTGGGAATAATTTCCTTCTGAACGATTCTTTTCGCCTCAGCGCCGTCCGCCGCCGAATAGACCTCGAAATTATTGGATTCCAATTCTTCTCTTAGACGGCCGAGCCTTGCCTCCCAATAGTTTTCTATGGGACTGTCCATGTGATTCCTCCAAACTCCCAAGTGGAGCAAAATACCGTTTGCATCAAGCCCTTCCAAATTATCGCCATCACTTTTTGATTTCACTCTTGATAGTTAAGTCGTCCCTCCTATTCAAAACGATTGTGTTCAACCTGTCAATTTGATTCAGGATATGCCGCATCAAGTGGTTTCACCGATATCGATTATTTGAATCGCTGTATGAATTTAGCGATTTGAAATGGTGCGTTGGGGGCCGGCGTTTTGCCGCAGCGGGCGGCTCGATGATCAGGATGTCGCCGTCGAAGGTCAGAGTTCCCAGCATGATGGCGCATACCAGGCGAAAAATGTTGACATGATAAAGCTGGCTCGGAGCCACCGGGTTCGGCTTGAAAGGATCGGCCACCAGGACGGTGCGATCTGCTTGATTGTAGCCGGCGAGCACCACAAAATGCCCGGCCGGTTCCCCCCGGACATCATCGTAAACCATGCGGGTACCATCGTCGTATTCACGGGCCGTGTTGTAGAGATACGTGGCACTCAAACCGGTCAGCAGCGGTAGAGCGCGTTTTAGGTAGCGACGAATCAATCCGGCCGTCAACACCTCAAAGCGGAGACGACCCCCCAGTGCCAGATATTCCAGAAAGGCCCCGGTGGCCTCTTCCAGCCCGGGAATATGCTTCTTGCAGAACACCTGCTCACTGAGTCTTTGGGCAATCGTTGAACTGGGAGCATTTGCCCAGGTGGGGTCGAAAATCTGCAGGTTATAAGTAAAGATCGTCGCACGATATCCCCGGCGCAGGGCATGGCAGGCAAGATATATGGAAAGGGTTCCGCCGCCTTGGATCTGGGGGACTTCCGAAATGATTTGCCGCAACGAAATGGAGTCGTCGAAATACCGGTAGATGGCCTGCAAGCACGTAGGGCCGCAAGTTACGCCGTCCGGCTGTGGCGCTATATCCAAATAGAGCTTCGTTTTCATAGGCCGACCCTCCCCTTCTGAAGACGGGCCGTTTTATTCTTTGAATGAAATTGGAAGAAAAGTCAAGAGACCAGTTGGTTTTCGGGCAGTTGGGGGGATAAAACGAATTATGGGACACTCCCATCTGTTTCGAGTCCCGGGACTACGCGTGCGATGGGCTTGATGAATTTCTGACGAAGGCTGTAGGTATAAGCCCCTTGGCCGGGGATCAGCAGAACATCGCCGGGTTCGATTCCATCACCGAAATAGCCGTACCCCCATACATCGTGCGGCGTACACAGCGAGCCGAAAACCAGGCATGCATGTTCGACCTCGGAGGGACGGGAGAGATTGATGACCGGTGCATAGTCGCTTTCGAAGCGTTCCCAGCCGATTGTATTGGTGCCCCCGTCGGTGATCACCAGGTCTTCGGCCTTCTTGTCCGCCACCGTCAGCAGCAGGTGCATGGCATCGTCACTCAGCCAGCGACCCGGTTCGGTTCTGAGTTGGCAGGAAACCAGCGGGAAAATGTGCGTTGCCATGGCGGCTGCGATCTCTTTCGCAAAAATCTCGATGGGCTGCGCCGGCAGCTTGTAATGCTCCAAAGACGACCGTATGTCGAGGGACAGAACTTGGCGTAGACGACCCGCCTGCGTCGCCGCCGGTTGCAGCCATTCACCTCGGGATGGCCAGAAACCGCCGCCGATGTCCAAGAACTTCAAAGCGGAGCGCAACATCGGAGGCAGCTGTTTCAAGCGCTTCCCGATCCGACCGATAAAGGCGACCTGGGCCGAAGGATCCCGATTCCAACTGGTGTGAAACTGAAGCCCGCAAAGGTCCACGTGAGGGCACATTTGGGCGTGCTCCAGCAACTGCCGCAGGCTTCCCAGGGGAATCCCGAATTTGCGCCAGAGTCCCGTTTCCTCGGTGGTCAGGCGGACACCGGCTCGAATGCAATCTCTGTGCTCCCGCGCGATACCTTCGAGGCGCTCCAATTCGGAGAAGCTGTCCACCAGCAAAGTCACAACGCCGGCATGATTTACGGCCTGCCGCAGTTCGGCATCGGTTTTGCCGGGGCCGCTGAAAAGAATGTCTGCACAGCCGCACTTCAAGGCCAAGTCGAGTTCCAGCCCACTGGACACGTCAAGACCGAAACCGGACGCTACCAAACTTTGCGCCACGGCCGGATGGTTGTTGCTCTTGACGGCGTAATAGGAACGAAAATCAGTGAAAACCGCTTGGAAAGTCTCCGTAAACCGGCGCGCGCGTTCCCGGAGCGCCGACGCATCGAACACGTATAGCGGTGAACCGTGGGTTTGTTGGATGTGCAAGAAGGTGTCCCGCTGTTCGACAAACGACCGGACATAGGCCGTGAGTTCACCGGCTTCCAGTGAGGGACTTTCGGAGCGAAGGATTTCTGAGATTCGAGATTCGCTATTCATGCTTCGCCATTTGCTTTTCTGTGAGCCCTGCAACGCTGAAGTCTCTTTTCGGAGCAAACTCGGCCGTTGGTCGGTCAGGGCTTGCCGGAAACCTGAGCACGAAAGCCTGAAAACCCTCAAGCAAACGCGGCGGCTGAATCGGAACCATTCCTCTCCCGGTCGGGTTTCTCAATTTCCAGTGTCAGTTTGGCCGTCAGTTCAGCGCATTGGGTCTCGATCGGCCGCAAGCCATCCGGTCCGAAAATCACATGGCCGAGAACCCGGGAGTCGTAGTCCTCCGGGGGGAGAACGATGCGTCGACCGGGCCGGGCTTTCAAGTAGACTTCTCGCACGGAACCATTTTGCTGCAATGCCGCAGCATCAATCTTTTTTAGTCTTCCGGCCGAGTGAGCCAGCAAGCGAAGTCCCACCAGCGGTCGCCAATTGAGTAAATCGGGGATCTGCAGCGGGCGACCTTCGGCAAAGTCCAATGCGAGCGCGAGCATATCCAGACCACAGCTGTGGCGAATGAGCGCCGGAAGGCAGTCTCCGCCGGGACGCGGCGTCATTTCAAGCAGGTGAGCGGTATTTTCCGCGACGATGAAATCCACCATGCAGACTGCACGCTCCAGACCCAGTGCGCGTGCAGCCCGGAGCAGCTGACGTTCGAACGTCTCTAAGTCCAGCTCTGCCGAAAGGTCAGCAGGAACCCGGTAAGCAAGGGGGGTTCCCCACGGCTGGTCGGCAGCGAACAACTTGGCGGCAGTGCGAATTATATTCAACCGGTCCCCATCCAGAACGAAGTCGCAACTGAACTCGTTGCCTGCCACAAAGGCTTCGGCGACAAATTGTGCACGGGCATCGGTACCGGGTGATCCGGACGGCCCGACTTTGTACATGCGTCGGTTTGGATGTCCGGCCAGCCGTGACCGGATGATTTCGACCGCACGTCGGCATTCGGACGGATCGCTGCATTTAAATGTGAGTTCGCTGCCGGATCCGGTCAGAGGCTTGAGAACGATCGGCAGACCGTGACATTGAAAAAAATCAAGCACATCGGATGTATGGCGTGCGATGACTGCCGGTGGACATGCGACGCCTGCCTGACGCCATAGGTCTTTGCAACGATACTTGTCGCGGCAGGCCTCGATGGCGTTCAGCGCTGGAAACGGCAAAGACAGCGCCCGTGCGATGCGGCCGCCGAGGTCCAAAGATTCGCAGTCGAAACAGGTGACCCCTGTCGGTTTGATTTGCCACCGGTCCAGGTGATTGTGCAAGGAAGCCAGAACGCTGCGGGGATTCTCTAGATCGACCACCAGTTCCTCCGCCGCAGGCGGCGCCGGTTCGAAGGCGAGCCGTCTTTCTCCGGGATCGGTGATGAACAAAGCCCGGCCCGGACAATGCTCACGGATCAGATCAATGTAATCGGCTGTTGTTCCGGCGACGATCACACGCGCTTCAGGCATGGAGCCTCGATCTGACACACTGAAAATTTTCTTGCCGGGTCTGATTCGCAGCGACGTTGGAAAGTAAGAACAGCGGTCTGGGGGTTAGATGAAAGAGCGTCTTCCAGTTGAAGTCGCCGCACAGGAAATCCACCTGCTGCATACGTTCTTCGCACGCCCGCTGCAGATGGTGCAAATTGATCAGTTTGGCTACACAGGGAAATCGATGATTGGTTCCCCCGGCCAGCAGGGTATACACCCCGCGGTAAAGACACCCGATGTCTATGGCGGCCGGTTCGTTTCCGATCAGAACCGTGGTCAAACGCAGCCAGCCGTTTTCATAGAGGAAATACGCCAGACTGCGAAAGCTTTCCTGGAATCGCCGATCAAAAAAGTAGGAGTCGGTACCGAAACGGCTGATGTTGAGTCGGATCATCATCTCGAAATCGGACAGGTTGTTATAACGATAGGAAACTCCCCTACGTTCCAGGGCTGTGACGTCCTTGAGGATCTGCTTAATGGATTTGCGGGAGAATTCTTGAAAGTAGTTTTCGATGCTGAAATTGTATTGCGGAGGTGAAAACAGATAGCCGATTTCATCGATAGCCGGCTCACCGTACTGCAGATTCTCTTGCAGGGACAGATATCGCAGGTGATAGGGCAGCCGGAAACGGGAAAGCAATGCCTGGGGATCGAGGGTTCCAAGATGGACCCGATTTTGCTCCAACCAGGTTTTGCCCTGCCAGGTCTCTCCGGGGAAATATCCGTAACAGCCAAGCTCTTGAATAAAACTCAGGGGCAGCAGCCCGCTGACACCGCCGCCGTTCTCAGCGACCAGAAAGTTCAGCGGTCGTTGGAAGTGGCGCTGAAAACATTCGCGCACTTCCCACAGGTCGGTGATCACCTCATCGGGTATCATGGTGCGCCAGATTGCCTGACATTCATCGAGGTCCGTAACCGTCCGGATGCTGATTCCCGCCTCTGCGTCATAGGCGACCAAGTCGGAGGCAATGTCCCAGCCTTCCTTTGACAGTGCATGTTGGACGAAAGAATTTCGTTTCATCGACACCTCACGTAATCGGTAATCAGTCGGACGGACCGGCCGCTCCGACGCGCACCGTAACAGTCAAATCATATCGCTCGACTTGCGGCGGCCGGCAACGCTTCGCTGATAAACCGTGTCAGGCTGGCCACCAAAGCACCGCGCAGAGAACGAAACGTTTTGTCCACATCTTTGTCCTCGGACAAAATGACCGCAAACGAATAATATCCGGAAACAAATCCGGCCGCGGCACACGCCACCCGACGCAGGATGTGTTTCGGAATGCGATGGTGAATGACGGAATCAATCAGGTTTTCCATGGTCTCCAGGTAATCGATGAACGGGGTTTCAATGCCCTGGTAGCTTTCCTTGAGGTACAAGTCACCGCGTCCCTGGAAAAACAACACAAAGTCCTCCCAACGATTGCTGAAGAACTCAATGTGCACGCCGATCATGGTGTCCAACAGTTCGGGGAGGTCGTCGATCTCGGAGCACTTTTTTTCGATCGCCGCCGCAAGTTCCTCCAGCAGTCCCTTGATCAATGCAACAATGACGCCTTCTTTATCCTTGAAATGGTAATAGAACGTGCCCTTGCCCACGTCCGCCCGTTCGGTGATGTCGGCAATGGTGGCCGAATCCAGCCCTTTTTCGGATAATACCATCCGGGCGGCATCCAAAAGTTTGCTGTGGGTGGCACTGACCCGTCGCTGTTGCCGGGTAGCAGGCTTCCTGCTTGGCTTTTTTGCGGGGGCCTTCATACGTCCAAAACCGACTGAGTCATCATAAAGGGCATTATAGTCAAAACTGACCATATGGTCAATATTTTTTTTGTCTGCCTCAAAAAAAATCGTCGACGGCCCTACGCTCGATTCGATATGATTTACCGGTAAGCGGACAGGAAAAGAAAGAAGGCACCGTTTTGGAAATGTCATGATTTTCTTTCGCTTTTCATTTGGAATCACGAAATGATGATTATATTCGTTGGGTAAAAGGCCATGACGGTTCTACAGAGTGACTGCGTTTCTGGCCGATATAGCCATTTCATTCATACAAAAATGGTATCAATTTATATTTTTGAAACACTGCGATCAGGGCCGTTGGG
>Ga0180433_10010339_pt1 | contig 11249 bp, 12 predicted proteins | sample SS_ome_8_FD_132980 | JGI IMG/M metagenome (GOLD analysis project Ga0180433, IMG submission 132980) | Hypersaline lake sediment archaeal communities from the Salton Sea, California, USA - SS_1_D_1 metaG | ecosystem: Environmental > Aquatic > Non-marine Saline and Alkaline > Hypersaline >... | reverse complement strand
AAAGGACACTTGCAAATCCATGAGGTGAAAGATAGAATGAGAACACTTCAAATAGAGCAGGCCGAAGTGGTCTGAAGAAGATGAGGAGCCGCACGAGTTTCAACTAAGAGTGGGACATCCTCGAGTAGCAGCTCATCTTGTTCGAGTCGACTTATGAAGTTCTCAAAGTGAGGTTTGAACTCTGAGAAATCAATATCCATATCTTCAAATTCCTCTTGAACTCCTGAAGTTGACACATAGCCAAAATGGAGTAACATGTCGACAATGTCTTTTTGATCAGTTTCTATAGCCCAGGTCAGTAGCGTTTTTCCTTCATATAAAAACTTTTCATCTAAAGATAGGGTTTCTAGAAGTAATTTAAGGTCTTTGATGTTTTTTTCTTTTAAATGGTATAGCGGGATAGATTTAATGTAATTATAAGATTTTCCATCTATGTAAAAAACTCTAGCAGAAGATATTCCATCATATTGTGATAATGAGCAGGCATAACTATTTTCCAACATTACGGTAGTCCTAAACAGGTAATGCTCGTTGGCGATTATAATCGCAAATGAAATTCTTTATGATTCCCACATGATTTTCCAATTTTTTGGAAAAGGACAGAGTCTTTCTTACCAGCCTTGGACATCGTTGTCTGAGGGTGTTATTAAATCTCTCAATATAACTTGTCTTTCCTGATTCCTTGCCAACTGGTCGATGCTGTCTCCAAGGAAGGACTTCGTAGTACACATTGAACTTATCCGTGTAAAAGAGGGCTTTTTTTTTAGTTTTTCAGGAAGCTTTTTGAGTAATAATTCTGCAGATTGGCGGTTCCTTTTACCAACATGCATCCCAAGTATTTGCCTTGTTGCAGAATGAAAAACTAGCCAAAGCCATTGCTGGTTCTTTTTACTTCCAACAAAACTCCACTGTTCATCTAATTCAAGAATAGCAACTTCAAATTCCTCTCCTTCAGCGGTTACGGTAGCGTTTAAATCCTCAGGAAGATCAGCAACAACTTCGTTAATGAATTGAAGAAGCCAAGTCATACTAACGGAAAATATACGACAAACTCCTTCTAGAGATACCCTCTCAAGAAAAGCTTGTCGGATTTGGTCTTGAGTCTTCTTGGAGATAAGCTTATTCTGAGGGTTAAGTACAAATTGCCGACCACAAGCAAGGCAACGATGATTCTGTTTGCCATTATGGATGTGTCCCTTCTTTTTTATGACTGAGGAATTACATGATGGGCACGTCAGATTCATAGGTCTCTCTCCAAATTTAAAAGGAAAGAGGAAACAGCATTACTCTTGCAATGTCAATGCAAATATTTATAACTGAGCATTACCTGTTTAGGACTACCCCCAGATAAAAAAAGTGATTATATATCAGACCAGTGGGAAGTTTCATTTAGATGCTACTAAGTACTTTCCTGATAAGGAGTTAGAACTCCAAGTGACAAAAATCAATGGTGAAATTTACAAGTTTTTTAAATGTCTTCAACAAAAAGCCTCTTTAATGGACCAAAACGATAGATATTTTAGTAATTTTTAATGTAAATTATGATATAATTTTATTTTTATTTATAAATAATAATATAAAATGGACTTTTTTGATCCCAAAAATTGGCGATTTGTCAACCAATACAATCAAGCTAATGTGCACTCTTCCAATGTGTTACGAAGTCAACTTCTCTTGCGCAACTACTTTTTGGCCTCTTTGGCCCTGAGTGAGCATCAGATGGGCCGCAAGCGCCACCAAGAGCTCAAAAGGCACATACCCCAAATAGCGGACCCCCAGCCTGTCGAATTTAAGGAAATATTTGAATTACTGAACAAGGAAGGGAACAAAACGGTGAAGTTTCTCACCTTTGGGAGCTTGATGAATGAGACCTCAGCTGCGTTTGATATTGGTTCTAAGGGGCACCCCGCCCTCACCTTTGGCCTCAGGCGAATCTTTAACTTCGAGCCCCCAGCCCATGCGATCTCGCGCCTTGGCCTCCCCACCCCCGGATTTGATGAGGAGGTGGCCCGTCTCAATGTCGCCCAATGTAACAGGGGCGACTCCCCTCTTTGCGGTGTCTTACATGCGCTGACACTTGATGAGGTCAAAGCTCTAGAGAAAAGAGAGCAAGGGTATCAACTTGTCAAAGTGAGCGTTGTCGACTATGAGGCCGCTTACAGTGAGGCGACTCCCAAAATCGAAATCGCTTATGTGCTAGTCGCCGATCAACCCGCACCCTCAGAGCCCATTAAGCCCCATCTTAACTACCTCAATGTCTGCCTGGAGGGAGCCCTAGCCCATGGCCGGGGTTTCTTGAGTTACTTTCTCAGCTCGACATTCCTTTCTGACGGCACAACACCCCTTATAGAGTTCCTGCGTCAAGAACTGGTTGACCTTGCTTGCCCAGAATAAAATTGATCGGCCCAATTTCATCTTTTTGAAAGAAAACCCAAATAATGGCATTCAGTGCATTCGTCTGAATCATATTGATATTTGGCAGCAATATCGCGATATCATAGGCTAGCTCGACATCCCCAAGTTTTGCTTGTTGATAGGATTCTTTTGCGATCAAAAAAATCTCAAGGGATGCTTTTTTAATTTGACTGGCAATTTCTACAATTTCATGACTCTCGCTAAACCGAATTTTTAGCTGATCATAGAGGTGGTCATAATTAATGAATGGAGTATTGTTGACTAAAAAGGATACCTTATAAAGTAGATCATTAACTCCATGGTCAACCAGCTTATCGATTTGGGTAAACAGGAACCCTAGATATTTTTCCGGCAACTCCTCGTCTAGGATATCAGCAAAAGGAAACTCTTCATAATAGAAGATGGCCTCTTGGCCAAAAAATGTCACACCAATCGTGCTCAATTTAACCTCCTAAACTCTCTTGAGCGATTGTCTGGATTTCTTTTATCGCATCCTCCCTGACATTGTAGTGGGTCATAAGGTTTGAGACAATTTCAATAGCTCTCTCAGTGTTCTGTTTCCTTGCGTAGAAAGAAGCTTCCCCCATTAAGACCGCTTTCCGCCTTTTAAAGTTCCTTATTTTTAAGGCGATATTGACAATTGTTTCCGTTCCAAAGCGCTCTTGTAGTCCTTTGTGGATACTGACCATATTTGTCAAAGTTCCATCTTCAGCATTATTGATCAAAAATGCCACCCAAAACGGCACATTGTGTATCTCTTCTTGAAGTTTGTCGATCTGTTCAAAGAACATATCCTCGTAGTCATTTTCATCGACTTGTTCTATCGGGCAGACATCCCGATTTTCTACCCTTTCACCATTGATAATTAATTCGATTGCGCTCACTTAACCTCCTAAATACGAGTGATTTGGCGGACCATAGCTCGCGGAGTAGAAAAATAGCAAGAAAAAATCTCAGATATTGACATTTTGTTAACATAGACTTAACATGCGGCCATGATCACTCCTCCTTTTTCACCAGAAATGCAGGTAGAAATCTGCCGCTACGTCCCTAATAGCGATTGGAAAACATTCCTCACGATCCCTGCATTTTGGCAATCGCGCACCTGCATTGATGTCACCAAGGAAAATATTGCCCTTTTCAAAACCATTTTGGATCGGGGGTGGCTCAGATGTGACACTCTTATCCTTTCATGGAACCTAAAGGGGAAAATCGAGAAGCCCATTTCAAAGGGGTTTCGTTCACCACCATTGGGCCATTCTGGTTACCCCGTTTTAGGAAAAAGGAGGCATTCTGCAGGTCCCAAGGGGCGCAATAAAAGGAAGAAGATCACCATCTATGAGACGATCTTAAGCTTACTCGATACGCCCAGATTAGATCATGTGGGATTGCCTTGGAATTTTCTTAAATTCCCCGAAAACTATCAAAATAGTATCATCTCTAAAATTTGCGACAAGCAGCTATCTCAAGTTTCAGTGGTTTTTAAAGGGAGGCGATATCATCTAGATATCTTTACCACTCTTTCTCAAAATGGGTTTCAAGGAAAGTACTTAGTTGAAATGCCTAATCTTTCGAAACAAGCTCTTGCAATGATTGAGAGTTTTTGGACGGCGTGGCCCGATAATTTCCTTGATGCAAAAGATGGCAACAATAACACCCTCCTTTCTTTTCAAGCAAGATTAGGGAAGGCGGAGAAGGTTGACTTTCTCCTAAAAAATAGTGCATTGAAAGGGCATATTCCACCTAATTGTGTCAAAAACGCCAATCTTGCAATGCTCCCTCTACTTATCAAGGCCAGGGCCGATATCAATTACCGCAATCCCCTCGATAACTCGTCGTTAATCTTTTCTGCAGCTAAAAAGGGCAACTTTGAAAAAATACAACTGCTAATCGATTTGAAAGCTGATGTCAATATCAGGGGGTATCAAAGAAACACTCCCCTATCCGAATGTATGTTTGGTAATCAACTTGAGTGTGCGCGTCTTTTACTAGACAACGGGGCCGATCCCAACCTGACAAATATACGGAAGGAATCTCCCCTCTCTAAAGCCTCTAGAAAGGGGCATAAAGAGATGGTGAAATTGCTCATCAAATTCAATGCCGAGATCGACTCTTAGTAAAGGTCGACTTTCCAGATGAGGCGGTTGGTGATCAGACCCACAATCCAGACGATGAATCCACCCCAAAAAGCCCCCCAGAGGGAGCTGATGTGGACACCATAGGCGATCTCACTGGCGAGCCAAAATGTGAAGGCGTTGATGATTAGGGTAAAAAGGCCCAGGGTGATGATCGTAATAGGCAATGTGAGAAAGGTCAAAATTGGGCGCACCACAGCGTTGAGGACACCGAGAATGAGCCCAAAAAATATCGTGTCGGTCAAGTTTTTCACTTCCAAGCCGGGAATGTAGTGAGCCACTAAGACCACAACAAGGGTTGTGATTGCCACACGGATGAGAAGAAGTAACATAAACTATCCCTTTTGTCTCTTTAAGACAACGTTGATAAGGCCCCCTTCAACTGCCGCATCGAGCTCCCGCTCACTGAGGTTATGGTGGACCTTGTAGGTTAAATTTTTCGTCTGGTTGTGAAGCTCTAAAGGTTGACTCCCCTTTAAGGCCTCATCGAGATTGTTGAGCTCCAAAACATCGCCCTGATCGATGGAGGCGTGATCTTTGGGGTTGTCAAAAAGGAGAGGGAGAACGCCGAAGTTGATCAGGTTTTTTCTATGAATCCGGGCGTATGAGATGGCAATCACACACCTCAGTCCCAAAAAGCGGGGGGCGATGGCTGCGTGCTCCCGTGATGAGCCCTGACCATAGTTTTCGCCACCCACTAGAAAGAAGCCCTCTTTTTGCAAGGGCAAAGCCCTCTCGTAAAAGGTCTCGTCGATCTGTCCAAAGGTGAATTTACTGATTTCAGGGATATTGCTGCGATAGGGCAAAACTTTTGTCCCAGCGGGCAAGATCTCGTCGGTTGAGATGTTATCTCCCATCTTGAGGAGGACAGGCCCTTTTATCGCTTTTGAGAGGGGCTCAAATGAGGGCAATGGCTTGATGTTGGGCCCCATGATGAGCTCGTGCGTCCCCTCTTTAGGTGGGGGTGTGAGAGGTTCGGTATTCTCCAGCTCTTTGGGCTCGACAAACTTTGGATAGGGCATGTTGAGCGTCCGAGGGTCAGTGATCACTCCGGTGAGAGCTGAGGCTGCCGCTGTTTCAGGGCTGCACAGATAGACTTGGTCTTCCTTAGTGCCGGAGCGGCCAGGAAAATTGCGCGGATTGGTGCGGAGGCTGATTTGATCTGTCGCCGGGGCTTGCCCCATCCCAATACACCCATTGCACCCCGCTTGGTGGATCCGTGCCCCCGCTTTGATAAGAGATGTGAGGTAGCCATATCGCGCCATATTCTCCAAGCCGATGCGGGAGGCAGGATTGATATCGAATGAGACAAAATCCTTTGACTGACGCCCCTCGACCATCATGGCGGGCACGGCAAAGTCACGCAGTCCAGGGTTGGCCGATGAGCCAATCATACATTGACCAACGGGGCGTCCGGCAACTTCTTTGACCGTCTTGACATTGCCAGGACTGCTTGGACAGGCGATCAACGGCTCGAGTTTGGAAAGGTCAATTTTATCGTGGTGTTGATAGGTGGCTCCCTTGTCGGCGAGGATCTCGACAAAATCGCCTCCCCTCCCCTGCTGCACGAGGAATTTTTTTGTGACTTCGTCTGAGGGAAAAATGCTCGTTGTGGCGCCGAGCTCGGCCCCCATGTTGGTGATCACGTGGCGATCCATAGCGGTGAGATTTTTTAGACCATCGCCGTAATACTCGATGATCTTACCGACACCCCCGGCCACATCGTGCCGTCTTAATAGCTCTAAAATAACGTCCTTGGCGCTCACCCAATCGGGCATAGTGCCTGTGAGCTCAACACCCCAGATGGCGGGCATTTTAACGTAATAGGGCTCGCCGGCAATCGCCAGGGCGACCTCTAATCCCCCTGTTCCAATGGCGAGCATTCCCAAACTCCCCGCTGCAGGGGTGTGACTATCTGAACCGAGGAGCGTTTTCCCTGGGATCCCCAACTTCTCCATGTGGACAGGGTGGGAGACCCCATTGCCCGGCTTGCTGAACCAAAGGCCAAACTTTTGACAGGCGCTATAAAGAAAGAGGTGGTCGTCGGGGTTCTTAAAGTCGGTCTGGAGGATGTTGTGGTCGACATACTGGCACGAAACCTCGGTCTTGGCCTTGTCTAGCCCCATTGCGTCAAGTTCTAACATCACCATGGTCCCTGTCGCATCCTGAGTGAGCGTCTGGTCAATTTTTAGGGCAATCTCCTCACCCTCTTTCATCTGACCAGAAATCAGGTGACTTTCAATCAATTTTTCGGCAACATTCTTGGGCATGGAACCTCGTCAAACTCAAAATAACAAAAATGGGACAATTCTATTTAAGTGTCAATCTCGAGCTCACCAATTGAACTCATTCCCTAAAAATTTTTATGTAAAAAGGGACGATGAACTCTCGTTTGGGATCAGTGGCTCTAAACTCCGCAAATATACCACCTTAGTCCCTTTCATGTTGAGCAAAAATGTGAAAAAAGCCCTCCTTATTGGGAGTGCCCACTCAAATAACATCCTAGGCCTCTCTCAGATCTTGATAGAAAATGGGATCGCCCCACGCGCCCTCATGCTCAGACTCAAGAGCCCTCTCGATCAAGGCAATTTTCGCCTCTCTAAGATGCTACTGCGTGGCATTGAATGGATTGAGAGAGACGAGTGGCCACGAGCTCTCGAAATCGCTCAGAAGATGGCTCAGGATGGGGAAATGATTATCCCGGAAGGGGCTGATATGCCTGAGGCGTTTGCGGGGGCTCAGACTTTAGCTGAGGATATCAAACGGAATGAAGAGAGGCTAGGGCTCAAATTTGCCCATATTTTTCTCGATGCGGGGACAGGGCTTGCCGCTCGAGCAGCTATTTTAGGCCTCAGAGGGGAAAATCGCCACTTTCACGTTGTGAAAGCCTCCCCCTATGCAAAGTTGCCCAAGGGCGATGACATAAGCCATTATAAACCATCGATTTGCCCCAGCTTTGGAAGTAGCAATCGGCAATTGCTCTCGTTTATGAGAGATTTTACCTATAAAGAAGGGATTTTTCTCGATCCCCTCTACACAGGCAAGCTTTTTTTTGAGGCCAAGCGCCTCTCCCCTATTCTAAAAGGTCCCGTCTTGATTGTTCACTCCGGTAATTCCCTTTCTTTTGTTAATAATTAAAATTATCACTATTATTTTAAAATAATATTAATTACTGTATAATTAATTATAAATTAACAAAACAGTAATAAATGTCTAGCGTAATAGATAATATAATTAATCTAGTTGATTGGCACTATAATCTAGGTGATTTTGGGGATGCTAATGTATTCAAAGTCGCATTCTACCTTGAAACAGTAGGGTTAAAAGCGAATAATTCCGGCATTCCTGGTTATTATGATAGTTATGCAAAAGCTATTAGCGCTTTTTACAATCAGTTTATTGAAAATCAAGAATTCGCCCCATTACCATCAAATCCTTTCAAATACGACGAAAACTCAACCTTAGATTCGATGACCAATACCTTTATTCAATCAAAAGTTGGTCGATTTGTCCTTAACGAAATATTTTATTACGATCCTTCCCCTACCCCTATTACTTGTTCAAATAAAAGTAAATATAATTCATCAGGAGTTGGAATAGAAGCTGATTTAACGAAAACGTTGTTTGTAGGAATTGACCAGAAGGATCAAATCACTTATTGCCCATATCCTGATTCTGTCCAAACTTTAATTCACGAAATGACCCATAAACTGCGCCTTACAAACCCAAACTTATCCTGCCTAATCTATACGCTCTTAGGTAGTGGTTCAATTGCTTTTTATCATCAAACAGATGTCGATGAAATCCTAGCAATATTCTTCGAAAATCTCTATCGATATGAGTTAAACCTTGACTCATGTTATCGATTGTATCACCTAAGTCCACATTCATATCTGAAAAGCACCCCAAATGCCTTCCTCAATCTTGGCGCAGTGGAAAATTTGGAGATTATCGAGTTTTTTATCGAAGAGTCTCCCTCGTCTATTTGTGAACACTTTGACAAAGAGGGAAAGAGCCTTATAGAGACCCTCTACGAACGAAGAGAGTATGAAACGGTGAAAAGTTTGCTTGATAAAGTTTACTGCTACGGTCATTTAGCTTGGAAAATAGGTTACGATGCCACTTTAAAGTATTTTGACCACATAGGCTATCAAGGGGAGCTTCCATACCTTGACGTCCTTGAAGAATCGTATGAAAAGTTCAAGGAACCAATGGGATGGAATAGCCTAGACTTTTCTGGGGAAAGTACTGTCTACACATTATGGGACTATATAAATCATGATTTTAAAAAAGATGAATTAGGTGCAATACGATCAATCACCTTGACCAATCTATTTAAGAGTGATGTGGAGGAGAAAGTCTTTGGAATTGAGGTCGAAAGAACATTGAAGAAGCTGTTTAAAAAAACAACTAATCTTATCTCCCTTAATTTATCTAGAACATTTGATCAACCAATACTGGTAGATGCCCCTATTATTATCTATGCCACTCTTTTCCAGGGGATCAAAGAGCTAAATGTATCAAATCAAAACCTTCAACAATATGATGTTGACCCCCTATTGTCACTTAGAGAGCTAGAAGTATTAGATGTTTCATATAATAAATTAACTGATGTTACTTCCTTTACCTATCTAAATAATCTTAGACATCTCGATATCAGAAATAATCCGATTGAAAAATTTGACCCATCAATTTTTAATAAAATAGATATGATCAAATTTAATAGAGCCACTGGCATAAAGCGACAAGCACATGATTCTTTTCTAGCATATGATAAAGAGATTGTAGTCCCTCCTTTAAAGAAACCAAAATTAATATAGTGTAAGCATAATTAAATTAATGTTTATTATATTAATATAAGTATAATTGCAGTATAATTAATGTTTAATTAAGAATTCTGCAATTTATGAGTGAGATAATTAAGGCGGTAGACGCGTACTACAATCCAGGAAACTTTGGAAATGCTGAAAATTATAAAGTAGCTTTCTATCCTGAAACTAAAGCCCTGGTACAAGATGATCGAGCGATTCCTGAGTACTATGAATGTCTTAAACTTGCTGTCAGCGCATTCTTCGAGAAAAACATTCAATACATCCCTTTTAACATTGCGTTGACCCCCTCTTTTGATTACGCACCGAATCCATCACTAGATGAGATTGTTAGTGAGCTAAGGACATCAAGAGTTGGGCAGTTTGTTCTTTGTGAAATTTATAAGTTCGATCCATCACCTATTAAATTGGTGTCTTCAAATGTTAGTGATCACACTTCGATAAGAATAAATATTCAAACAAAATTGAACGCCGAATTATTTGTGGCCATAAATAAAAATGATCTTATTTCATACTTCGCCTATAAAAACTCTGTCCCAACGCTACTCCATGAGCTTGTTCATAGATTATGTGAGGTTGATGAAGATTTAATGGATCTCATAGCTAAATTGATGTCTAAACATAAAATATCATTTATTCATCAAATGGACCTTGAAGAGGTTTTCGCAATATTTTTTGAAAACCTCTACTTTTATGAAATGGGACTTAATGATTATTTTAGGTTATTCCACTCAGACCCTAACAACTACCTAAGTAGCACCCCAAAGGCCTGTTTAAATCTAGGGTGTTTATCTGATCAGAGAGTTCTCAAACTGTTCATAAATCAATACCCAGAGTTTCTTGATACTCACTATGACTATGATGAAATCACTGTTATGGAAACATTATACAATAATAAAAATTATGAGCTTGTCCGTTCTATGATAACTAATCAAAATGGCTATAAACGATTTTCGTGGAAAATTGGCTATGATCGTTTTATTTCCGTTCTAAAAACGGTTGGCTTTAAAGAATGGCTAGAGGATGAGAATTTTGACTTTTATGCTATTGAGTGGCTAAAAAATTCACAAGAAGATAAGTATACTCACCCCCTTCACATTGATGGTCTATACTTTTCAGAAGAAAATACACTCTACACATTCCGACACTATATGTTGACGGATTTTTTTAAGGATGATCTAGAAGGGATTGAAAGCATTAGTTTGAAGAATTTATATTATGATGACATAGAAGAGTCGAGTTATGGATTTATTGTTGAGGAAAATTTAAAGGAATTATTCAGAAAAACTATCAATCTAAAAACACTAAATTTATCTCGCGATCTTGAACAAGAACCTCTTTGCTGCACTCGCTTCGTCAATTTTGCGACCATGCACAAAGGGATCTCTGAGCTTTATTTATCCAATCAAGATCTTCCACAAAATTCCATTGGAAGTCTTATCTCATTGAAACAATTGCGTATCTTAGATATTTCATATAATTCCTTTAATGATATCAACATGTTAATATCCCTTGCCTATCTCACAGATTTGAATGTCAGTCATAATCATCTGAAAGAGGTTGAATGCCTTTATTATTTCCCTGCCTTGAAATCTGTTGATATTACGGGTAATCAAATTGAGAAAGTGAGCGACAAGGTTTACCAGAAAATTGAAACAATCATTCAACCAAAAAGAAAAAGGGTCAAACGGACTTCGTTAGAACCGATAAATGAATGTATTGATTTAACCCTACCTCCACTAAAAAAGAGGATGTCCCACTCTTAGTTGAAACTCGTGCGGCTCCACATCTTCTTCAGACCACTTCGGCCTGCTCTATTTGAAGTGTTCTCATTCTATCTTTCACCTCATGGATTTGCAAGTGTCCTTTT
>Ga0180433_10010338_pt1 | contig 11251 bp, 9 predicted proteins | sample SS_ome_8_FD_132980 | JGI IMG/M metagenome (GOLD analysis project Ga0180433, IMG submission 132980) | Hypersaline lake sediment archaeal communities from the Salton Sea, California, USA - SS_1_D_1 metaG | ecosystem: Environmental > Aquatic > Non-marine Saline and Alkaline > Hypersaline > Sediment... | reverse complement strand
ATTAGAGCCCTATTCAAAGAATATTTATGGAGAATGGGGAGGAAGACCAAGAGTAAATATATCCCCCGCAGAATTAGTCGATATAGTAACAGATTGCGGAGCGATTATTGGTCCCGCACATGCCTTTACCCCTTTTAAAGCAATCTTTCGACAGGGAAAATTTAAAACATTGGAAGATTGTTATGGGGATGCGACAAAAAAGGTTTCCTTTCTCGAATTAGGGCTTTCTGCAAATACAGATTTAGCAGATCGCTTAGCATCCTTGAAAAATATTACTTTTTTAAGTAATAGTGATGCACATTCACAAGATCCTCGCTCTCTTGGTCGTGAGTTTAACAAATTTGAAATGGAAAATGCGTCATTTGATGAATTAGTACAAGCGATTAAGCGAAAAAATTCGAGAAGACCTATTTTAAATGTAGGGTTACACCCAAAACTCGGAAAGTATTATAATATGTTTTGTAGTAAATGTCGCAGAATTTTGTTATTCAAGAAATCTAAAAAGAAAGGAGCTTCAATCTTCAATCAATACTCAAAAACCGAAAGTTTCATAATATATTATTCCACAGACCCCGATTTATCGAGAAAACAATTTATAGATCAAGTATCTAAGAAAAAAATGATTTGTCCTGCATGTCAAGAAGAAAAAAATAAAAATTTTAAAATTAAGTTAGGAGTTAGCGAGCGAATTGAAGTTATTTCACAATATGAAAAGCCTAACCATCCGGATCACCGCCCAAAATATATAAATGCTATACCTCTCATTGATATAATACGTGCCGTTAAAGGAATTAAAAGTACTAAAAGTAAAACGGTTTTAAATTTATACAATAAAATGATAAAAGCTTTAGGTACAGAATTTGAAATTTTACTTGATCTCTCTATAGAAGAGATTAAAAAGATTAATACTGATGTTGCTGAAGTAATAGCAGCATTCAGAGATGATAAGGTTGATTATAGTCCTGGCGGTGGGGGGACATACGGGAGAATAAAATTGGAGCTCTAATTAATTTTAACCTTCCCTATATCGTTTAAGAATTGATCTCAGGAAGAATATCACCTAAATCATTGAAATTATAGAGGAAAGTAGATAGATTCAGATTTCATATTCCAGATTTAAATCCAAGAGTTCTCCGCACCGAGTACATGTGAGCCAATCAAATACTTTTAGCGCGACCACCATTAATTCCAGATCTCTTCTATAAAATTGGTTTCTAAATTTTTTACTATAATCACAGCGAGGACATGTTATACTTGCACGTACTGTAATAAGATCCGGTTGGCGCTCCGAGACACTCGGAGACTTTCCGTTAGTATTTGAGTCCGACTCCATAAAAAGTACCTTTTCAATAATAAATATGATAATCTAGCTTTATAAATATTTTTTAATTAGATGCTAAAAAGACCGTATTTTGTATAAATTGTCATTAATAATTTAACTTAAATAATAAACTTGTTTAGAAATGTGTTAAAAAATGTTAATTAAAGAGGGGAATATGATTCCCCGTCTTTATCTTCGCTGGATGGAACGAATGGTGGATTGTTATGGTGGAAGGACCGATGATGGAGGACCATGAAAAAAGGGAGGAATAAATAAGCGTGAATATTTATTACTCTTTTCTTATTCTACTTGTATGATTCAAATACCATCACAATAATATATCAATTGAAGTGATATATAGGTGATAACTAAGTCGATAGAAAATAGAGTCCTTGCTAAATATCTGATATCCCAGATAAAAAAATCATAGAGTACGATTTCTTTTTTCAGGGGGGATATAATTCGGATTATTTGGCTGATTCTTCATAAAATCCTTTATTTTTTCGAAGGATACCGGCAAAAAGTTATTATTATCGACACTGACATCATATTGTTTTCCAATCGGCTGAAGGCTACCATGAGTGTGTCCAAATAATTGCCAAGCGTTAAGATGGCTCTTATTCCACACGCGCATCGCATAATGGCATAATGTTATATTTTGGTCTTCAATGTTAATATCTTTTATCTCAGATACGGAGGCACAATATTCACTCGCAATCGCAATCACATTTACGGGATCATGGTTTCCTGTTATGAAGTGAATTGTTATATGTCTAAAATTTTTAAAAAAATCTTCAGCCACATATTCCTCGAAGGTTAAATCTCCAAGGAAATAAAGTGTATCTCCTGAATTCAAGCATTTACTCATATTAATAAATATTTTATAATCCATCTCTTCTACTTTTTTAAAGGGTCTGTTGCAATAATTAATAATATTCTTATGTGCTAAATGAAAATCAGAGCTAAACCAAATCATTATTAATCATATTGGATACTTTTATGAAAATAAATCCATTAATCTATGTAAAAATTATGTTTGGTTCCTATGTTACTCAGATATTACTATGATATATTATTTGAATATAATTCTCGTAATACATAACCAATTATAACTAAGATACTGAAAATGAATAATCTCGAACAATTAGGAAATATCCCAGGGATCCCTAAATTCCCAAAAATTAAGAATCATCAAATTAATAGAGTTCTCAAACACCTTCAAAATTCTAACCAAAATAACTCTTATGATAATGAAAAGTTTTTATCAGATTTAATAAGAGTATTAAAAATTAAGTCACTGGTTGTTGGAGTTGGCGGGGCAGGTAATAATACAATTTCAAGATTACAAGAATTGGGCTTAAAGAACACTGATACACTCAATGTGAATACCGATGCCCATGATTTATATTATTCTAATGCAAATCATAAACTATTGATTGGAAAGGAAACGTGCAATGGGCTTGGATCGGGAAACGACCCTTCCATCGGAGCAGAAGCCGCAAAGGAAGATCTCTCTCGAATCCGGGAAACTCTAGATGCGGATATCGTATTTTTAACCTGCGGTCTAGGCGGGGGAACGGGAACTGGCGCAGCGCCAATTATCGCAAGAGAAGCTAAAAAGAACAATGCTTTAGTGGTAACGTTCTGTTCTATACCCTTTCGATCAGAAGGGGCTCAAAGAAGACTCAGAGCAAAAGAGGGCCTGAGTTATTTAGCAAAATACTCTGATACCATCATCCCTATCCCTAATGATAATATGCTTCAAGTAATTCCAACTGCACCTCTACTTACCTGCTTTAAAGTTATGGATGAGGTTTTAACCAGATCTATTCGGGAAGTTTTAAAATTGATAAATAGCTGTGGTTTGGTGAATATCGATTTTGCGGATGTGAAAAAGGTTTTTGAAAAGAGTGGAAAATATCCTTCTGGGCTAATTGGAATAACGGAATCCTTAGGACAAGAAAAAGACATAATACAGAAATCTAAATTAGCCCTTCATAATCCTTTATTAAAACCGAATACATCCAAAATAGAAGATTGTTTAGTATCTGTTTCAGGAGATCATAAACTCTCTTTATCAAAAATTAATAAAGTGCTTTCTACGATTACTAGAGATATTCCACAGGAAGCAAAGTTAAAATTTGGTACCAATATGGACCCCGAGTTAGGGTCTAAAATAAGAATTATGGTATTGGGAAAAGGACCTATTTCTCCTTATGTGCGTGCTGCTGTGGATTCTATGAATTAACAAAAACTATTCCGTTAAAGGATGTCCGCAGGTTGCACATTTTCCATACTTTTTCATTTCGATATTTATAGCCGCACCACATTTTGGACAGGTTAAGGCATCTATTTCTTCTAAAGCTTCATCATCTTCCATTCCTAGACGAGCCCGCGCGTCTGAAGAATATAAAGTGCTCGGCATTTCATAGGTATCTCCCGCTTCCCATTGAACTGAATCAGATTCGAGCGCGTCTTTCACATGGGTGACGGTGGTAGTTGGAATGATTCCCGCATTGCCTAATATGAAAAAGTCATTAATATTTATTTTAAATTTCTTATTCCCACAGTTAAAGCAATGTAAATTAAAATATAGCTTGTCTTTTTTATGAGCCTTATATTCCATATCGTAAAATTCCCCACATTTCGATAGGATCTTCTTTCCAATATCCATAATTACTTTTTTATTTTTAGCCACAAATGCACCATCGAGTCCATCATTAAGATTAACAAACTCACCGCTTGCGATTACATATTTCTTTTGAAAATCTTTTATCCATTTATTATCGTCAATCAAGAACCCGTTTGCCATATTTATGAATTCTTCAGGAGTGTACTTGTTTTTAAAATCTCGCATACAAGTCTTGCATAAATAATTGATCACAATCTTATTTGCATCTACTTTTAGGTCCGAAATTTGTCCAAACTGTCCGCACTTAGGACACTTCTGTGTGTCTCCAAGTTCTTTTATACTTCGACTCATATTAACACTTAAGATTTATTTCTATTTAATCATTTTCAATGCTTAACCTATAAAATTTACTCGAAAAATGTGTTTTATATGAGCAAAAAATTAAAAAAAATGCCCGAAGACGAGCTTAAAGAAGAAATTAGAAAATTTCTAAAAATACGTAAAGTCTTGGTATTATGTACATGTTCAAATAACATCCCCCGTGCTACCCCGATGGATTTTTATATGGATAAGAAATCTGATGATTTTAATATTTATGTGGGGCCCGCCCCTGGAAGAAAAGTGAAAAATCTAGAAGAAAACCCTATTGTTTCTATCGGGATTTATACACCTATGGATACCGGAAAGGTTCAGGGAATACAGATTACTGCGACGGTAAAAGAAAGATTAATATTGATGAAGGAAGGGGATGAAGGGTTTGATCACGCTCAAAAAACCGTAAGAGGAAAAAGAAAACTCTTGTTAAAAATAATACCTGAGAAAATTGAACTTTTGGATTATGATTTTATAAAAAAGGGATATGCTCGATTACAAAGTTTAGATTTAAAAAAATAAAGATATAAAATGATTTTAAGCTAATTCTTGCACTAATAAGGAACGTTTATGAGAATCTCCAGTCATACTAGGAAGTTTGAAGAAAAATTGATGAGTCGCGGTAACATCAAAAACAAATTTCCAATATACTTGTACGGGATACGTACCTGCTGTAAGTCCATGAGTCAAGAATTCGATGTTAAGGGGATAATAAACATTTTTAAAGGTGGTTAGAGCTACGGGTTCATGATGTCTAATCCTAATTGTGCGGTTTCCAGCATTTTTTATAGAGACATTGATTAATACATCTATATAGCCCGAAAAACCATTATCCAAATAATAGCCACCAATAGCCGAAAAAGAGACTAATATTTTTGAATTTTCTTGAATCGAAATGTTTAATCCGGTGTCATCTACTTCGCTCCAAGTTAATTCATTGCCATAAATAACAGCTTCAGTATCAAATTCTTCAATACAATGTTTGAATTACAATGTCGTTTTGAGCTGTGTTAAGTGCAGGATATATCAATGGTAGAACAAGGAATGAAAAGCCCAAAAGAACAATTGTAAAAAGAGCCAGAATACCCAAGATCCTCCATGCCCCACTTTTTTCTTTTCTCGCCATTTTTTATCACTTTATTAAATTTTCAAATATATTTTGATCAAATTTTGTCTTTAGTCTTAAAATAAGTATTTTTCAAAAAAAAAGAAGGTTAAATTATTATAATATTTAAGCAAATACCTTAAAGCTATCTTTTTGACCATACACGGGCTCTATGGTTAAATCAACGCCTTCTTGCTCCCAAAATGGTCGAAGAATCTTTCCTACATCAACTAAAGCATCATCTCCCTTTCCTTTCTCGATGAACATTAGATGATACTGCTTAAACCCGTTCTTACCAGCTGGGGTTTGGTAAATCTTCCACTTCTTGATATAATCTGGGATCTTGGGCATTTTTGGCACGATTTCTCCAAGCTTTGCTGTTAAATGGCTTGGATACCATAGAGTTACCATTAATATCATGTTAGATCCCACCCCCTGATTGTTTTATTTTCAATTTTAATTGGATTCCAAATAGGAATAGGTTAAAAGAGGATAAGATTGTATATCAGTGTGATTCGTAATTAAAATTTGTCACGAATAGCGGAATAATTGTCAGCTTTTATTTATTCCGAATGGTACGATTCGGAGTCACAACTCATGGACAAGCATGTCATTTTTTACTTTTGTCCTTTTCAATAAGTTTCTACAAACGGAATAAATGTGACAAGGGCAAATCGAAAAAATGGCAAAAGGAACGGCAAAAAATTAGCTTTATTATCGCCACTTTAGCAAGAATGCTTAAATTTTAATCGTTATTTCATAGTAACGTGTATTATATTAAAATACACGAGGTGATAATAATTTCATTAAGAGATAGGAGAAAATTGGAAAAATACAAGCTCGTGAGAGACATGCACGAGAATGCCGAGAGATCGATCGCTGACCTTGCCGAAGAATGGTGCGTTAAAAAAAGAACCATTTATCGCTGGATTCAAAAGGCAGGTAAGGAGCCTTCTGCGCGAGAAAAGAAATGTAAAAAGAAAAGTGGGCGTCCTAAGAAATATCCTGAGTCCGTTTTCGATCGAATAATAGAATTAAAAACAGACATACCGGGAAGGAGCGCAAGAATGATAAGGAAGATTTTAAAAGGTGAAATTCACGACGAGTGCCCTTCGCTTTCTTTGATCGACAAATTTCTCAGGAAGCAAGGACTTAGCAAGAATAACAAGTATCGCTCTAAAGGATACTCCCGGTATGTTCGGGATAAACCAAACGATCTCTGGCAAATTGACATTGCAGGATACCAAGTATTAGATGATATAGGAAGAGTCTATTTAATTGGGATCATTGATGATTGTTCGAGATTTATAGTAGGAGCCGAATACTTCAAGTCTGAAGAGGTTAAGAACATTATTATCGTTCTTAGAGACGCATTTATGGCTTATGGAAGACCGAATCAAATTCTCTCAGATAATGGCACGCAATTCAGGAACGTTCGGGGGCAATTAAACACGAGATATTCAAACCTCCTCACGAGCCTAGGCATTGAACCAATTTATTCCAGGCCCTATTATCCGCAATCAAAGGGAAAGATCGAAAGATGGTTCAAAACCGTTGAAGACGATTTTTTATGCGAGCTCCGTGGAAGCCTTGAGACGCATCCTAATTGGACCTTGACTGATGTAAATACGGAATTAAAGAAATGGATAAGATGGTATAATTTCGAACACACGCATGGAGGGCTTCTTGGTAAAGTAGCGCCCCAAAAGATCTACTTTGAGACCGAAAGCCGTGTTTATAAACCTCTTAAAACAGAAGTGAACTGGGATCTTTGGATTAACGATTCTACGGAAAGAAAGGTTAGAAAGACAAATGAGATCAGTTATAAGGGACAGCTCTTTAAAATGCCGTTAGGACACATACATCAAAGAATTGATGTTATTGAATTTGAGGATCGAATCGAACTTTATTCTAAAGAAGGGCAATTAATAATAACCCATCCTTATATCGTAGATGTGGACGATATCCTCTCAAATAAACGGCTAAAAAAGCAAACCCGTAAGATTAAACACAATGGAGCGATTTCTTATAAAAAGAGGTCTTTCACGATTGATTACAGGTTGGCAGGAGAAACCGTGGAGGTTAAAGAGAGTAATCTTGGACGAACGCTCTTAGTATACCTCCGCGGCACTCTAATAAAAGAATTCGAACTTTAACATTCTTTTATAAAACTTAAATACAGTTATCTATCTTTTTTTTTTCTTTAATAGTTAATTATTAAGGCGTAAATACCGATTTTAAAGTAAAAATTGATATGCTTCTCAAGGTCATAAAAATTTAAAAATTAAGAATTAGTGACGAAATGTGACGGTATAATTATTCCGAAATTTGCGACAAAAAATTATTCCGTATAACAAAAAGAAAAAGTAAAAAGTAAAATTTAAAAAAAAAAAAATTGAATATTTTAATCTTCAGAACTAGAATCCACATCTCCACGAAGAGATGCGAGAAATTCTTCTTGAGCGGCTCTGTCTAAACGTATCAATTCATCAGCGAATAGAGCTTGTTCCTCTTTACTTAAACTAGTAATTTCTGAGAGTTGTTCTTCGATCTCGTCAGACTTCAATGGAGGTAACTTATCTTTATCTGCTATTTCTCCTACTTTCTTGATTTCATATTTGTCTTCTCTTTCCCATTCAATGCCACATGAATCTAAATAATTTATTACAGAATTTATAATAAATTCATTTCGACCCGTCATAACTCCGACAGCAGGATACTTGTCCTTCTCAATTTTTTTAACAGTCTCATCGATTTTTCTCAGTACGAAAGGAATTCTTAGGTATAGAGCCTTTCTGACCCCATAACCAGCCATGGCTAAAGCAACCCCTACCACTATAGTAAGCAATATCCAGAAATATTCTGGAATTTGGGGCGGACCTTGACCATATCCTACTATCACTATACTAATTGATGTGCCAACAAGGTTAGGATTTGTACATTCCACAATTATTACTAAATCGAAAACATCAATTAATCCAACACCATCCTTGGAGGTGCTGAAATTAGCAATAAAATCCCATCCCTCTGGAGAAGTAGGATAATAAGTAAAATTCCCTTCAAATACTAAGGTACTATTAGTATCAAATAATTGAAAAGTCACATTGAATGGTTCAGCAGTAAGAAGTTCTACGGCGGAGACATAACCTGGTCCCTCCGTCAAGTTGTAGAGATAGACTGTGAGATTTACAAATATAAAGACGGTTTCATGTTCATCTGGCAAAAATTTCTCACTAGGTTCTAAGTTATCAGGACGAATCTCATAATTAACTCTAATAGGAACTGGATTTACTGAAAATTCTATGGTAATTAATTTTGAATCATAATGCGCTTTTGAGAAGTTGAATGTGAGAGTATAATTGATATCTACAAAGAGATTCTCTGTTTCAATTTCTATGATGTACCGATTTGGTGTTCCGAAAAATTCAGATAATTCCCAATATGCAGTCCCATCCGCTCCAAAATCCATCAAAGTCCTCTGACCGTTGAGACTTCCATTTACATTCGCTCCAATAATGGGTTCTAAATCTTCTGTAATATCATAATAATCGGCATCACGAAATTGTACTTCCAATCGAACATTCTGGGTCCAAGAAACTTCAAGATTCTCGCTATATATATTCGCAACTGTGTCTCGATCTTTAATAGTAAAATTGATGAAGAATTGAGCCTTTTCGAAATTATTCGCCCAGATCGTTAAATTAAACCAAATTCTTACATCTCCTGTTTCCGGTATGTCAGCTCTAAATCTTAAATAGTGTATTCCTGCTTCATCTAATTCTGAGAAAGTCAATCCAGATAGAAAGTTTGTCCAAGTTTGATTGATATAAAGATTTTCAATCCCATAGTTCATTGTTGCTATTTCAGGTAGTCCCTCTAAAGCCGATGATGAACTTATACCAGATCCAATCAATGTTTCATAGCTAAATCTAATTCCAATATATTTATTCCAAGGAACTTGCTTTTCTGTTTCATTCGTTAAACTTAGATATAGAGCTGTGGGAAATGTGTTTCGATCTCCATCAGGAATCGAATTCTCACGAAATCCAAATTTAAGAGAATCGATCTGTGTCGAAGCATTCGTAATAGAAAAGCTAAATGTATAAGTGGTGTTGATATAATTATTTTTGACGAATGTTAGATTGAGATAGTATAAACCAGTACGCGCGTTTAATTGCTGAGCATCTATGTAAATGATAAGATTCGGTAAATTAGGGCTAACATCAGTATCCACTTTTAAATCTTCATCAATATTCGTTGCTCCTCCTCTAAAATTATCATAGTTAGGATTGAAACTTCCACTGCTATAGTTGGTCCAAATTTCCATCCCGCTGAAAGAGATATAACCGCTCTGAGTAGAAAATACATTATCTATTAATTGGAGTTTCAAATATGGTTGAAAGTCTATTAAGAAATTATCTCTCGGGATATTAGAAGGGATATATTCGATTACATTCCTAGAAGTAAGAGGCGTAATAGAAATCGGCGCTGAATCTATTCTAAAAGTAATATTTATGCTGGTTTCATAGTATATATATGTCGGATCCGTATTTTTTATCGTTAGTTGTAAAGTATAATTTCCAACATTAATCTTTTCTATATCTAAAGTAATATTATAGGTGGAGCTTCCAGGATTCATTAAATAGAATTCATTTTCCGACGCATCAAGCGAATATGGTCCATGGGTCGCATTACTATACTCAAATTTAAAATTTGCATACACAAAGTCGGAATTTTTCGAAAGTGGGTTTCCCCCATTATCTAGATCCCGCATTTGGTATTCTATCCAGATAAATCTATGCGCTTGGTAAAAAGTATTCACTGTGTAATAGCTTTCGTTGTCCCAATCTAAGAGATCTAAATCAATTTGTCGCTTCGTAATATTAAATTTAACACTAATTTCAATTGCAGTATAATTGAATTTTGAGATTTTAAATTTAAGTATTACATTAATAGGGATGCTTTGGATAAAAGAAGTATAATCTAAGCTAATTGTATAACCTCCCGACCCGTCATCCGTCCAATGCCATGTACTCGTTAATCCAGTGGTGGTCCAATTATTTTTATAATCCTCGTCATCCAGATTATCACTTATACATGCTATTTGAGCACCCTCAATTCCTTGAGGCCCTAAAATATCATTATTTGTGATATCACTATAAATTATCGGAATATCTGTAGAATTTCCATGAGGAACTTCAAATTCAATGGGATCAATAGGAGTTACAGCCCTTCCTGACCAATTCACTTCAGTAGTTTGATTCATAATATGTAAATTGATGATGAGAGTATCTTGAAGATAACCTTCTTTTGATGCTTTTACTTTTAAAACATAGGTCCCAGCTGGTTTAGAATTAAAACTGAGCCAATCGGTTTTATATGTGACACCATAAAAGGTTATAGGGATACTGGCACCTGTACTATTATCAATCACGGGAGAGCTCCAAAGGAATGACTCATCCGCAGTTAAATTAATAATTTCATCATCCCAACCTTCTAAAAATACATTGGAATTATTGAGAGGGCCACATGGAGGATAAACTCCCACTTTTTTGTTATCTAGCTCATCTATACTATGAGTACAATTGAATAGTACTCTAATTCTAAATTCATTCTCTTCACGTCCTGTAATTAAATTATTGCTTGCGTTATAATAATATTGCCGAATAGTGTATGATTGTCCTTCATAGTCATTTTGAGAATCATTATTATAGGTTCCCATATCGTAGGGAGTACCATCAATATCTTCATCAAAAGCAACCAATCTCGTATGATTTCCTTGCTGTGGATTTGTTAATTTAATAAGAAATGTTTCTTCCTT
>Ga0180433_10010336_pt1 | contig 11251 bp, 7 predicted proteins | sample SS_ome_8_FD_132980 | JGI IMG/M metagenome (GOLD analysis project Ga0180433, IMG submission 132980) | Hypersaline lake sediment archaeal communities from the Salton Sea, California, USA - SS_1_D_1 metaG | ecosystem: Environmental > Aquatic > Non-marine Saline and Alkaline > Hypersaline > Sediment... | reverse complement strand
TGCCGGTAGTAGTCCGGTCGAGATCGAATGTCGGCGTGGATCTGATTCAGCAGCTTCTTGTCGCCGCTCGATAGTCGGTAATCCGAGTGATACATGATGCGCCAACCTTCCGCCGGGCCGGTCCAGGCGGGGCCGCGGGGAGGTTGACGCTGAAACCCACCGCCACCGCCCGAACCGCTTGGCCGGTGATCGGCCGGCCGTCCCGGGCATTGCTCTTGGGTTCATTCTAGGGCCGACCGGCTGAACAGAACCGTTTGCACCGTTCGGTCTGCAACAGCAGTAAGACGCCAAGAGGAAACGCCAGTCCAGCCAACAGGTGGATGACCAATGAAGGAGCAATGATCCACACGATAACAGTGAAGCAGCCGTAGGCGAAGAGCCACAATTGAAAACCGATCCTGCCCCAATAACGGCCTTGCCTCACGAGCCACACCAAGACCAAGAAACCAACCTGCGCGGCTGTTGCAACGGACATGAACAGAAGGAATACAGCATCGCTGTTCTTGATTGCGTACACGTACCCGGCACACGCGTAAATGAGGGTTGCAGGTACGTTGAGTATGAGAATAACCGCGGTCAGAATCCCTAGGTTGGTCGGACGCAGCACGACTTGGCAGTCCACACAGCGGGGAATCCCTGCCCGGTTCGGTCGGCCACACGCCGGGCACATCACCAGGTCTTCCATTTCTTCAGCGCCGACTGGCTGGCGGTGCCTTGTCAATACGGGTGAATTCGCAGCCTGTGTGCCCGCAACAGACGTTACCGCCGCCACCCCTACGTCTGTTCCCGTTTCATCCCGAATCGAACGTTCAACCGACGCCTCCGACCGCCATGTCGTGCTCGCCGATCGTTGGGGCCGCCTGACGAGGTGCAGCGCGGCGACGGCTCCGCCGGTCACAGCAGCCACCACTACCCATTCGACGGCCAGCCGTGCGAAATCTACTTGAACGCCAAACAGTGGATGATCGCGCTCGGGTTGCGGGGCTAGGAACAACGGGTAACCGCGTGGCGCCGGTTTCACGATCTTGACTTCATTCGACGCCCGAACCGTATACACCCAAGGCGGGAACAGACCAGCTAGGGCGATTAACACGAACCCGGCGATGATGGCGATGCGTTGCGCAAGATTCACGGTGATCCCCCAGGGCGCATGAAGAAGCGGGGTCCAGGGTCCGGTGGAATCCCCGCGCGGTCAGGCACGCCAATGCCTTCATGCCCAGTTCATCCACCGGGCGCCGCACCCCGCGTATGAGCAGGGGGCGCCCGGTGAACCGTCGTAGGCATGAAGTCCCGGCCGAAGCCGGTTGGCGTTTTGACCGCGCCCGACGGCTTGCACCGTGCAAGCCAAATAGGTTGTCTATGGGAATACTAAACAGACGCGCCGTGAAGTTCAATCATCATGGTGACCTGCCCCCGCGATCAGCGGGGCTACTCTTCTTCGCTGCGTGGTTCTGCGCGGTTCTGTTGCCCTGGTCCGTCGCGGCCCAGCACAAACCACCGCACCAGGGCGTCGATGAGTTGCTGCTGGACACGTTCATCACCGGTGCGGCTTCTGGCAAGTTCCCTGAATCGTTCTGTGGTTTTCGCCAACCTGACGTTAAGGCGGTCGAGCAGCTTCATCGCGTCGGCCAGTTCGGTTGGCATTTTCACGTCGCCGCTCACACCAAGCGCCGCTATCCGCGCCACCAGTTCCGCCTGTCCGCGCGATTGGCAATCGACGAGGCTCGTGCGCCCTTTGCCGAAGTACACCGTGTTGGGTGAGAACATCACATCATCTGACACGGCCGCCGGTCGCTCATCGGGAATATTAACCATACCATCTGATTCAGGGCGCTGGCCGATCCACTCGGCTAACGGTGTAGCGTCATTGAGTTCAGCCGCGTCCCAGATGTCCGCCGCCAGATCATGGACGCTGAATCGTTTGGTGCTCGATTTGGCGCGTTGCTCCATCTTCTCGATTTCCACGACACGGATATCGCGGAAATGTCGGGCCGTCGCTTCGTACAGCCGACCAAGCAACTCGTCACGCTCCTTCGGGTCAACCACGCCCAGCATTTCCAGCACGACGTCGTCCAGGTCGCGGCGGTCGGCTTTTTGCAGTTCCTTGGCCAACACCAGCGGCCCGGCCGCCAGCTTCCGGGCGCGCTCGGGCGTGTGGCAGTCCATCAGTTGCTCTTCAACAAGTCGGCCCACGTCGCGCTTGCTCATGCGGTCCAGCGCATCCGACAACCGCTTGGCCAGGTCCGCAGATACGCCGCGCGGGTCGGGTACTTCCAGCAGGTTTACGTCCACCACTTCAGTCTTGAGGTTGCCTTCCGTTCCCGCAAAGCGACCATAGAACGTCTTGAATAGGCCAACGATGGTTGAGTTCAGCACGGCCACAAGGGCAACCTGTTCCCTGTCGGTCAGCGTTTGCGACGCAATATCGTACAGGTTGCAGTTACAGATGACCCGTTCGGGGTTTGCCGGGATAATGTGCCGATACTGTTGGGCCTTCGGCCAGAAACCAAAGCCCGGTTTGACCAATCCAGTCAAGTCGTACCAAGGATCGCGTGCCTTACAAGTGGCGCGCAACGGCGCGGGCTTGCCCTTCGACTTGGCGGACGCGAAGGTCGCCGTCTTTCCATATTGGATGTACCGCCATGCCCAGGGCGAGTTCGCTTTCAGCGCGTTCAGTGGTTCGTTCACGAGCAAGACAACGCGGTCCAAATCGGCAGCGTGTACGACGGGGCGCTCCACCTTCATCATGCTGTGAAGTTCTCCGGCCAAGTACTTCGCCTCGATCGGATGAACGCTACCGTCCCCGGCTTCGATGATCCGCAGTTTGCCGGCGGCAACGTCCTTCCGCGGGGCGCCACCACAGCTTCTACGAAAGGCGCGGTCGGATTTGTACTTCGTCAGCATGGCCGCCGAAACATCGCGCGGCATGAAGAAGGCATCGCAGCCCGACTTAACGCCAAAACGTATGTCCGCGATTTCACCCAGCGCTACAAATCGCTTTCCGAATCGCCGCATGAATTCAAAGTAGATGTCTGGGGCGCGGACGTAACGGCCCCACTTGCCGGCCCGGTACGCTTGTGGCTCATGGCCGAACATGCCCGATGCGAAGTCCGCTTCTTCCGTCTTGGTCTCTTCGTCGTCAGCTTCATCTTCCTCGTCGGGCGCATCCTTCGCAGACGCATCGCCCAGGATCGTCCCTGCCCGCACGCCATCGGTCCACAACTCGGCTTGCGACTTGATGATGATGCGCAAGTCCTGATCCTGGCAGTCGGCTTTCGCTTTCAGAATCCGGCCGCGCAAGGTGTCGATTGCGGTCTGTCGGGCGTCTTCGTTCTGGCCGGGCGGAATCCCGATGATGTCGGCCAGCTTCCGTGCGAAGCGCACGAACCGAACCTGGTTCGCCATGCGGGCCGCGTCATCGTCGCATCGCTGCAAGATCGCCACGCACGTCTTGACGCGGGCATCGGTGAACCACGGTTCAGCGGCGCTTTCCATCACCGCCAGGATGCGGAAATGGCGCAGCATCCAGCCTTGCAGGGCGAAGCCGTACTCGACGTCCATCCAGGAGGAACTTGTCAGGAAGCCGAAATAGCCGTCGGGCTTAAGCAGTCGCGCCGCCGCCGGCCAGAAGTAGCAGTGAAGATCAGCACGGCCCGTGATACGCAAGCCCGGCCATGCATCGCTGCAAATCTGACCGAAGCGGGCTTTGTCCTTCTTGTCCACCTTCTCCTGGCGAACGTAGGGCGGGTTGCCGACGACGGCATCCAGCGGGGGCAGCGTGATGTCGATATGTTCGTCGGATGTGTGGTCGGGAATCTGGCAGAATGGCCTGTTTGGTTTGAAGTCGAAGAAGTTACGGCGGTAGATGCGAGGGTAGTTGGCTTCGTCGTTGATTTCCCGTGCGGCCAGATTCAGCGTGGCCAAATGGGCTGGATACAGCGCGATGTCACACCCGAACAGTTCGCCGATCAAGTCGAGGTGTAGACGTGTACTATCGAGGTGCTTCTTTCGGTAGTACGCCCGAACCAGGAAGCTGCCCGAGCCGCAAGCGGGGTCAAGCACGGCGTCATCAGGGGAGTGGATGCAGAAGCTGTTGATCAGGTCCACAACATCATCACCGGTGAAGTGCTGACCGTAGCGGTGGCGTTCTTCTGGGCCGATCAACTTCTGGAAGATACGCCCGACAACGTCTGACGGGACTTCTTTGAAATCCACGTACTCGATACCGCGCAGCAGGCCGCGCCATGCGTCGAGTGCGTTCTCGGGCTGGAATACGAGTCCGCCGGCCCAGTCCTTGGCATCGGGCATCAACAGCGGCTCGTAGTCGCCGCTGCGATCCACGGCCTTCTGAAATAGCTTGTTGAAGGTGGCGATTGCGTCTTCGGGCTTCTTCACCGATCGCTTCAGTTCCAAGCGCGGAAGATCAGGAAAGCGCGCGCGCAGGGCCTTGTAAAAGATCAGGCGGTTCGCCCAGACGTATGCCAGCGTCTTGGCCATGTTGTCCACGACCTTGGCCCATTCCTCGTGCGGCGTACGAACGAATGTCCAGTCCTGCTCGGTCATCCATCGCTGGACACGCAGGTCAAAGGTCTTGTTGGCGGATCGTTCCAGAATGTGACGGCTCGCCAGTTGAACGGGCCAGTCTAGATGACTCTCCAGGGACCGGATGAAGATGTCATCCGGCGGCAATGCCCAATCGCGTTTACGGCCGGTGAGGATGTCGGCCACGTCGCGCAGCAGGTCAGGCAGGAAGTGAGTCTTGATGAAGCTGAGGTTGTCTTCCTGGGCGACCTCTTCGGCATTGGACAGGGTTCGCGGCAACCGCCAGAGCCGAACGCGGCGATCCATCCACGGGCGGTCCCACCGACTACGATCCCACAGCGCGAATTCGTTGACATTCCAGGTGAAGAAATACTGGACGCCCGCGTTGTCAGCCTTGGCGCTGGCATCGGCCATGACCTTTTGGTTCATGGCTGACTGGCCCTGAACGGTGCCGGGCATCTTCACTTCGCCGCAGAGTTTCAGCGTGCCGTGTCGGTCAAAGAAACGCAGGTCCTTGCGTTTGCGCTTGCCGGTTCCGGTGCCGTAGCCTTCGACTCGTGCTTCGTTGAATGGGAAGTTGGCAGGGTTCTGGGCAACGATCTGATTGGCCGCGCTGGCCATTTGGGCACAGAAATCGACTTCATGGATTCTGGCTTTGGCTGCTGCCACAGTCGCGGCGTCCTTGTCGCAATAGGCCGGAGGGATGATACACCAATTCCGTTGTGCCGCATAGACGGGGCCTACGATTACCTAATGCTCAACCATGAGGAATACAAACTGATCCGCGTGCCGAAGGACGTTCACAGTCTGCTGGCCATCCTGCGTGGGCGTTGGTGGGCATTGTGGTGCCATCAGTACGACGGCCTGGACCCGGGCATCAGCCCTGATCCGCGGCAGCCCAAGAAGTTCTGCCAAACGAACCTGATGCGCCAGGCTGTCGCAAGGCAGTTGTACCGCATCAACCAACAGTGCCGGGCCGCTGGCGTCCCACTCAACGCCATCCACATCGTGCCGATCGGTTGTCGCCTGCCGCATGACCCGATGTGCCACCCGGCGGCATCCGACACGGAGCCGGTGCGTCCGCCGGAGATGCTCGGCCTGGTGCAGGAACGCGACGTACACGAAGCGTTCATCTGTGACAGTGGCCTGATCGAAATGGACGCCTTGTAGGGCGGAACGACAGGTGTTACACCGATCCAGCACGGCGGCACGCACGGTGGTCAGCATCCCCACCGGCACGCACTCCACCCCGCCAAAGGCGATAACTCGTTATCAGGCTTGGCCATCGACGGCATTTCGGCAAGGCGACAGCAGGCGCATACATTGCGGCCACTTGATTCGCGGGGATTGTTCACCGGATGTACAGGAATCGGGCCAAGTACCCGCCGGTGTTGGCGCTTTTTGAATCGGAGGAATTGTCTTTCCAGTTGATCGGCTTGGGTTGCGACGCTGGACGCTGAAAATCCGTGATTCGTCCGCCCACCTCGCGCTCTTCTGATTCGAGCACCAGCGTCCGCTAGCCTCACCAGGTGTCTGGCTTCTTAATCACTCCGCCCCTACCATCATCGAGTTCTGCTGGAAACTGGCACTTCTTCAGCAGGTCGAGCGGCAGCATCTTGTGCTTATCTGCGGCGCCCCGGAGTTCTACCGCTGCGCCACGCACCGGGTGCTGGGCCGGCACGTACACAATGATCTCAATCTCAGGGAATCGGTGCTTGATCAACAGTAATGGCGACACAAGGTCTGAGTCGCCGCTGACCAAGACGATCCGGTCGGTCACATCCCGATAGGCGTCATCCAACATGATCGTCCCGATGTTCACGTCGGTCCGCTTCTCCTCCGGGACCAGAAAAGAACGGCGGCCCTTGAAGGTGCATCTCCTTACCGCGCACGTCACCTCCTTGTCCTTGAATCGGCCCTCAATCACACTGACGAGCGGCGTGGTGTGCAGCGCCCGCAGATAAGACACCTGCCTGATCTGTGCGCTGCCGTTCACCAGCGCTGTGAAGTAGTAGATTCGCCTAACATCGTCGTGCATCCGAAGCTTGGTGAACATCTTCTCGATGTTCAGCCACTTGAACGGCGTGCCCTTGAGGGCCCCATAGTACAAGTTCAACCCGTCGATATAGATCGTCGTGCGGCGTGTCGCGGCGGTTTCCGTTGTCATATGTCATCTCCAAAAAAACAGGCAGCCATTTAGGCTGCCCAAACCGGCTCTTGGGCCGGGGAGTAGTCATAATCGCACGCACAGCCGATCAGGCGCCGCCTGCTCTCCGCTACTAGATATCGTCGAAAGGCGTGCGTGGCTCCACACCCATTATTGCATGCCTCAGGAGCGGAACGCAAGTCCGGTAACCCTTTTTTTGAACAATTTTTCAAGATGGTGAGCAGGCTGATCTTACGCCCAATCCAGCGGGGTGCGGCTCGGTGCGCACCAGTTGGCCCTTTCTGCCGGTTGGCGCACTGCGGTTGCACCGAAATACGGTCAAGCCACGTGCGCGGGTCTGGTCCCACCGGCTGGGTCGCGGGGAAGGGGGCGTACCCCCCCGGGCGACCGGTCGCGCAACAGCCGGCCCCGCATTTCGACCCCGCCAAGCCGTGCCGCTATCCGCCTGCGGCCGTCCGATGGGCCCGACCGATGACAACGCGACCCGTGCCGCCAGGCCCACCAGGACAGTCCGACGCCGGCGGAGCCAACGAATAAGGCCCGGGTCGCTGAAGCGAACCCGGGCCCTTCCGGGGTCATGGTTGAACGTCAGTGGCATTGTACCGTACCGCTGGCGGTGGTCTACTGGACGGCCCGCACCATCGCCACGATGCCCGCCCGGACCCGCTCGGGCAGGTCGGGCCAAGCGTCGATCAACTCGGCCAGATCGGAGTCGATCGGCGGTTTACTGCTGCGCCTACTGCTGTCATGCCCGGATGGGGTTTCGCAGCCGGTTGTCGAATCGTTGTTTATGGAATGGGTCTGCGGTTTACAAAACCGCTGCTCTGCCAATTGAGCTACGGTGGCTGAATGTAAGCTACCGACGATTCTATCGGCGTTTTCCTCCAAAACAATAGGGTTTATGTCATCGTCCGATTCGGCGGTGGCATCATGCGGGCCGCGCTCGGCCGCGCCCGATTCCAACGATTCGCGCTCGCGTTGCTGCGCCTGCTGCTGCGCGCCGTCAGCGGTCGCATCATCGGTCCCGGTCGCCCCGAGCACTACCGTTCGGTCGGGCCTGTCGCAACCGGGCAGAGCGTCGAGCGCCCCGGTCACGTCATGCACGCCAAGCCGGGTGTAGACGTTCATCGTCAGCTTCGGGTCGCAATGGCGGGCTAGTTCCTGCGCCACCTTCACCGACGCCCCACCCTTCACGATCATCGTGATGAACGTCGCCCGGAGGCTGTGGAAGTCCACCACGCGCCCTTCGCCGTCGGTCACGGCCAGAAAGTCCGCCTTGCGCCGCTCGCGTCGCTCGGCCCTGTCCCGCGTAGCCTTGATCCAGCGGGCCCTGGCTCGACGCAGATCGGCCCGAAGCATCGCCGCCGTCTTGTCGGGCATGTTGAACGCGGGGCCGTCTGCGGGCGTCTGCGCCAGCCACGGGGCAAGCAACGCCGCAAGGTCCGGGCGGATCGGTTGCACGTCGTCACGTCGCCGCTTGCTGTACGCCGCTCGCACCGTCACCGTAGGCGGGTCGCCGTCAAGGTTGAAGCTCGCCCGGGTCAGGCTGCGAAGTTCGGACGCCCGGAACCCCGTGCCGACCGCCACGCGGTACAGCATCACCCGATCGGCTCCCATCATGCCCCGGTAGGCGGGCGCCCCGCCGGTCACGTCGAGCAGCCACGCCAGTTCGTCAGCGTCAAGCGGTCGGCGGTTCCGCGTCTGTCCGATCACCTTGACCCCCGACAGATCGGCCAGCGGGTCGAACGCCAGCCGGTATTCGCCCGCCGCCCACCGGATGAATTGGCCGATGGCCTGTAGGTGGCCGTTGATCGTGCGGGGGGCCGCGTCATTGTCCTGCATGTCACGGATGAACCGCCGCACCGGCCCCGATGCCACATCCGCCAGTGTCTTGAACCGGCAAGCCTTCACGACCCGCTCGGTCCGGTTGAACGCCTGCACGACGCGACGATCGGACGTGCCCTTCGCCTCCAGCGCCGATCGCCAGTCGGTCAGGTGTTCGCCGATGGGCCGGTGGGCTTGCTTGCCGATCGACTCGGCCCGGGCGTCGATCACCTTTTCACGTCGCAGGGCTGCGTCATTGACTCGCTTGGCCAGAATCCGCTCCGCAGCCGCCTTGTCGGTCGTGCCGGTTGATCGGGTCTGCCGCCTGCCGTCGTGGTCATACCATGACGCGAGCCACGGGCCGCTCGGCTTTCGCCGAAACAGACTGCCCGCGCGATTCCCACGCCGCCGTTTGTTTGCCATGTGTCACCTTCGCTTTCTCCGGCGCTTCGGCCGGATTGTGATTTCAAGGCCGAGGTATTCGGCCAGCCGTTCGATCCCCTCGATGCTCAATCCCCGCTCGCCACGCATGAGCCGGGACAACTGACTGCGCGCGATGTTCGCACCACGCGCGATGCGGCATTGGTTCTCGTCGCTGGCTTCGACGGCTTTTCGGAGTTGGTCAAGCACCCGTGACATCGCTCCCATCATAGCCGGGCTGTTGCCGTTTGGCAACATTTCGGCATGCCCTCATTGTCAGGTCCGATCGCGGTCGGCCAGCGTCACCCGGGGGTTGTTCGATCCGCGCATTGCCGACCCGATCCTCGTGGACTCATGGCGACGTTGGCAGTCTTGCCGTCCTTGGCGGTGTAGCCCAAGGCTGCCAACACCGCCTACATATCCAACGCCGCCAAGTGTGTGTATAGAGGAGGTCATTTCACCAGTTCCCAAACCCAACCGATGATCTGTCCGTCCTTCCGCTCTTGGCGGGATTTGACGCGGGCTCGTGGCTTGGCCCGTTCAATGGTCCGCCACTTGATTCCGGCCTCCTCTGCTCGGGCTTCGACTTCTTGGGGGGTCAGGGGGCCGTCTGCGAGGATTGCCCGCAGGAATGCCACCGCCTCCTCAACCCGGCTGCGCTCGCCGGCGTTGTCGGGGTCCATCGCCTCATCCGAGGTCAGATCGACCGGGTCGGCCTCCCACGCAATCGCCCAACCCGCTCCGCTGTCATGCAGGCGAAAGGCAAGGCCGCCGCTGTCCGGGCCCACGTTCGACTTGATCGGGATGAACAGTCGCCGGTCGCGGTCGTCGCGGTCGCGTGTGACCCCGTGTACGCAACGCGCCGCTGCGGTGAACCCGAGGCTGCCCATGATGCGGTAGAGCGCTGGACCGTTACCCGACTTGTTCAGATGGGTCACGGCCACCACGGCCAGCCCTCTACGGGCGGCCATGTCGGACAAGGGGGCCAAGAGGGCTCGGACTTCCGTGTTGGAGTTGCCATCTGCCCGGCCGCAGTACGCGCTGATTGGGTCGATCACGACCAGCCGCACATCACCGATCCCCCCGATGGTTCGCTCGATCGTCAGGAGGTCTTGGCCCAGGTCGCGGACGGTACGCAACGCATTCACGCGAGTCCGGTCCGCACCAGCGGCCATCAGGCGCGGCACGATCGTATCGGCCATGTCATCTTCGGCGGAAAGCAACACGACCGACCCGGGCTCGATCGGTTCGCCCGGACGATCTGGCCAACCAGTGCCGCTCGACAGCCGAGCGGCAAGGTCGAGCGTCAGGAATGACTTTCCCAGCCCCGGGTCGCCGCCGATGATGGTGAGTTTGCCGAGCGGGATTCGATTCGGCCAGAGCCACCGCACCTGTTCAGGTTCAACGTCGGCTAGGTTGACCAGGCCATCGTCGCGCCGGTGGTCGGCGAACACTCCGGCAATCTGACGTTCGGTGAACGCGGCCAGCGCGTCAATGTCGCGCTCGGCCCCCGCAGCTTCGCGCAGGATCGCATCGACAGCCGACACCAAACGCCGCTTGATCGTCACGGCCCGCAGGGTCTTGGCGTGCAGGCGCCCCACGTCGGGTGTGCTGACGCCCTCGACCAGTTCCGTCAGGTATTCAACCCCACCGATCGTTTCGAGCTGGCCACCAGCATCCAACGTGTGAGCCAGGGCGGCCAGGTCAAATACTTGATCGGGCCGGTGTACGCGACGGATCGCGTCGAAGATCGCCACGTGTTTCGGCGAGTGGAAGTCCTCCACCGTCACCGACTCAATCAGTTCATCGGTCAGGTCACGCGCGTCCACAGGTGCCGCGATCAGACAGCCGAGCATGACCATTTCGGTTCGTTCGTCGTGCGGCGGATTGGCGAAAAGGCGTATGGGATCGTCGCGGGTCATTGTCCGCCCCCCTTCCCAGCCTGTTTGGCCAACCACGCCTTGAGTTCGTTGACCGGGATCAGCGGTTTCGTTCCCACGTAGGCGACGGGAAACCCATTGCCGCGCCGCCCGGCGATCAGTTGGTCGACCGACCGGATACCGCAGCTCAACGCCTTCGCAGCTTCATTTCGCGTCAAGGCCAACTTCGGGACGGACACTGTCCGAACGGGCGTCGCCGGCTTCGTAGAGGGATCGTCAATCACGGCTGTCCCCTTTCTTCCGATTTGGAACAGCCTTTTTCCGTCGTCTGCGCCGTTGGCGTAGTCGAAGGACACGCGCTGCGGCACGCGCCAGTTCCGCCAGGGCATCACGTTCCGCGTTGGTGGGTTGTTTCGTC
>Ga0180433_10010334_pt1 | contig 11252 bp, 7 predicted proteins | sample SS_ome_8_FD_132980 | JGI IMG/M metagenome (GOLD analysis project Ga0180433, IMG submission 132980) | Hypersaline lake sediment archaeal communities from the Salton Sea, California, USA - SS_1_D_1 metaG | ecosystem: Environmental > Aquatic > Non-marine Saline and Alkaline > Hypersaline > Sediment... | reverse complement strand
CGGAAGCCTTCCAATTGTCGGCGACATCGGCGAGATCTGGCCCCTCCTGGCAATCATGGTGGCAGATGCCCTCGGCGTAAACCTTGATTTCATGAGCTACAAGCAGTCGCTGCCTGCCGGGCAAGAGGTTCGCGAATGGATCGTAGAGAACGTTATTCCGGTGAGCCGGGCCAAGGTGTTTGCGGCCGCCCAACAAGGTGCTAAACCGTCCTTTTATTAGGCGGGGTGCAGCTCTCCATCCCAACAACAGAAGTTTTTGAGCACGATTAAACCCGGAGGGCCGCTTTTTTCGGGATGGAACTGGACTGCGACCAGATTCTGTTTGCCGATCACCGTGGCAAAGGCAAACCCGTAGTCAGTCGTGCCGATGGTGGCATGGGCGTCCCGTGGTGCTGGAAAGAAGGCGTGAACAAAATAGAATTCGCTTTCAGGATGCACACCGTGGAAGAGAGGATGGGTTCTTTTCATGAATACCCGGTTCCAGCCCATATGAGGTACCTTGAGCGTTTCACCGGCAGGGGAGCGTAAGGGCAGGGGAAAACGCTTTACCCTTCCCGGAATCAATCCGAGGCAGGTAGTTTGATTCTCTTCGCTCACCTCCAGGATGATCTGCGCCCCCAGACAGATCCCCAGAAACGGTTTGCCCGATTCATAGAAATCCCGGATCGCCCTGTCAAGACCCATTTTCCTTAAATCCTTCATGGCCTGTCCCGCAGAGCCGACTCCCGGAAACACGATCCGGTCGGCGTTTCGTATGGTGTGTATTTCAGAAGTGATCTGGCACTCGAACCCCAAATGGTTGAGGGCCCTGGCAACACTCGTGAGATTCCCGGCCTTGTAATCGACAATAGCGATCATCGGAATGCCTTACTCCCACTCGATGGTGCTCGGCGGTTTTGAGCTGACATCATAGGTTACCCTGTTGATGCCCTTTACCTCATTGATGATCCTGTTCGAGATTCTGACCAGCAGGTCATGGGGAAGCTTGGCCCAGTCTGCGGTCATGGCGTCAAGGCTGGTTACTGCCCTGATGACCACGATGTGCTCATAGGTTCGCTTGTCACCCATGATCCCCACGCTCTTAAGGGGCAGCAGGATTGCAAAGGACTGCCACAACCTCTTGTAAAGTTTGTTTTTCTTTATCTCTTCGATCACAATATCATCTGCCTGACGAAGGATCGACAGCCGGTGCGGGGTTACCTCACCGATAATTCTTACCGCCAGCCCCGGCCCTGGAAATGGATGACGGGATATGACATCATCGGGTAAACCAAGCTCTTTTCCCAGCAACCGGACTTCATCCTTGAACAGGTGCTTGAGGGGCTCAATAAGCCTGAGACGCATCCTCTTGGGGAGGCCACCCACATTATGGTGGGATTTTATCACAGCAGACGGCCCACCAAAGGAGGATCGAGACTCGATCAGGTCTGGATAAAGGGTTCCCTGTGCCAGAAAATCAGCACCTCTAATCTTAGCGGCTTCTTCCTCGAATACCTTGATAAAGGTTTTACCGATTATCTTTCGCTTTCTCTCAGGATCGGTGATACCCCTGAGTGGTTGGAGAAAGCGGTTTCTGGCATTGATATACCTTACCCGAATCTTGAATTGATCTCTGAACAGGTCTTTGACTCGGCTCCCCTCGTCGGTGCTCAAGAGACCGTTGTCAACAAAAATGCAGGTCAATTGTTTTCCAATGGCCCGGTTCAAGAGAAGGGCAGCCACAGAGGAGTCTACACCACCGCTTAACCCCAGGATAACCTTCCTTCCCGCAACCTCCCTTCTTATCTGCAATGTCTCCTTATCGATAAAGGATTTCATGGTCCATGTTTTCTTGCAGCAGCAAATACTAAACAGGAAATTGCTCAGCATCTTCTTGCCCTGGGGTGTGTGTGACACCTCAGGATGAAACTGCAATCCGTGAAGCTTTTCTTCCGGGTTTTCGACCGCTGCAGCAGCGGTGTTTTCTGTAGAAGCAGTTATCTTGAATCCCTCTGGCAGTTGAGATGCGGAGTCTCCGTGGCTCATCCAGCATGGGGTTACGTCCTTAATGTCGTAAAAGAGGTTGTTCGAGTCCAAAACTTTCAGCTCGGCGAGGCCATATTCTCGCTTTGCCGCGCTCTCCACCGTGCCGCCCAAGGCGTGGATCATGTACTGCATGCCGTAACATATGCCAAGCACGGGGATGCCAAGCTCGAAGATCTGTGAGTCTACCTTGGGGCTGTCTTCTTTATAAATGCTCGCCGGGCCACCGGAAAGTATTATCCCCTCAGGCGCTATGGACCTGATCCTTGAGATCGCAATATCCGGTGGCTCTATCTGGCAGTAAACGTGGAGCTCTCTGACTCTCCTGGCGATGAGCTGGTTGTATTGGGAGCCAAAATCGATAATCAGTATCATTTACCACCCCTCCCCATCGGGAACGACGTGATCTGAAAAAAACACTTTAGTACATAAAAAGCGCGTTGCTCAAGAAAAAGATAAGCGGTACCTCCGGAGACTGCAACCACACGGATATGTTAATCGTATTTGATGTGCTATGGCGAGAGAGCAAAAAGGCCTTTTAACCAGGGAGCCAGAAAGTTCGGCCATGATGGTTCATGCAGAGAGCCCCCTGCTTACTTTCCGCACGAAAAGGTCCAACTTTTCTTCAAAGGGGACTTCAAACCCACCGTGGTACACGCTCTGGGTAGCAATCTCGGAAGACACCATGGCAACCCGATACTTAAAGGGAAGGTCTTTTATTCGATCTCGGTATTTCTTTCGCTCTTGCACGAATTCCGGGAAGTGAACAAGAAGCGCTTTCATGTATGCAGGGCTTTCGAGCCTTTCCGGATGCGTCATGAGATAGGTAAAGACGGTATCGGTGAGTTCGTTAATTTCATAGCTTATTTCATCGCTGATGTCAGTGTAGAGCTTCATGCCATCGGAGATCTTATGGCGCTGAAAAATCACTTCCGATTCATCAACGGCCCTCTTTTCCAAGATCTTCAGCACATCCTGGACGTATGCGTCTTTATTCTGCAGGAATTCTCTGTCATTCATGAGCAGTCCCCCGATAACCTCGTAAGAGGAGCAGATAACGCCGCATTTGTTGGCAGAAGAATCCTTCAGAATGATAATGCCTTTCTCTTGTATCTTTTCCCGAGCCTCGGGAGAAATAAAAGAATTGGCTCCCTCTATAATCGCCCTGGTCGTTGCGTTGCCTTTATTGTCGAAAAGCCTTTCCCAATTACCCATATGAATAGTCTCTGGCCGTCCCCCGCAGGGAACGAAGACATCGGTAACGTGGGAGAAGATAAGGCTTTCAAATTGGGCGTGGAACTCATCTGCTGAAACCCACTCTTCTTTGGCACCCTCCTTAGTTCCCACTACCTTTTTGAACAGATCCAGGAGCCCTTCCCTTTTCTGCTCTCGGGAATAAAGCATGAAACCACCTTCGTGCAGAAACTCAGGGGAAAATTCGTCGACATTGGCCTTGAGAACGAGACGGCTCAACTCTTTTTTGTCGATGCCCTCGGGATCATAAATCGCACCGGAACCCGCAATGATAGCTGTGATTCTAACCTTCGGGCAATGTTTCAGCAGCAGTCTCAACTCATTGCCTGCCACATCACCGTTAGTTCCACCGGTGAGCCTTACGCTAAAAGTATCCTGATGCGGGTTGATGCCTAATTCCCTGAGAGCCCGTTCTAGGAATTTCCACACACCCAGAGATGTTACACCGTATTCCTTGTGATTGATGCCGATCTTCTTGCTGGAGATGATGCCACCCCCGAGGATATATTTCCGTTCCTTAGCCCGTTCCGCTATCTCCTCGATCATACAATCGTGCATGTTTTCATCAGGCCCCAGCTCGATGGGTTCATCTTCTCCGTAGTAGTCCATTATTTTGGGGTCTACCGGCTTCGTATCACGGGTGACAAAGATATCCAGAAACGCGTTGATAATTCCACGCTGAAGATCATAGAGGCGATTGGTAACGCGGGCCTGTTCTTTCAAGTCAACGGCTCGCATGACCACTGCCATTTTTGATCCGCCCTGATAGATATCCTTGTTCTTAAGATGCTGAGTATGGGCGAGAACCATTGCCTCTTTGAATATGGTGTTCATCGCCGATTCAAAGTCATCCTTGGTTCTCGTGACGATGGTTCTAAAGCCTCCCCGCGCAATATCTGAAAATCCGAAGTGGTAACCGGATCCGTGTCGATGATAGAAGAAGGTGACCCTGAACGGCAGGTCTGGGGGCAGGTTTGCCCTGATATCGTGTGGGAGCTGTTCTATGTAATGGGGGTCCAGCCGAAAGGACAGAGCGTTCTTGTGGGTAACGAAAAAATTCGTCTTAAGCGTAAACTGGACAAAAAGCAGGGCTGCTCGAAACATGGTCTTTCTGGTTTCGTCCAGAAGGGCATGTCCTGTGTTGTAATCCTCGATCATCGACTCAATTCTTTGATACTCAGTTTCAAGCTTCTCTTTGTCCATACGCTTTTCAGGATTGGGATTGAATTTACCCTGGAATAGGTGCAGGAGTTCACCTGTAAGCTGGAGATGGCTGAAGAAGGCATCTTGGGTTTCACCCCAATTGTACCGGTAGGGAGAGCTGTGGGCCATATTGGTGTGAACAAAGGTATTCATCGCAGTTAAGAGGCTTCCTTCCGGTCCTGTGAGAATCTTGCCCGTCACCAGTTCATGGTAGGTCCGGTCCTGGATATCGATGACCCTGGCATTGTACAGTTCCGATTCGAGCGAGGTGAAGATTGGCATGTCTTTGTGGATAGCCGCCCCGGCCCTCGTGGTGATATAGGCGGTCAGAATAGTAACTTGCCGTTGGTCATCATTGATTTCTAAGATATAATTCCTTCGAGTAGCAATATTGAGCCGGTAAAATACCTCGATGAGCTGGGCAATATATCCTTCATGTAGTGGATGGATAACTGAGAAGATGAGCCTTGTCTCCTCTTTGCCCAATTCGTCTATGGTTGGTTCAATGTCCAGGAAGACGCCTCCCTGACGGATCGCCGACTGGTACAGCCACATTGCTCGAGCCACTCTGATGGCAGGGGAAAGCAGCACATAGTCGCGGTTGTTTCTGAGGAAGCAGCGGAGAATAGCGTCAAACTCCTTGAAATCAAAGTCGGGGTAGTGCTCTCGAAGATTTCTGCCGATAACGCCCTTACCCCGAAAAACAGATGTATGCTCTCGGTCTTCCTTGCCCGCCCGAAAGTGTAACTTCACAAGCTCCAACTCTTCCTTGTATCCAGGAAGGGGGGCATTGGAGTGCAGCATCTCAGCATAGATGATTGGTTTGTCTTTCTGCGTGCTCAAGGTTTTGAAAAGGCTACCCGGCTTGTTGAGTGTGGCGGTAATGAATTTTTCGTCGGTATCCCTGAGAACAAGCCGGTGATTCTCTCCAAGGGTGTGCAGCGTTGAGCAGAGATTGAGGAGCGCGTCTTTTTCAGGGCCAAAGGTGATGAAAAAATAGGGGTGGACGCTTTTTTGAAGCCAATTCAGGTTTGCCCGAGCGTTCCTCTTGTTCGCTTCCATCTTTCTGGGAAGTTGCTTGATGATCTTCTCTGGTTTCGTATACATGGTTTCCCCCCCCATTTGTTGTACTCGTCTGCGGCTTATGGGATGGCTCGCTGTTTTACATTCTTTCTCAAATTATTATAACCAGCTATATTTAGTGTGTTCAATAAGGAAATGCACCAGGCAGTGTTGTCTTTGAGATGAATTCATGGTGCCGGCTTCGGAGAAAGGGAAGAAAAGAAGGGAAAAAACAGTGAGGAAGACCTTTGTTGTAACCTCCCTCAAGGGGAACCGCGGTAAGACCTGACCAGATATGCGGCATGCTCTCGGGTGCATACTCGAGAACCCCTGGGCGTAAGGTCCCACGAACGGCATTATTTGGCCGAATCCCGAATAAATTGTCTCACAAACCGCTCCAGTTACTTGGGAAGGCAGGTTCTCGATTTTAAGCCCCTTGTCTTCTTGGCGATTTTGACCAGAGCTAGTACTGCTCATGCCTTTACATGAAAGGCTCAGCTGGATTGACGCAATTGACACGTGGAGCCGCCGATGGATTTTTCGGTGAGAGACACCGTATTTTAATCAAGGACCGTGACCAAATCGAGATAAAGGAAGGCTCTGAAGAGATTCATGTGTTTTATCGGTACTGAGGAGGGTGTTCGTGGCACCGCGTGGAAGGCATGCTGGGGAAGTGGATAGGCCGCATGAGGCCACACATTGACATTACTGTGCTTTTCATTTACCTTTCCATAGTGGTTAAGTCTCGTCGGGGGTTTTAAGGAAGAAGATCTTTTCTTTATTCATTTTTCATGGGCCGAAAGCCTAGTCAATTTGCGTTAGCCTCCAGACCACACCGTGTCCTGAGAGCACTGGCAGGAAGGCATGAAAAAGATACTGGATGTCTATGTCTTTAAGGAAATGATTCCCAATTTTACGACCAGCCTGGTTGTATTCACCTTTCTCATCCTTGCTGGAAGGATCTTGAGGCTTACCGAATGGATGGTTAATCATGGAATCTCCCTGACACAAGTGCTGCTCATAACCACCCTTACACTCCCCTATGTTTTCTTTTTTACCCTGCCGATGGCAACCCTGTTGGCCTCTCTTATTGCCTTTTCGAGGCTCAACGAAGACAATGAGATCACCGCGCTGAGGGCATCCGGGGTCAGCCTCTATCAGCTCTTTCCCCCGGTCATCACCTTTTCGATTGGGAGCTATATCATAGCCTCCCTTATAGCTATCTATCTGGTCCCGGCAGGGAACCATTCTTTGGCAAAGCTTCTCTTTGAGGTGGCCCGTTCCAATACGAGCATCGGAATCAAACAGGGGGTATTCAATGAGACGATCCCCAATATCGTGCTCTACGCCAATTACATATCGGCTCAGGACCAGACAATGGAAGGGGTATATATTTTCGATGAGCGGGACCCGGACCTCTCAAATACCATTATCGCACAGGAGGGAAGGATCAGCTCAGATCAAAAACAGATGTCAATCAGTCTGCATCTTACGGATGGTTCAATATTCATGGTAAGCAAGGCATTGGATTCATCGAGGGTGCTGCGGTTTAAATCTTATGACTTGAATATCGAGCTAGCAGACATCATGCAGAGGTTTTCCTCCCGCATGAAGGGCGAGAAGGAGATGTCCCTCTCCGAGCTCAGGAATCGCCTCAGGAGTGTTGAAAAGGGAACGGTCAAACACAATATCCTATCCATAGAGCTGCAAAAGAAATTTTCAATCCCCCTTGCATGTTTGCTGTTTGGCCTTATCGGCCTTCCCCTCGGTTTGATGGTAAAGGCACGGGCGCGTTCATGGGGAATTGCCCTCAGCGTGATCGTGTTTACGGTGTACTACATCCTTTTGTCGTCTGCAGACAGCCTGGGCGAAACTGGCACGGTTAATCCCGTCTTGTCTATGTGGATACCGGACATGGTGTTGGGTGTTGCCACCGTTGTCCTGATTTGGTGGGCGGCGCGGCATTCATGATCGCCACCGGAGAGTGTCTTCAGGCACCAGAAACAGTAACTGGTAACGCGCCTAATCAAGGAGGGCAATCGCCTCGATTTCGACCTTGGCCTCCTTGGGCAAACGAGCCTGAACCGTAGAGCGCGCCGGCAGGCTACTGCCGAAGAACTGCTGGTAAACATCGTTCATATAAGTGAAGTCGTTCAGGTCACGCAAGAATACCGTGGTCTTGACGACCTTCTCCAAGGAAGAACCTGCCGCCTCAACAATGGCCTTGATGTTTAGCAGGGCCCTTTCTGTCTCGGCCTTTATGCCGCCGCTTACCATCTCTCCTGTCTTGGGGTCGATACCGATCTGGCCGGCGGTGAAGACCATATGCGCGGCCCGAATACCTTGCGCATAAGGTCCGATTGCAGCTGGCGCAGTGTCGGTTTGGATGATTTCTTTCATGTTCTCCCTCCTTGATCAATCCGAGAATAATACCCATTTCTTACCATTCGCGTCCCGATTGGAGCCGTCAGATGGTGCAGGGACAAAGAGCTCTTGGATCACTCCTCTCTCAGAATATCTCGCCTTACTGCGCCAGGCTCAGAGGCGCCCACCATACTCATGATCCGTTTGAGCTCTTGGGTAATTCCCTCAACAACAGACCTCACTCCTTGTCTGCCCCCTGCCGCCAACCCATATAGAATCGGTCTACCCAGCCCTACTAGAGAGGCCCCACATGCCAGACCCTTAAGCACATCACTCCCTCGACGAAAACCGCCGTCCACGATAATCACCGTTTTTCCTTGAACTGCCGAAACGATTTCATCCATAACTTGGAGGGGATGGGGCAGGTAATCCAGGGTATGCGCTCCGTGATTGGAAATCACAATGGCATCCGCACCAGCATTCACTGATTTATCTGCATCCATGGGGCTCAAAACTCCCTTGAAGGCCAGTTTCACCGATACCATCTTTCGAATTGCCTTAAGCTCTTCTTCCGAAAGCGGTGCGCAGCCCCCTGCCCTGATTCGGTCTCTGATCTTGGTGCCTTGGCCGGCATCAATCTCGATTCCTACCCAGCGGACCCCTGCTTGCTGAACCTCCTCAATAGCGCCGAACATTTTCTTACGATCCTCGAATGGCTTTACGTTTGCTGCCACAGGCACGCCTGTTTGAACACATTCCCGCAAGCCCTGGGGAACGGGGGTACCAGTCCACAGCAGGCTCCCGACTTCCTTAAGGCCCAGGGCTACCTCCATGAGGCCGTTGTCCACAATAGCCGGTATGGGCGACGTCATGGCTGACATAATGACCGGCGTGGCAAGATCAGTTTCCAGGGCATGGCAGCGGGTGGTGGCTTCGACGGCACCGATGCACTGTTGGTTGAACGTATAGCGGTCCAGAATACGGCGGTCATGCTTGAGAATGAAACCGGTCTCAACACCATCTAAGAGCAACCCGATATCACTCTGTCTGAGCAGTGCTTCACCTTTCTCGTAAAGATCGGTTAAGTCCATGCGAATCCAGCCTCCTTTCCCTTGCTTTTTGTGGAAATTCCCTTTTAGTGACTGTGAAACAATAGGAACCCCCTTAGCCTAAAAAATAACCTGCAGAACCTCATCGATGTCTCTCAAAGCGTGTATGACCCCGGAGGCAGCACGGGGTTTGAGGCGCTTCACACCCATCGCAGACAGGAATAACTGCAAGTTATCAATCGCTCCCTTTACGTCCAGATCGCTGTCCATCTTAAGGGTGAAGGTCATTTTCGTTTCTTTGGCGGCAGAGCTGTCAAAACCCACGCCATCATCTGCCTGCCGTTGGATTGCGTCAATCCTTCGCTTGAGTCTTCTCAGGTTTTCCACCGCACGAGCCATGGTTTTACGAGAAAAATTGAGCCTTCTTCGATAGTGACCATAGATGAGAAAAAACCGTATTTCGGCGGGGCTGTAACCCTGTTTTCGAAGTGAGTCTATGTAATAAGCATTGCCTTTGCTTTTGGACATTTTCCGATTGTCTACATATAAATGATGACAGTGGAGCCAGATCTTGGCCATGGGATAAGGGCGTATCGACTCCAAAATTGCTCGGGAGTAGTCGTGGTGGCGGAAAAGGTTGTCGATACCGCCGCAATAGATGGAGAGCGTGTCATGGAAGTGTTGTATGATCATAGATGGATCCTGTATGTTCCAGGCCGGCCTCCCTCTACCAATCTTGGTATCCCAAGATATTGCTTCCTTTTCCTCGGATCCATGCCACAGGACAAAATCTCCCCGGTTCCATCTCAACCCTGGATAGGTGTCCTTGTGGAACCGCCGCTTCTCAGCAGGCCATTGCGTCATGTCGAGGCCATAAAGCTCTCCAAACCCGCGATATTTTAAGGGGTCGAAGTAGACATTGTCCTTGTGCCAGTATCCGACCCCGAGATCGAGGAGGCGTTTTATGATGTCTGCGGCATAATCCACCGATTGAGACGCCCGAGGCATATAATCCGGTATTCTCATTCCCATGGCCTCAATCTCATGGATAAAGGCTTGGATATTTTTTTCGGTGAGGGCGGCAAGTCTTGTCTTTGTTCTTGCCGCTTCCTGAATGGCCTTGTCCTCAATGTCTGTGAAGTTCATGCCTCTTGTGACTCGGTATCCCGAGTATTCAAGATAGCGAACAAGGATGTCTTCGAACAGAAAGGTGCGAAAGTTACCAATGTGGGATCTTTGATACACGGAGGGGCCGCATGTAAAGATGCTCACCACATCCTTGCTCACGGGTTGGAATGTTTCTATGCGTTTACCAAGGGTGTTGAAGAGTTCCAACAAGGATCGTCCTCCCTATCTTCAGGTTCACAATCTACGTTCTTGTTCAAAGAAACGAATATGATTTCAATTCAAGCGAAACGGCGCTGTATGCGAACTTTCGCAGATTGCCCGAAAGACCAAAGAGAAAGAACTATTTCTTATGGCTTCAACAAACCGTTATGGCCCTGAGAGCTTGGCGGGAGACCCAATGCGGGCTACCCTAATCTGCCGCATAGACAGTGCGGTATGAGAGTGGATAAGTTTCATTATTGCCGGGGAGCGGTATCAGGAGTTGATCGCTTACGGTGAGCCACTGATAATCCGGCTTGAGGTTTCGTAACTTGCCGTCATCGGGGGGCTTTGAAAAGACGGTATTACGGTACACTACCTGTAGGATGCCTACCCCGCAATCGTCTCGCAGGTCAACGAGATACCGCTTCACAAACGTGTCAAAGGCAATGCGGTTTTCATCCAGAAGCCTCGAGATTTCGGTATCAGGCAGGGTAATCAGCACGAATTTACTCACCCCCCGTTCACTGATGCGAGTGAGGGTGCGGTCTTCGGAACTGGCTACATAGACGGTGGAGATAACATCCAGCTTTTTAAGAAACTGAGCAGCCACCACCGCAGCGGTGCGACGGCCACCAATGGCATAATGGAATCCATAATTCTCAAAGAGCTTGCTGTGCAGGCTCTGAGCATACTTCTCGCCATTCTCGTAGAGCTCCTTGGCGATGTAACGGAATTCACGGGCCATCTCTTCGGTTGCATCATCAATGGGCCAATCGATTTTCACGCGAAAGTGGGTCATGGCATAGCGATTTTTCTTCTTGATTGACGGGTCCTTCTGAATCAGAAGGGCATAGTCGACCGGTAGCAGGTCCAGGACCAGGGGTTCGAAGCCGGGGTTGTCAAAATAGCGTAGGTTTTTTGTGTACCTCTTGTGGAGTTGAATATTGGCCAACTCTGCTATTCCCTCCT